>LSQX01148405.1_pt1 | contig 11458 bp, 9 predicted proteins | sample 654561 | NCBI WGS metagenome assembly LSQX01 (sample SAMN04489861, study PRJNA283612) | anaerobic digester metagenome | isolation source: 4 biogas reactors fed with cattle manure at either 37C or 55C with and... | place: Denmark: Kongens Lyngby | collected 2014 | reverse complement strand
CAATCGTAATACTCAAAAAGCCCCACACCCGCCCGTTTCCGCCAATTTCCGCCTAAATCTTCCAAAATCGCCCATTTTCTACCCAAAATTGCTCATTTTGACCCGTTTTGGCCCATTTCCGTCCGTTTTCGCCTCTTTTCCGGCCTTTTCCCCCGTCCGTGTCTGTCCGTATTCCCCTAAGCCGAAGTCGCCCCGCGCCTCCGGCGCCCGTTTCCAGTCTCGCCTTGACTCCCTCCCCCCCCCATCCACACAATACAAAAACCAGCCCCGAACCAAGGAGACCCGATTTGAAATGGATTGCCCCAAGCGAAAAAGACACCTCCCTCGCCTCCTTCGAAAAAAATCTCTGGGACGCCGCCGACCACTTTAGAGCCAACTCCGGACTCAAAGCCCAGGAATACTCCTCCCCCATCCTCGGCCTCATCTTCCTCCGCTTCGCCGAAGTCCGCTTCCTCATCCAGCGCGCAAAACTTCAAAAAGCCGAAACCGGCGGACGCCGCGGCAGCCGCCTCGACATCCCCGCCGCCTACCACGCCGACAGCATCCTCTATCTCTCCCCCAACGCCCGATTCGACCACCTCCTCCAGCTCCCCGAAGCCGAAGACATCGGCGAAAAAGTCAACGAAGCCATGCGCCAGGTCGAGCAGCACAACCCACACATCGCCGGCATCCTCCCCAAATCCTACAATATCTTCACATCCTCTCTCCTCAAAGAAATCCTCAAAAAAATCTCCGAAATCCCCGCCTCCCTCGACTTCGACGCCTTCGGACGCATCTACGAATACTTCCTCGGCGCCTTCGCCATGTCCGAAGGCCAGGGCGGCGGCGAATTCTACACCCCCGCCAGCATCGTCCAGCTCCTTGTCCAAATCATCGAGCCCTACCACGGCAAAATCCTCGACCCCGCCTGCGGCTCCGGCGGCATGTTCGTCCAGTCCGCCCGCTTCGTCGCCCAACACCGCAAAAATCTTCAAACCAAACTCTCCATCTACGGCGTCGAAAAAACCGATGAAACCGGCCGCCTCTGCCGCCTCAATCTCGCCGTACACGGCCTCGAAGGCGACATCCGCCACGGCGGCAACATCAACAGCTACTACGACGACCCCTTTAACGCCGCCGGGCGCTTCGACTTCGTCCTCGCCAATCCCCCCTTCAATGTGAACGCCGTGGACAAAGAAAGCCTCAAAGATGCCGTCGGCCCCGGCCGCCGCTTCCCCTTCGGACTCCCCAACGCCGACAACGCCAACTACCTCTGGATCCAACTCTTCCTCTCCTCCCTCAACCCAACCGGACGCGCCGGCTTCGTCATGGCGGGCTCCGCCTCCGACGCCCGCTCTTCCGAGCAGGATATCCGCAAAAAACTCATCCAGTCCAAAGCCGTGGATGTCATGGTCTCCGTCGGCCCCAACATGTTCTATACTGTTGCGCTAGGTTGCACCCTTTGGTTCCTCGACCGAGGCAAAAAAAATACACCCCGCGAAAACCAAGTCCTCTTCATTGATGCACGCAACATCTACCGCCAAATTGATCGCGCCCACCGCGACTGGACCCCCGCACAAATCGGTTTCATTTCCAACATCGTCCGCCTATATCGAGGCGAAAAACCCGACCTCACCCTCGGCGGTAAAGAAACTGAACAAAAACTTCACGAAATCTTTGGCAAAAATCCGGTTTACACAGACATCCCAGGTCTCTGTAAGGTCGCAACCCTCGACGGAATCAAAGCCCAAGACTATTCCCTCAACCCCGGACGCTATATCGGCATTGCCCCCACCGAAGAAATATCCGATTACGACTTCCAAGAACAACTCCAAGCCCTAAACCAAGAACTCGAAGAACTCAACTCACGGGCCCAAAAATTCGAAAAAATTATCGCCAAAAACATCAAAGGAATTTTGGGGGTGTAGGAGTGGCCGTCTGGGTAAATAGCACACTTGGTGCAGCAAGCGACAAAGTTGGAGGCATCATCCAAACGGGACCTTTTGGCTCTCAGTTGCACCAGTCCGATTATTCGGATGAGGGTGTCCCTGTGGTTATGCCCAAAGACATTGTTGCAGGACAAATTAATCCCAATACCGTCGCGCGAGTGTCTCAAGAACATGTCAACCGCCTATCGCGCCATAAGCTAGCTGTGGGAGATATTGTCTTTGCAAGACGAGGCGACCTTGGGAGGCAAGCCTTAATAAAGCCAAATCAAAACGGTTGGTTATGCGGCACCGGCTGTCTCAGAATTAGCTTGGGAGAAACACTAGTTTATCCGTCTTTTCTGCATTATTATTTACAACAAAATGAAATAGTTGGCTGGATTACCAATCAGGCTGTTGGGGCAACGATGCCTAATCTGAATACTGCGATTCTGCGAAAATTGCCTATTCGTTATCCACCCCTCCCCATCCAAAAACGCATCGCCGACATCCTCTCCGCCTACGACGACCTCATCGAGAACAACCAAAAACGAATCCAAATCCTCGAAGAAATGGCGCGCGCCCTCTACCGCGAATGGTTCGTCCACTTCCGCTACCCAGGCCACGAAAACATCCCCCTCGTCCCATCCCCCCTCGGCGATATCCCAAGGGGATGGGAGGTAAGGACTTTTACGGATATTGCGGATGTGTTAAGCGGTGGAACTCCCAAAAGAAATATTCCAGAGTACTGGGATGGTGATATTCCATTTTTTACTCCGCGCGACGCACCAGCCTCTTTTTTCGTAGAATTAACTGAGAAGTACATAAGCGAATTGGGGCTACCAAAATGCGCAAGCAAACTCTACCCACCAAATACAATCTTTATTACTGCTCGTGGAACTGTGGGAAAACTCGCACTAACAGCTAAACCAATGGCTATGAATCAATCTTGTTATGCGCTGCAAGGGAAAATTGGAATTCCTCAGTTTTTCCTTTTCCTTCTCACGCTGAATCAAGTTGCCTATCTGAAAACGAATACTGGCGGGGCTACCTTCGACACTATTATCGTCGATACATTTCGAAGAATGTCCATTATAAAACCACCTGACAAAATAATTGCTGAATTCACCAGAGTCATCACAGCGATTTTCGAGCAAATAAAAATCAGCCAACAAAAAATCCAAAACCTCCGCCAAACCCGCGACCTGCTCTTGCCCCGTTTACTTTCCGGCCAACTGGATGTAGAAAAGCTCCCTTCATGACCGCTATTACGCCATAAATTCCCTGTTTTTCGTTGTGCCATTTTCCATTCTTCTATAGTGTCCAGCCATGCTCTTCAAGCGTCAGCGTTTGCTTTTGTCCCTCCTGCACGCCCTCGGCGGCAAGGCGGACCGCAAAGATTTCCAAAAGCTCCTCTTTCTCTTCACCCGGGAAGAGGAAGAAGTGCCCTCCTACGACTTTGTCCCCTTCCGGTACGGCGGCTTTTCGTTCACCTCCTACGCCGACAAACGCAAGTTGGCGGACAAAGGCTTGCTCGCCGAGGACGATGCCTCGTGGTTTTTGACCTCTGCGGGCCGTTCGCGGGCCCTTCGCGAACCCTTCGCGGAGCGCTCGCGAATCGCTGCTTTTTGCCGACGATACGCCCACCTGCGGGGTAACGCCCTGCTGGCCGATGTGTACACCCGCTTCCCCTATTACGCCACGCGCAGCGAACTGCTCGGCTCTCTCAATCTCCCGCCTGCCGCCCGTGAGCGAATCCAGGCGGCAAAACCGGCGGCGCAATCCGCCGGGCTGTTCACCATCGGCTACGAAGGCCGCACCCTCGAAAGCTATCTGAATATCCTCCTGAAAGCCGGCATCTCCATCCTGTGCGATGTCCGCCGGAACCCGATCAGCCGGAAATACGGCTTTTCCAAGCGCACCCTGCAAAACGCCTGCTCCAAACTCGGCATCCAATACGAACACCTGCCCGAATTGGGCATCGAGTCCGCCGAGCGTAAAAGCCTGAACTCGCAGGCCGACTACGACGCCCTCTTTCGCGAATACGAACGAACCGCCCTCCCCAAACAGCCCGCCGCCCTCAACCAAATTGCCGACTGGCTGCGGCAGGGCGAGCGCGTCGCTCTCACCTGCTATGAACACGCCCCGCAACAATGCCACCGCCACTGTGTCGCCGAAGCCGTGCAACACGGCTACGGCACCCCCCGCACTATCAGCCACCTGTAAGCCTTTTCCGACATGGCCAAAGAACGCATTCTCATCACCGTTAAAACCTATCCCGAACTTTCTAAAAAATATGGCGAAACCGTCTGTACAGCGGGCCTTCGCCCAGATGGTTCTTGGGTTCGCATGTATCCTGTTCCATTTCGCCGTCTAGAAGACAAAGAGCAGTACAGCAAGTTCGACTGGGTTGAATGTATTCTACACCGCAATAAAAAAGACCCCCGCCCTGAATCGTTTTGCCCCAGAGATATGTCCCAAATCCTGCCCGTTGGTAGAATGGACACCTCCGATAACTGGCGCGATCGTCGCCATTTTTTGCTCAAGCCCGACGCGGTAACCACCGATATGCAACAGTTAATTCGGGATGCCAAGGCAAACCGCCGCTCTCTGGCCACATTCAAACCCACGCGACTGATTGGTTTCGAGTGGGAGCCCACTGAGCGCGACTGGGACAAAGGTAAAATGGAGGCTATGCGAGCACTCGTTAATCAAGGCGATCTGTTTGAAGATGAAAATTGGCGCAAGACGTTCCAAGTTATCCCAAAATTGCCTTACAAGTTTTTCTACCATTTTGAGGATGCCGAGGGCAAAGTCCGCAAACTGCAAATCTTCGACTGGGAAATCGGCGCACTGTTCTGGAATTGCCACCGACGCTCCAATGGCGATGAATCCGAAGCACTCGAAAAAGTGCACCAAAAATACTGGGAAGAATTTATCAAAAAAGACCTGCACTTCTTCTTGGGTACTACCTTGCAACACCATTTCAGGGCGCGTAATCCATGGGTCATTATCGGCGTGTTGCCCATTCCGCATGAGAAGCAAATGAGTCTATTCTAACCATGACCGCCCACCCCTACACCGAAAGCAGCCTGGTCGAAGCCGCCGCCATTCAACTGCTCGACTCCATGGACTGGCAAACGGTGTCCGCCGCCCACGAAACCTTCGGTTTGCTCGGCACTCTCAGGCGCGAACACAAGGGCGAAGTGCTCCTGACCTCCCGCCTGCGCGACGCCCTGCGCCGTCTCAACCCGGATGTTCCCGAATCCGCTATCCAAGCCGCCCTCGACGAGCTGACCCGCGACCGCTCCGCCATGGACCCCGTCGCCGCCAATCTCGAAACCTACCAGCTTCTCAAAGACGGCATCCCGCTTTCCGTCCCCGATCCCCTGCACGGCGGACAAAAAACCGTCCGCCTTCGCGCCGTGGACTGGCATCACCCCGAACAAAATGACTTTTTGCTCGTCAGCCAACTCACCATCGTCGGTCAAACCTACACCTGCCGCCCCGATCTCGTCGGCTTCGTCAACGGAATGCCCTGGGTCGTCATCGAACTCAAAAACATCAATGTCCCCGCGCGCGCCGCCTACGACGACAATTTTACCCATTACAAGCGGGAAATCCCCCATCTCTTCTGGTACAACGCCTTCCTCGTTGCCAGCAACGGCACCGACAGCCGTGTCGGCTCCATGACCGCCGACTGGGACCGTTTTTTCGAGTGGAAACGAATCGAAAGCGAACAGGAACCCCCGCGCGTCTCCCTCGAAGTCATGTTGCGCGGAACCTGCGACAAGGCGCGGCTCTTCGATCTGGTCGAAAACTTCACCCTCTTCGCCAACCGCAACACCGGTCTCGAAAAAGTCATCGCCCAAAACCACCAATACCTCGGCGTCAACAACGCCCTCGTCTCCATGCAAACGGCGCGCGAGCAGAAACACGGCCGCGCAGGCGTCTTCTGGCAAACCCAGGGCAGCGGAAAAAGCTATTCCATGGTCTTTTTTGCCCAAAAAGTCCTCCGAAAACTCACCGGAAACTGGTCGTTTGTCATCGTCACCGACCGCGTCGAACTCGATCAGCAAATCGCCAAAACCTTCAAAGATGTCGGCGCCGTCGGCGAAACCGAAGCCGAAACCTGCCACGCCACCAGCGGCGCCCACCTCCGCCAGCTCCTGGCCGGCAACCATCGCTACATCTTTACCCTCATCCATAAGTTTCAAACTGCGGAAACCATTAATGGGCGGTCCGATATCATTGTCATTACCGACGAAGCGCACCGCACCCAGTACGACACCCTCGCCCTCAACATGCGCACAGCCCTCCCCAACGCCATGTTCCTCGCCTTCACCGGCACTCCCCTCATCGCCGGCGAGGAACGCACCAAAGAAGTCTTCGGCGACTATGTCTCTATCTACGATTTCAAACAATCCGTGGACGACGGCGCCACCGTTCCCCTCTTCCTGAGTTCCGAAACGGGACACCCAAAATTATTTTTGGGCTGATTTGGGATAAATCAGATTGTAGAGCTGCTGTTGTTCTGGATCCATCTGGAGGAGAACGTTCTGTTTGCGGGGACCGGTGGGTAGGCGGAAGGTCATCTGGTACATGGTTTGGGTGAGCTCGGCGGCGCGTTTGGGGCTGATGGGCAGTTGGGCTTCGTGGAGTCTGCGCTCCAGTTCTTTATAGATGCTGTAGGCGACGAAAGCGACGAGCACATGTGCCTCAATCCGTCGGCGCAGGCAATGATACATGGGGCGGATCCGCAGGTCGGTTTTGGAGATGCGAAAGGCTTTTTCGATGTGCCACAACTGGCCATAACTTTCGATGACGGCATCCGGTGTCAGTTGAGTATTGGTGAGATAGCCCTTGAGACCGTCCCAGACGGCGGCTTGCTCGACCTTGTGCTCGTCAATCGCCACGACGACTTCGCCAGTGAGCGTAAGGAATTTGTTGTAGCCTCGGTTGTTGAGTTGCTCTTTGGTCAGGCGCCCGGAGGCTACTTGCTTTTTCAAGCGCGTGAGTCCCCGCTCACGGTTGTAGCGATCCCGTTTGGCGCGCTTGTCGGAGTACGACACCACCAGACGATGACCGTGGCCTCGCTCGATCACTACGGACTGGCCGTTGGACAACCCGCGGCATCGGCGGAGAATGTCTTGTTGGGTTGCCTCGGACTCGTTGCGAAGACGGGCGGCGATGATGAAGGGATAGTTGTTGTCGTCAAGCGAAGCGAGGTTCTCCCGGCTGAGCATTGCGGCATCGGCCACGACAGTAGGCGTGTCGAAGCCATACTGCGTCTGAAGGCGTTGGAGAACCGGCAGGAGCGTCTTGCCCTCAAAGGTGTTGCCCGCAAACAGGTCATAGCCGATCGGATACCCGTTCTCCCCGGCTAACAGACCCAGCATGATCTGGGGGCATTGGAACTTGCCGTCCTTGGAAAAGCCGATCTTGCGCAGGTCATCCTCGTCTTCCGCCTCGAAATACAAACTCGTCATGTCATAAAAAACAACTCGGATGCTTTTGAGAATCCGACGCGAATACTCATAGACGATCTCTTGGGCTGTTTGATGATAACGCCCATTGAGCCGATCGAGGAATAAATAGATGCTGTCTGCCGAGACGGTTTTACCCCGATAACGGTATAGATAATCAACGGTTTTGAGCTTGCTGGTTGGATAAACCAGTCGCGCCACAACGATGTCGCGAAACAACGACTCGGGAATGACACCAAAACCAATCTCATCAAAAAGGCGCCCAAAAATCAGTTCGGGCCCCAGCGTCCGTATCGAGGCATTTTTCAACGTTTGGACAAAATCCAACACCGTCGCATTCTCTCGCTGATCTTCAGGGAAAAGCGAATACTGTGGGTCCTGACGGCGAATGAAAGCGTGACCCAGTTCGACCAGACGCTCAATCTCGTCCCGATCTCTCGACGAACCGATGGTACTGACCACGCGATATCCGCGTGACTTGTCGATCACTTGAACGCTGATGCTACCCGATTGATTGCGCTTTTTTCGGACAAACACACCCTCATTTTAGTCTCGGGACACCCAAAAACGCAATCGCCCCGTTGCAAATCAACGACTTACAACGAATTTTTGAGCCCACTCGGAACTCAGGTCTCTATCTACGATTTCAAACAATCCGTGGACGACGGCGCCACCGTTCCCCTCTTCTACGAAAACCGCACTCCCGCGCTGCAACTCATCAATCAAAACCTCAACGACGACATCTACCAGGTCATCGAAGAAGCCGAACTCAACCCCGAAGCCGAAGAAAAAATCCAGCGCATCCTCGGCAAACAATACCACCTCATTACCCGTGACGACCGCCTCGATACCGTCGCGAAAGACATCGTCTCCCACTTCCTAGGCAGGGGCTTTGTCGGCAAGGCCATGGTCGTGTCCATTGACAAGGCCACCGCCCTCAAAATGTTCGCCAAAGTCCAAAAGTTCTGGCAGCAGGAAAAGGAGCGCGTCGCAAAAGAAATCGGCCAATACAACGAGAGCCGCCCGGAATATCAGCAGCTCTACCAGCGCCTCAACCTGCTCAATTCCACCGATATGGCGGTGGTGGTCTCCCCCGGACAAAATGAAATCGCCGAGATGAAAAAACTCGGCCTCGACATCGCCGCCCACCGCCGCCGCATGAACGACTCGCAGCCGCCCCTCGCCGAGAAGTTCAAAGACCCCTCCGATCCTCTCCGCCTGGTCTTCGTCTGCGCCATGTGGCTCACCGGATTCGACGCCCCGAGCTGCTCCACCATCTATCTCGACAAGCCCATGCGCAACCATACCCTCATGCAAACCATCGCACGCGCCAACCGCGTGTTCCCCGGCAAACACAGCGGCGTCATTGTGGATTACGCCAATGTCTTCGCCTCCCTCGAAAAAGCCCTCGCCATCTACGGCGCCGGGCTAGACGGCGCGAACCCCGTCCGCGACAAGCAGGAGCTCGTCCAAAACCTCGAAGCCGAAATCAAACTGGCCGCCCGTTTCTGCGCCTCTAAGGGCGTCGACCTCGACCATGTCGAATCGTTCCTGAGGGGCGACATGAAGCAAATTCAGGCCATCGCCGATGCCGTCGAACGGCTCATCGCCCCCGACGAAACCCGCAACCAGTTCTATCTCCACGAAAGACTCCTCCTCAAGCTGTACCGCGCTGTCCAGCCCGACCCCGTCGCCGCCCGCTTCTCCCTCCGCGTCTCCACCATCGCCAAAATCGCCGAAGTCATCCGCACCAAACGACGACCAGAACCAACCGATATCCGGGATGTCCTCATCCGAATCGGCGATGTCCTCGACCAGTCCATCGCCGGCATCTCCATCCGGGAAGCCCCCGCACACTCCCTCAACCTCTCCGCCATCAATTTCGAGGAACTCGCCAAACGCTTTCAGAAATCCAAACACAAAAACACCGAGCTCGAAGCCCTCAAAGCTGCCATCCGCGCGCGCCTCGAAATCATGATGCAAGTCAACCGGACCCGAGCCGACTTCAAAGACAAATTCGAAAAGCTTATCGAAGACTACAACAACGGCAGCCTCAACATCGAACAGCTCTTCCAGGACCTCCTCAACCTCTCCAACTCCCTTGACAACGAAGACGAGCGCCATGTCCGCGAAAACCTCACCCAGGAGGAGCTCGTCATCTTCGACATCCTTACCCGCCCTGCCCCCGAACTTTCCACCGCCGAACGCGACGAAATCAAAAAAATCGCCAAGCATCTCCTCCTCCGTATCAAATCCCTCCTCGTCCTCGACTGGCGAAAAAGCTCCCAGGCACGCTCCTCCCTCCGCCTTGCCATCGAAGACGACCTCGACACCGCCCTCCCACGCTCCTACGACCAACCTCTCTACGAAGAAAAATGCTCCGCCCTCTTCGAACACGTCTACGAAAGCTACCCCAACCTCAATCAAAGCATCTACACCACCGCTTAAATCCTTCCGCTTTCCTTATTGTTTCCCATTTATTTTAGGGCTTCCGCCCCACCATATACCACCCCCTTCGGGGTCAGTCGTTGACATTTGACAATCTCCCCACACACATTCCCCGCTTGCGTTCCCTTCGCGTCCCTTGCGTCTTTTGCGTTAAAACCTCTTGGCGTTCTTCGCGTCTTGGCGAGAGACAATGCCTCTTTTTGTGGATTATGTGCTCTTTGTGGTTCCAAAAACCAACAAGGAATAATCTTCCCTCACATCGGACGCCTCGGCGAGGCGTGCCCTACCTTTTCCGTGCCGAAGGCGCCTTCGCGGTTCAAAATAGAACCAAGCACGAAGAACCAAGAACGCCGGTTCCGCCGCCCATTCGCGGTTCAATTCCCGCAGCGCCCCCCCGCCCTTACGAGAAACCCTCCACCCGCGGCCACGCCCCCTTCACGCTACCCCGATGCCGCGTCAGCAACTTAAACCCCTCCGTGCCCGGCTTGGGCTCCACCGGCCGCCCATCCTTCCCCAAATACAGGCAGCCCACATCCCCGGCGGGCAACTGTCGCACCAGCTCGCGCGCCTCATCCAACGCCTCGAGCCAACGACGCTTCAAGTCCCGGAGATCCAGCGGCTCCCGCAAAACCAGCTGCTCGAGATCATCCTGAGTATAGGCCGTATGGCGCGCCGCCTGATCCAGCAGGAAATCCGGTGTATAGCCCGGATCCTTGCCGCAGGCCGCCCAAGCCAAGGCCCCGACCGAAAGGATGTGCTCATGCAGGTGAAGAACATCCACAAAATCACGGATTTCCGTCCGCCCGGCCAAGGCCAGCATCTTGTTCACGGCGGCGTCTGCGTCATCCAGACAGTAGCCAAAAAGCGGATCCGGTCGAATGGGGAAAAACCGAAACGCGCTGTCCTGCGCCCATTCCAGTTTGACCGATCCTCCCCCCACCGTGACCAGCGCTTGGTACATGACCGGGGTGCGCAGTAGCCAGGTCACCTCATGTCCCGCCTCGCGCAAAGTCAGTACATCCTGCTCCGCGCTGGACGCGATGCTGTCCGCCAAATCATGGAAAAAATCCAAATCCTGGGAATAACGTGGCGATTGCGGCTGACGATGCAACACCGTCGCGCCGGCCAGATAGCTTTCCAGACTCCGGTTCTTCGCCAGCAGACGAAGCACCACTCCTTGCGCATCACTTATCGGCATAACTTCTCCGCCAGTCTCATCCCTTCCCAGCCGCCATGTTGACGCAACCCCTTGGCGATCATCGGAATATCCCGCAGGGTGATGGCGAGATCCTCCTTCATATACCAGAAACAGCGCGCGTGGTAACGGCGATACGCCCGCCGCGCCTCGCGCAGACGGACCATGTTACGGGCATCATTCGACGACAATTCCCGGCGGCTTTTCAGCCCCCCCTTGCGCCCGATATGCGCCAAATATGCGCGAACATTTTCATCAGCCTTCATCATCAACCGTCCAGCAGTCATCATAAGCGGCTTACGCATATTCCGCAACTTTTTTCTTCTCTTTTTTTCTCCCGCCCGGCTCCCAGGCGAATGCGCCTCCCGCCCCACCAAGCACCCCCCCATCAGGGTCAGGCGTGTCGCGGGGATAACAAAACTGGA
>LSQX01048560.1_pt1 | contig 11458 bp, 13 predicted proteins | sample 654561 | NCBI WGS metagenome assembly LSQX01 (sample SAMN04489861, study PRJNA283612) | anaerobic digester metagenome | isolation source: 4 biogas reactors fed with cattle manure at either 37C or 55C with and... | place: Denmark: Kongens Lyngby | collected 2014 | reverse complement strand
GCGGTTGCTCTATCCCCTGAGCTACGGATCCAGATTGCGTAGTTATTGTAGGGGAAGGGCAGGACGGTGTCAACGAAAAGGAAGGCCTGCCTCGAGCTGGCCGGAAAAAGGAAGATGGCAAGCAGAAAGCGGATAATGAAGTGGGGAGATCTGGTGGTGGCAGCCGTGACGGTCGCCATCGCACTGGGTTTGTGGGCTTGGCCGGCATTGACGGCCGGAACGGCTTCTCCTGCCGCTTTGTCCGCGATCGTACGCACGGCGGACGGGAAGGAACGCAGCCTCTCCCTGGACCCGGAAACCGAGCCGGCCGACATACCGATCGAGTCGGGGGGTTACTCCTATATCATCCGTGTAGAACCCGGCCGGATTCGTGTGCTGGAGGCCGACTGTCCCGACCGTGTATGTGTCGTGACCGGCTGGCTGTCCCGCCCCGGCCAGATCGCGGCCTGCGTGCCCGGACGCCTGCTGGTGCGGGTTGTCGCTGTGGCGGAGACAGATCCGTCCGGCGGCGTCGACGTGGTGTCGAAATGAGCGGGGTGTCCCGGCGGTTGACCCGGGGAGCGATGCTGGTGTCGCTCGCGCTAGTGCTGTCGCTGTTTGAGCGAATGATACCATTGGAACTGGTTGTACCGATTCCCGGTGTCAAACTGGGACTGGCCAATATTGTGACGTTGTTTGCGCTGGTATCCCTTGGGTTTCGCGACGCAGGGGTCATTCTGGCGCTTCGCATCGCGATCCTAGGTTTGATCAACGGACCTATACCCCTGTTGCTGTCCGCGACGGGCGGGCTGCTTTCCCTGTTAGTGATGTGGTTGGTCCTGCGCGGACACGACCGGGTGTTTTCACTGATCGGAGTCGGCATGGCCGGTGCGGTGGCGCACAACGTCGGGCAGGTGGCGATGGCCGGATTGCTGCTGGGCAACACCGGCTTGCTGGTGACTTATCTACCCGCCCTGTTGTTGACAGGGCTTGTGACCGGTCTGCTGACCGGGTCCGCTGCGATTCCGGTCTGCCGGATCCTCGCAGGCAGAAAGGATGTACTGAAATGAAACTGGTCGTCACGACCTTGATGGGAGTCGAAGCCCTGGTGGGGGAGGAACTGCGGGGATTGGGATATCCGGCGGAGTCGGTCTCGGTCCAGAATGCACGGGTGGTGCTCGATGCGGGCGACGACTATGCCGCGGCCTGTGCGAGGGTCAACCTCTGGACGCGGTACGGCGAGCGGGTCCTGCTGGAGCTCGGTCAAGCGCCCGCTCCGGATTTTGACGCGCTGTTCGACGCGACCCGCGCGCTCCCCTGGGAAGAGTGGATCGCCCCCGGGCAGGTCATTCTCGTGGACGGGTACTCCCGTCACTCGGCGTTGTTCGGAGTGTCCGCCTGTCAATCCATCATCAAAAAGGCCATCATCGAACGGCTCGCCGGAGTCCGGGGTGCCGGACCAGGCGGCAGGATCGAGGAAGATCCCGCTTGTGGAACCGTGCCGGTGCGCTTTGGAATCGTGGACGACATCGTTACCTATATGGCGGACACGTCCGGAGCGGGACTCCATAAGCGCGGATACCGCCCGCTCCGCAACGTCGCACCGATTCGCGAGACCCTTGCCGCCGCCCTGATCCGCCTCTCCCTCTGGAACCCGGAAGGTGGCGAAGCACTGGTGGATCCGTTTTGCGGTTCCGGGACCATCCCGATCGAAGCCGCGCTGGCCGCACGCCGGATGGCCCCCGGCCGTTCCCGTTCGTTCGGCAGCGAATCCTGGCATGTCGTCGGATCCGCGGCCTTTGCCGCCGCACGCGAAGAAGCCGCGGAGATCGAGTCCCGCCATCTGACGCTGCAGATCCCGATCTTCGGAAGTGACATCGAACCCGCTTTGGCCGCACTGTCCGCAGAGAACGCGGTCCGGGCAGGAGTCGGAGACACCCTGCGGTTCTATACCGCTGATGCGATCGGAGGCGACGGCACAGGCGGCCTCGACCAGGCGCGGCTCGACCGAGAGACCGGTTCGACACGGCGGCTGGTGGTCTGCAACCCCCCATACGGAGAGCGCCTGATGGATCCTGAAACCGCACGCGCCATACAGGTGGGCATCGGAGCGGCATGCCTTCCAGGCGGACATTTGCGGGACGATTGTCGTCTTACGGTCTTGTCCCCCGACGAGGCGTTCGAACGAACGGTAGGCTGCCGGGCGGACAAGCGCCGAAAACTATACAATGGCATGATAAAATGTACGATGTACCATTACCACCGACACAGTGCACAACAGGGAGGATCCAGATGATTGTGATGCTACTGGTGGCCGGGTATGCCACACGGCTGTACCCGCTGACGCGCGATGTGCCCAAGGCGCTCCTCCCGATCGGGGGGCGACCGATGCTGGATTACATCGCGGACCAGATCGACACCCTGGACGGGATCAGCCGAATCATCGTGGTCAGCAACGCGAAATTTGCGGCAACGTTCCGGGATTGGGCGGCGACCCGCACTCATGGAGCACCGGTCACGGTATTGGACGACGGCACAGAGGAAAACGGGCGCCGGTTGGGAGCCGTCGGAGACATCGCCTTTGCGATTGAGGAAGCGGCGATAGACGAAGACCTGCTTGTCATTGCAGGGGACAACCTGTTTACTTTCCGTCTGGCGGATGCGGTCGCGTTTTTCCGCGAACAGGGCGAAGACACCATTCTGGCAGGGCATCTGCCGGCCGGTGAAGACGCGCGGCGCTTCGCAGTGATCCAAGTGGACGATAACAACCACGTGATCGATATGGTTGAAAAGCCCGAGCATCCAAACGGAGACATCGTCGCGTACGCGGTCTATTTCTATCGCAGGGACACCCTGCCGCTGATCCAGGAGTATCTCGACGAGGGAAACAATCCGGACGCACCCGGTTATTTTCCTTCCTGGTTGTATCAGCGAAAACCGGTCCGCGCGTTTATGTTTTCCGGTACATGTATTGACATTGGCACGCCCGAGGTGTACGAAAGCGTCAAAGACGGATTGTCTCATGTCCACGGCTGACGGACACTGAACCAACCTAGTCATCGATGGGATGGGACGCAACCCACCGGAATCAGGGGGTTCCACAACGTCCGATTTCTGTCAACCGTTTCTTAAAAAGATCTGGATTGACTTTCGGGATACGAAATAAAGGGATCTTCTCCGGGCCAAAACCCCGGAAGGCCTGTCCTGAGGGTTATACACAGAGTTATCCACAGTTTCCACAGGGAGGTCATGACATCATGCACGATGATTTACGGCAAAAAGCCGACGCGGCACGTACCGCAGCACTCGCGATGCAGAGCCTGTCCGGGCGCGATAAAAACGATGTGCTGGAGCGGATTGCGGCAGCGCTGGAGCGCGAAACAGACGCAATTGAGCGGGAAAACGCGCAGGATCTGGCGGATGGTCAATCGAGCGGTCTGCCCGGCCCCCTGATCAAACGTTTGCGGTTCGACCGCCCGCGCATCCAGGCGGCGGCCGCTGGACTGCGGGACCTTATCCGACTGCCCGATCCGGTCGGGTCCACCCTGATGGCCCGTCGGCTGGCGGAGGGGTTGGATCTGTATCGGGTGGCCTGTCCGATCGGCGTCATCGGCGTGATTTTCGAATCCCGGCCTGACGCGCTGGTTCAGATCTCCTCCCTTTGCCTCAAAAGTGGAAATGCGGTGTTGCTCAAAGGCGGATCCGAAGCCGCCCGCACCAACCGGATTCTGGCGGACACAATCCAGGCGGCCACCGCGGGCACCCTGGTGCCGGCTGGCTGGATCGGTTTGCTGGAATCCCGCGAAGAAGTCGGACGGCTGCTGGAGATGGACGACCGGGTGGACCTGTTGATCCCCCGCGGATCCAACGCCTTTGTCCGATATATCATGGACCACACCCGCATCCCGGTACTCGGGCACGCGGACGGTGTCTGTCATACTTATGTGGACCGGACAGCCGATCCCGACATGTCGTTGCGCGTGTGTCTGGATGCCAAAACACAGTATGTGGCGGTCTGCAACGCGACCGAAACCATTCTGGTGCACCGTGAGATCGCGCCTGTTTTGGTTCCTGCCCTTGCGTCTGCGCTGTCTTCCGCGGGCGTGGAACTGTTTGGGGACGAGACAGTCCAGGCTATGACCGGATGCCTCCCCGCCGGGGACTGGCACACCGAGTACCTCGACTACAAGGTCTCTGTACGCGTCGTGGAGGGGTTGGAAGAGGCCATCGACCATATCAACCGATATGGATCACGACACACCGACGCCATCCTCACAGAGGACCGGGAGGCGGCGCAGCGCTTTATGGCACAGGTCGACTCCGGCAATGTATTTTGGAACTGTTCGACCCGCTTCAGCGACGGGTTCCGGTACGGATTCGGTGCCGAGGTGGGGGTCAGCACTTCCAAACTCCACGCGCGCGGCCCGGTCGGCCTGGAGGGCTTGATGACGTACAAATACAAACTGGTCGGTCACGGGGACACGGTCGGGGATTTCGCGTCCGGCGACCGGGCGTTTCTCCACCGGGATCTTGACGAAACCTGCCCGTTCTGACTTGGATCAAGGTGTGGCGGAGTGATAGAATAAACGGAAGACCAGACACCGGAGGAGACACCATGAAAATCGCATTCGGCAGTGACCACGCCGGGTTCCGGCTCAAAAAAACCGTGATGGAGCACCTGGCCGCACAGGGGCATCTCTGTACGGACTGCGGCACCGACACCGACGACACACCTGCGAGCTATGTGCCCGCCGCCGTACAGGTGGCCGACAAGGTCAACCGCAAAGAGGCGGATTTCGGGGTTCTGGTCTGCGGGACCGGTCTCGGCATCTCGATCTCGGCCAACAAAATCGACGGCATCCGGGCGGCACTGTGCACCAACGAATACATGGCGCGCATGGCAAGGCAGCACAACGACGCGAACGTCCTCGCGATGGGCGCACGTGTGGTCGGGACCGGGGTTGCGTGTGCGATCGCGGACGCCTTTTTCGGGGAAGCTTTCGAAGCCGGCGGACGTCACCAGGTCCGCGTGAATGAATTGATGGACCTGGAAAAATAAACCGGACATCGAACAGCAGCGTTCCCACAGGAAGTACTAGAAAACGCAAGGAGAATCTCATGAGTGACAACGTCTTCATCTTCGACCATCCGTTGATCCAGCACAAAATTTCCCTGTTGAGGGACAAGCTCACCACCACCAAGGAGTTCCGCGAGCTGGTCAACGAAGTCTCCCTGCTCATGGCCTACGAGGTCACCCGTTCCCTCCCGCTCAAGGAGATCGACATCGAAACCCCCATCGCAGTTGCGAGATCCAAAGTGCTGGGCGGGAAAAAACTGGCACTGGTTCCGATTCTGCGCGCCGGACTCGGCATGGTCGACGGCATGCTCCAGCTGATCCCGATGGCCAAAGTCGGCCATATCGGGCTGTACCGGGATCCCGAGACGCGGGAGCCGATCGAGTATTACTGCAAGCTTCCGACCGACTGTGCGGATCGCGAGGTCATCATCCTCGATCCCATGCTGGCGACCGGCGGGTCCGCTTCCGCGGCAGTCAGCTTTCTCAAGCAGCGCGGCATCACGAGCATCAAGTTTGTCTGCCTGATCGCGGCACCGGAAGGCGTCAAACGTCTGACGCACGACCATCCGGATGTCCCCGTGTTCTGCGCGGCACTGGATGAGAAGCTCAACGACCACGCCTACATCGTGCCCGGACTCGGAGACGCCGGAGACCGTCTGTTCGGAACCAAGTAGACCCCCTTCGGATCCCATCCGGTTTCGCGAATCGGGCCACTTGCCAAGGTCGGCAATAGACTTGGCCTGTTGCCCGATTTTTGCATTTCCGGACAGGTTTCATTTGACATCGCGACAAGCCGTTCTATAATGGTCAGATAGCGATTTTGCAGGACACAGGAGGATTGCCGTGCGCCCTTCATGGGACAGTTATTTCATGCAGATCACGGAGCTGGTCAAAACCCGCTCCACCTGCCTTCGCCGTCAGGTCGGCGCGCTGATCGTTCGCGATCGCCGCATCGTATCCACCGGCTACAACGGCGCGCCCTCGGGCGTTCCGCACTGTGACGAGGTCGGCTGTCTCCGGCAGCAACTCGGCGTGCCCTCGGGCGAGCGCCATGAGCTCTGCCGCGCGATCCACGCTGAGCAAAATGCCTTGATCCAGGCCGCCCGCTACGGGTCGGTCGTACAGGGCGGCACCATCTATGTCACCTGCCAACCCTGCTCGCTGTGCGCGAAGATGCTGATCAACGCTGGCATCGTGCGCATCGTGTACAAGGGCGACTATCCCGACCCGCTCGCCACCGAGATGCTCGAGTCTGCCGAGGTGGAGACGGTCCGGTTTGTGGAAACGGAGAACGGGTAACAGACATGAGTTGGTGGGAACGCTTTTTTGACGCATTGAAAGAACGGGTCGCGGAGATATTCCACATCGGCGACATCGGTGCCGAGATCTCCGAGATGATCATTCCGCGCACGATGTTCCGGATCGAACTGTTCGGCGCGAGTCTGCCTGTGCCCGACGCGGTTGTCGTTTCCTGGGGCGTCATCGTGGTATTGTTTTTGCTCGCACTGGTCTTCGGCCGCTCGTTCCGTCCGGTCCCGCGCGGCCGGCAGCTGCTGACAGAGGGGCTGATCGGCATTCTGTCCTCGCTGTGCAAATCCAACGATCTCAGCGACGAGCAGACCGACAAGGTGGTTCCGTTTGTCGGTTCGGTCGCGCTGCTGATCACGCTGGCCAATATTTCCTCTTTTGTGGGAATTTCGCCACCTGCCAAGAACCCGGGGTATTGTTTCGGACTCTCGATCCTGTCGGTAGTGTTTGTCGTGTACATCGGTTTTCGTTTCGTAGGACCCAAAGGGATGTGGAAAAGCCTGTCGTCACCGGTCGGCATGGTGGTTCCCTTCCGGATCCTCGACTATATCATCCGTATTCTGTCGCTGGCGCTCCGGTTGTTCGGCAACGTGTTTGGCGCCTATATCCTGATGGAGTTTGTGCGGATCGTGTTGCCGCTGGGGCTGCCCGGCGTGCTCGGACTGTGGTTCGATCTGGCGGACGGGATTCTGCAGGCGGCGATCTTCACCTACCTGACGGTCATGTACGTCGGCGAAATACTGGAAGCCAACCACACGCACATCGAACAAGCGAAAAAGAGATCCCAGGCCGCGCCGTCCCATTGACCGAGCCGCTTGCGGCGGACTGCATAGGATACGCGACCCGAACGCCTCAATTCGACTCATTTCATTCATCAACGGAGGAAAGACCACATGGACAACGGCATTATCGCTCTCGGAGCGGCTCTCGCAATCGGACTGGTCGGCGCTTGCGCCGCGCTGGGCATCTCGATGGCCACCGGCAAAGCATTGGAATCCACGGCACGCCAGCCCGAAATGGCCGGACGCATCCAGAGCATGCTGATGATCGCCATCGTCTTCATCGAGTCGGTCGCGATCTATGCCCTGGTCATCAGCTTGCTGCTGATCTTCGCGTTTAAGTAAGTGCCGGCCGGCACGCACAGGACGCCCACTCCATACCGGAGTGTATTGGCGCCCATGTTCGGAATAGGTGGGATGCGACGTGTTTGAACCTGAAGCCCTGGCGGGATATCTCGTCACGGTCGTACTGACAATCATTGATGTGCTGGTGGCTTATGTCATCCTGAAGCGGTTCCTGTTCAAGCCCGCGATCCGTTTCATACGGAAGCGGGAAGCGACCGTACGCGGGCAGCTGGAAGCCGCGCGCCAGCGCGAAGAAGAGGCGGAACTCCGGTTCCGCGAAGCTGCCAAAACGGTGGACGAAGCCAAACGAGACGCGTCGACGATCGTATCCGACGCGCGTCTGTCTGCGCAGAACAAGGCGGATGCAATTATGTCGCAAGCCAAAGAGGAAGCCTCCGGCGTTATTTCCAAGGGAAATGCGGAATGCGACCGGATGCGTGTGACCCTGCTCGAAGGCATGCGCGGGGAGGTGGCCGATCTGTCGGTTCGGATCGCTTCGCGGGTGATCCAGCAGTACATGGATGAAAGCCGCCAGCGCGAAATGGTGGAAGGCTTGATCGACGACGAGTTGCGCGGCAAAGGTGAATCCGAGATAACGGATGCCGGTGCTGCAGGGGTGCATTGATATGGCTGGACCTGTCCTTCGCGTTATTCGCATTGTCACCGCGACTCCGATCCATCCGGAAAAAGCGGCTGTGATCGCCGCACGTTTCGCACAACAAAACGGGATCGAACATTACGAGATGAAGCAAGCGGTCGATGAGACCCTGATCGGCGGCATCGTGATCTTCGCCGGCGATTTTCGTTACGACTACAGCATCAAAGGGCAACTCGCACGCATCGCAGCGCGACTCAAGGATGCGGATCCGCTGGGTGCGATCGAACCCGAGGACGACTTTGGAAATATCATCCGCGCGACCTTGGAAAAGAGCTTGGAAGAGTTCGACGAGCCACCTGCCGCCAGTGGGCAAGACATTTTGTTCGATGGCGCGATGGAACCGATTCCTACCGAAGAAAAAAACCGGCAACTGGTCGTTGACGGTTTGCAGGAAACTTTATCGTCTATCGCGACCCGATTCGCGGTCGATGAAGTCGGTCAGGTTGAGCGGGTCCAGGATGGCATCGCTTATGTCAGCGGACTTGAAAATTGCCTCAATGGTGAGTTAATCGCATTCACCTCACGAACTTCCGGGATTGCAATGAATTTGATGCCCGATCTGGTTGGTATTATTCTGCTCGGCGACATCTTGGATGTTCACGAAGGATCGGTGTGCAAACGCACCGCCCGTGTCATGGACGTCCCCGTCGGGACCGAACTGTTGGGTCGGGTCGTCGATCCGCTGGGCGTGCCGATCGACGGTCTGGGCATGCTCAATACCCGCAAACGCCGCCCGATTGAAGCGGAAGCGCCTTCGATCATCGAACGCCAACCGGTCGATACTCCCCTTTTAACCGGTATCACCGCCATCGACGCGATGACCCCGATCGGACGGGGCCAGCGCGAACTGATCATTGGCGATCGGCAAACCGGAAAAACTGCGATTGTCATTGACACCATCATCAACCAGCGCGGTAAAGGCGTGTATTGTGTCTATGTGGCGATTGGACAGAAGATGTCCACCATCGTTGCGGTCGTGAACATCCTGCGTCGGCACAACGCGCTGGCTTATACGACCGTAGTTGTCGCCAGTGCGGGCATGCCGGCCTCGTTCCAGTACATCGCTCCTTACGCGGGTTGTGCGATCGCCGAGGAACTCATGCTCAACGAGCACGCAGACGTGCTGATCGTCTACGATGACCTCACTAAACACGCACAAGCGTATCGCGCGCTTTCCCTGCTTCTGCGCCGGCCGCCCGGTCGTGAAGCCTTTCCGGGCGACGTGTTCTATCTTCACGCGAGGCTGCTCGAACGGGCAGCCCGCTTGTCCGAGGCTTCTGGCGGCGGATCGATCACCGCACTCCCGATCGTCGAGACGCAGAGCGGCGATATCTCCGCCTATATCCCGACCAATGTGATCTCCATCACGGACGGACAGATCTATCTTGAAAGCGAGCTGTTCTTTTCCGGTCAGCGCCCGGCCATCAACGTAGGTCTTTCGGTATCCCGTGTCGGCGGCGCCGCTCAGACCAAAGCGATGAAGAAGGTCGCCGGTCCGCTTCGGATCCACCTTGCGCAGTATCGGGAACTAGCGGCCTTTTCGCAATTTGGTTCGGAACTCGACGAGGAGACCCGCCGCGAACTCAGGCGCGGGGAACGCCTCAGCGAAATTCTCAAGCAGCCCCAGTATCATCCGGCTCCGATGGAGGAGCAAGTCGTTATGCTGCACATCGCCAACCAGGGCGGTTTCTCCACGGTGGCGCGGGAAGACATCCATGTCTTTTTCGCGGATTTTGTCGAACATCTCAAATCCGCTGCCCCCGATCTGCTGGACGGGATTGCCGAGACCGGCACCTTCGACGACACCGCGGCGGCCCGGATCGAACCGCTGCTCGCGGACTATCTGCCGCAATGGATGGCCGAGAACCACCCCGAACAGCCGCCGGACGACCGGGACTGACAGGAGTAGGCCATGGAACAACTCAACGACATCCGAAAAAGGATTCGAAGCGTCACCGACATCCAGCAGATGACCCGTGCGATGCAACTGATCAGCGCGGTGAAAATGCGCAACGCGCGCACCCAGCTGGAACGCGCGATGCCTTTCTTTACGCGCTGCGCCGCGACCATGATCGACATCGAAAACAGCGAAACCCGTCTCCAGGACCGTTTCTTCACATTGCGGCAGAAAAAAGAGGGGGAGACCTGGAAAATCGCTTACTTCGTCATGACCGGGGATCAGGGGCTTGCGGGCGCGTACAACCTCAACGTCATCAACACCGCCGAAACCTACATCCGGGAAAAAGAGCGGGAGAACGTGGAAAAAGGGCTCTTGACCGAAACCCGTCTGTACGTATGCGGTACCATCGGCAAAGACCGTTTGATCCGCACAGGTTTCGAGGTCGACAGCGATTTCAATTATCCGATCGCGTCGCCTACCTATTACCGCGCACGGGACATCGCGGATTTTGTCGTCGATCTGTTTGATTCGGGCAAGGCCGATCTGGTCTATTTCATCTATACGCGTATCTTTTCCGCGATCAGCATGCATCCCATGATCACACGCGTCGTGCCGGTCAACACGGTTGCGCTGCAGCAGCTCGTACCGCCGGAGGAAGGTGCTTCCTACCGCGCGATCAATCCGGACGAACCTGTAGAGTACTTTCCCGATGCCGGCGCCGTGTTGGACTATCTGACCGACACCTATTTGAACGGTATGGTCTACGGCATTCTGGCCGAAGCATTCGCCAGCGAGCAGACCGCCCGCATGATGGCGATGGACAACGCGACCAAAAGCGCGAAAGAGATGCTGGACGAACTGACCCTGCGGAGCAACCAGGCCCGCCAGGCGAGAATCACAAGCGAATTGACCGAGATCGTCAACGGGGCGAACACCATCTCGGAAGGCGACTAAGCGAGGAGACACCATGGCCATCGGAACCGTCACTCAGATCATCGGACCCGTCATCGACATCCTTTTCGCGGAAGACCAGCTGCCTGCCATCCAGGAAATGGTCACCATCCGCGAAGGCGAGCGGGAGATCCATGTGGAAGTCCTGCAGCAGCGGGGCGGAGGGATCGTCCGGTGCGTCGCGTTCGAAGCGACCGAAGGGCTGAGCCGCAACGCCGCTGCCGAGTCGTCCGGCCATCCGGTGATGGTACCGGTCGGGGACGTGGTTACCGGTCGCATGTTTGACGTGCTCGGACGCCCGATCGACGGGATCGATCCCCCGATTGCCCAGGAAAACTGGCCGATCCACCGGCCTGCGCCTTCCTTTATCGACCAGTATCCGGAAGAGCGGATCCTGGAGACCGGGATCAAAGTCATCGATCTGCTCGTGCCGTACAGCCGCGGCGGCAAGATCGGTCTGT
>LSQX01033617.1_pt3 | contig 11458 bp, 12 predicted proteins | sample 654561 | NCBI WGS metagenome assembly LSQX01 (sample SAMN04489861, study PRJNA283612) | anaerobic digester metagenome | isolation source: 4 biogas reactors fed with cattle manure at either 37C or 55C with and... | place: Denmark: Kongens Lyngby | collected 2014 | reverse complement strand
TCATATACTAATTCAACTTCTTCATATTTAGAAAAAAGTTTATCAAATTCAATTATCCATTTTTTTTCCGCAGTAATATTTTTTAAAATTTTTTCTGCATCTTCGGGATTATTCCAAAAACCAGACTCTTGGGTTTTTAAAGTTTCTGAATTAACAAATTCACGTCTTTGCTCAATGTCAAAGATACCTCCTCAAAGCCTCAATGCGAGCTTTTGCTTCTTTTATTTTTTCGCTTGTAATCATTATAAAATATAATTTTACAAAAATAGAAATTAAAATTTAATGCAAAAATATATTTTTATTTTATATTTGGTTTTTTATGTAAACTATGATAGTTTTTCTGCTTTTTATTCAAATTTTATTGGTATATTTGCATTAGATATAATTCAATAATTAAACTATTAGATGTTTATGACTGAAAAACCATTCATAGATTGGCTTGCGATGAGTGATAAAGCAATAATTAAACATATAGCTGCTTTTATCAAACATCATCGCTTAGAGCAAAATAAAAACTCAAACAGAACTTGCAAAAGAGGCAGGGATAAGTCGTTCAACTTTAAGTTTGTTAGAACGTGGTAAAACGGTTACTTTAAGTACTTTTATACAGGTATTGAGAGTTTTAGACCTGTTGTCAACACTTAACAGTTTTGAAATTATTGAAACTATTAGCCCATTAGAATTAGCAAAACTTCAAAAACGAAAACCTCAGAAAGCAAGAAGAAAAACAAAAAAATAAATAAAAATTTGCAAATGAAGTCAAAGTAAATCCAAGTTTAAGAGATGAAATTGATAAAACTATTTTAAATATAAATAAACAAAGCTAAATTTCTAATCTATCAAGTACTTTGTAAATTATTTCAAATTCAAAACCTCTGCTTGATGCAAATCTTAATAATTTTTCTTTTAATATTGATTTATCCTCTGATTTTATATTTTTGAGTTTTAATTTTAAAATTTCAAATAAAGAGTTTTCATATTCCTGATTATCAATAGTATTCAAGCTAAAATCAATAATTTTATTTGGAATATTTTTTTGCCTTAGCATATATGAAATTTTAATTTTTCCCCAAGCCGAAAATTTGAATTTATCATTAACATAAGCCGTAGAATATCTGTTTTCATCTATATAATTTTCGGAATTTAAGTTTTTAATTACAATTTCTATGATTTCTTGCTCATAATCATATTTTTCTAAATATTTATAAACATCAAAATTGCATTTTTCGGCTTTGCTACAATAATTTGCTGCCTTTGAAAATGCTTGTTTAATTAGTTTTTCATTAGTCATAAGTTTCGATATTTATAAAATATCCATTGTGTTTTCTTATATTTATAACTTCTGCACTTTCAAAAATTAAATATTGCCCTTTTATTCCTAATAATTTAGATTCTATTTTAGGATTTGTTTCCAAATTTATAGTTTTAAATTTAGCTATTCCGCTTAGTATCAGTGGATATTCTATTTCTGTAATACTATTATCTAAACTAATATATTTTTTTAATTCATCGGGAATAAAAACAGCTATTTCCTTTTTAGATTTTTTTAAGTCAATATCATAATGATTAGCTAATAGCATTTTGGCCCAATTAGTTTTATCTGAAATATATTGTTTTAAAGCAACTTCTATTTGTCCTGCTAAATTTCTATATGGAGTTTTTGCAATTTTTATTGCAGCAATAGCTCCTTGGTCAATCCAGCGTGTAGGAATTTGTGTATGCCGGGTTACTCCAACTTTTAAATTACCTGTTAAAGCCAAATAAACATAATGATCAACCAAAGAATTTTGTTTTGCCCATTCCATATCTCGGCTAATTCCAAGATGGGACATATCTTTTTCTGGTTGTAAAACTCCTATATCACATTGTGGAATGCTGGAAAAACAAGAATAACAATATCCTTGGTGAAAACTTTTTTTAGTTAAAGCACCGCAATTAATACAATTTATCCTATCTTGATATTCAATTTTAATTTTCTTGCCAATAAGCGTATTCATCTCAATTTCAGAATCTCCACATTGCAAAAAATATTTTACAGGAGTTTCATGAATGCTTTTCATTTTTTGAATATTTCCTGAATAAATCATAATAATTTTGTTTTTAAGGCTTTGGATTGTGAGATTTTCTGTCGAAATAAATATTGCTGGCACTTGCACTTAAAGTAATTGCAAAAATTACTTTATACTTTTCATCAAACATTGCCATTTCTTTAGCTGCATTTCCAACCGAAAACATCACTCTATTATCTATTCTATAATCAGCAGCTTTGCTTACAGCCGAACCAATTGCAATGCCAAGGTCAATGGTATTAAAAGCACAAGGAACATCGGGAAAATTATTTTTATTATCGCAAGTTTCTTTGCCACAATAACCACAATTTCTAAGCCCCAAACTTTCTATATAAGTGGCTAAAATTATTACAGCATCTGATTCTCTCAAATTATTTGCATCGCGTAAAAAGAATTTCTGACCACTTTTTTCTGAAATTTCCTCCATTTTAAGAGCAATTTTTTCTAAATCTTCTTTTCCGCTAACAATTCTAAAATCAAGAGTGTCGCGTCCTTTACCTTTGGGTGCTGTTTGAATTGCTATTCCAATGTTTTTGGCAAGATCTACAACTGAATTTGTAAGTGAATTTTTGTCAAGTATCATATTTTTAAATTTATAATTTTATCAACTAATATTTCTGCTAATTTTATTTTTGATTCATGTGTCCATCCGGCAATATGTGGAGTTAAAATCACATTGTCGCTTTTTGCAAGAAATTGATAATCAGCATTATTGCTAATGTCTTTTGTGATTTCAAAACAATCTTCTTCATATTCCAAAACATCTAGGCCAGCTGCTAAAATTTTTCCAGATTTTAAGGCATTAACTAAATCCGAAGTTTTAACAATAGACCCACGAGCGGTATTTATCAAAATTATTTTTTTCTTAAATTTTGAAAGAAATTCTGAATTTACCAAAAATCTAGTTTCTTCTGTTAAAGGTAGGTGCAAGCTTAAAATATCTGCTTTTTCAAAAATTTCTGAATAATCAGTTTCTCTTACAAATTGGTTGGAGTAATTTTTTTTATATTTATCATAAGCAATAAGTTCGCAATCAAAACCTGAGAGTTTTTTTGCAAAACTACTTCCCATATTTCCGTAACCAATAATAGCAACAGTTTTATTTTCCAACTCAAAACCCCGATTTTCTTCTCGATTACGAATGCCTTGTTTCATTTCTTTATCGGCTTTTGGCAAATTATTCAGCAAACTCAAAAGCATTGCAATAGAATGTTCACCAACTGCATTTTTATTTCCTTCAGGAGAATTTAAACAGGCTATTTCTTTTTTCGCACAATACTGAGTGTCAATGCTTTCCATTCCTGCACCAACACGAGCAATAAATTTTAAATTCTCAGCTTTATCAATAAATTCTTTATCAATATTAAATCTGCTACGAATTACTATACCGCAATATTCGGAAATAAATTGTTGAATTTCTTGCTTTGTTTCTTTATAAGCCTCAACAACTATAAATCCATTTTGCTTTAATTTTAATGGAATAATTTCGTGAACTGTATCAATTAATAAAACTTTTTTACCCATATCTATTTTATAGAAGTACAAATATAAGATAAAAAAAAAGACCGAGAAAAAATCCGGCCTTTTTTATATTTTCACTTATTTTTTAAATTATTTCATATATCCATATTTATGATTAGTTGGACTTACAAGCGTTTCTTTTATAGTTCTTGCATTTGCCCATCTAATTAAATTTAATGAACCTCCGGCTTTATCATTAGTTCCCGAAGCTCTTGAACCACCAAATGGTTGTAAACCTACCATTGCACCTGTTGGTTTATCGTTAATATAGAAATTTCCAGCTGCATATCTTAAAGCATTAACTGCAATTTGTCTTGCGTAAATATCGCGACTAAAAATAGACCCAGTTAATCCATAAGGCGAAGTTGTATTACAAAGTTCTAAAGTTTCTTCATATTTATCATCTTCATAAACATAAATTGTAACTACAGGTCCAAAAATTTCTTCTTCCATAGTTATAAAGTTAGGATTAGTAGTAAGAATCACAGTAGGTTCTACAAAATATCCATGAGATTTATCACCATTTCCACCAGCAATAATTTCACATTCTTTTGATTCTTTAGCTAATTGAATATATCTCATAATATTATCAAAAGAAGCTTCGTCAATTACAGCATTTACAAAATTATTAGGATCGTTAACATCACCCATTTTAATTGTAGCAAGAGTTTTTGTTAAAATTTCTTTAGTTTCGCTCCACAATGATTTTGGGATATAAACGCGAGAAGCAGCCGAGCATTTTTGTCCTTGGAATTCAAAACTACCACAAACAATTGCATTAGCAACTTCATCAGCTTGTGCAGATTTATGAACAAAAATAAAATCTTTTCCACCTGTTTCACCAACAATTCTTGGATAAGAAACATAATTATCAATATTATTTGCAACGCCTTTCCATAATGTATTAAAAGTTGCTGTAGAACCAGTAAAATGAATACCTGCTAAATGTTTGCTTGCCAAAAGAACACGACCCATCAAACTACCTTTGCCAGGAACAAAATTGATAACGCCATCAGGTAAACCGGCTTCTTGGAAAATCTTCATCAGATAGTAATTTGAGTAAACAGCTGTTGTTGAAGGTTTCCAAACAGTAACATTACCCATTAAAACAGGCGACATATTTAAGTTTGAAGCAATAGCAGTAAAATTAAATGGAGTTAAAGCAAAAACAAAGCCTTCTAAAGCACGATATTCCATTCTGTTTAACTGATTTTTTATTTCACCAGGTTGGTTAGCATAAATTTCAGAAGCATAATGCACATTAAATCTTAAAAAATCAATAGTTTCACAAACAGAATCAATTTCGGATTGGTAAATATTTTTACCTTGACCCAACATTGTTGCGGCGCTGATAGTATGACGATACTTTGTTGACAAAAGTTCAGCAACTTTTAGGGTAATTGAAGCTCTTTCTGTCCATGGCAAATCTTCCCATTGTTTTTTTGCTGCCATAGCTGCCTCAACAGCCATTTCTACTTCTTTTTCGCCAGCCATATGACAAACAGCTATAACTTTTTTATTGTTATGTGGCATCACAACATCAACAGTATTTCCTGTTTTAATTTCTTTTCCACCAATAATTAATGGAATTTCAATTTTTTCAGAACTCATTCTTTCAAGCTCAGCCATCAAAAGCTCACGCTCTTTACTTCCTTCTAAATACTGAAAAATAGGTTCGTTTGCTGGTCTTGGAAAACTAAATAATGCATTGTTCATAGTCAAAATATTTTAAATTTTACATTTTAATTAAGCTACAAAACTACAAATTTTTTTTTATTTTAGACTGAGAATTGTCATAATAAAAAACAGCTTAGACTAAAAAATTAAAATAAGTTGGTGATAAGATGTTATTTGGTGGATTAAGTTTAATAACTAAATAGCAAGTTTAAAGAATTTTACAGACTCTGAGTCAACCATAGGTTATTGCGTTAGGCGGATTTATAGTTTTCTAATTCTCATTTAATCCAAATACTCTTGAACCTAATTTTTCTTTATACTTATTTTCAATGGCTATTGCTTCGTTTTTTGTTATTGTTTTTGAAAGTATTGTCAAAATTGACCATTGAAAATTATTTGCGTAATCTTTATTGATCTTAGTTTTTTCTATTAAACGTTTGTTTCCTCCATCACCAGTCTTTGCATAATTACTCCAACGTTGCCAAATTCCTTCTGCACCATAAGTTGAGCCAATATATTGTTCTCCTGTATTTTTGTCCAAAATAATATAAATTGCATTTGTTGCAGATAATGGGCCTTTCCAATCTTTATATTCGTGTTTGAAAATCTCTTGTAATTCGCTGTAATTTAATATAACATCATCAAAACTTGTAAAATGCTTATAATTTAAGTCAGGGCGGAGTTTTATTTCAACAACTTCTTTTTCAATTTTATACCAATTGTACCATTTTGCAGTTCCTTTTCCCCAATCAATAATAACACGTTCTTTTAACTCTTCGTACCCCTCAACTTCTTGTAAATCATAAATATATCTTTCTCCTAATTCGTCATTTATTGGATTTACACCATTTACTTTAAATATACCAATAAAGCGAGCTAATGTTCCTGTTTCACCTAAAAAGGCAATAACGTAATCACAATCTGAGAAAATCGCTTTTCCTTGAGTTTTGAAATAATCGAAAAATTTCTTTTTATTTGAACAATACCAATTGTACAGATCAGGGTAACGTTTATCGCTATGTCGTACAATTTTTGTTTTTGAATTTTTGTCAAATCCTTGGTTCTCAAGTAATTGTTGGATTGTTGTAATCGGAATATTATTCATATTTTTTTTGTTAAAAATTAGTAATGAAAGATAATTTACTTTTACACGCCCCAACTTCTCCCTCATACACCAAAGTCCATAAATAATTCACTAGTTTGTTGCGTTTTATTCCCTACAAAAATACTAATATTTTTTATAAAACAAATGTTTTTGATGTATTTTATAATCCAAAATTGTTTACAAATATAGGAATTAGTCTAAGTTTATTTCTTGCTGTAAGTGGGCGGCTCGACGCAGGGAGAATTTACCCATAAATGTTAATATGAAGATAATACTTTTTTATTTATGAAAATGCTCATGCTAATCAATTAACTAGCTTTGTGTTCAAACCGCTTGTTAGCTGATCGCCCTTTATTTCGGCAACCAATTTAAAGCTTTTTCGGTAATCCCTTTGTACCATTCAATTTCTGATTTTGAAGTTTCTACTAATTTATTGGAATATTCAAAAAATGCTTGAACGTGTTTGGGTTCAGGAACATAACTTGATTTATGCGAGTCTTCAAGCATTTTTAAAAACACGTTCAAAGGTAATGGAACAATAGTTGAAGTTCCTCCATAGTAATTAATGTTTAGTTTATGTAAACCATAAAAATGTGCAATTACGGCTTCGTTTATTTTTGGTGCTATGAAAAGACAATAAGTAGGCTTTGCAATTTCCTTTTTAAATTTGGCAAGATGTCGTGTAACAGGTTCGCCCTCTGTTTCGTATTGTCGCTGACCACTTTGCATAGTTACTTCTACCGTTAGCCCAAAATTATCATAATCACATACGATATCAGCCATATTTCCTTGAGCAGTCGCCATAGGATTTCCGAAATCATCAAATTTTAGATTGGCTTTTATGTTACCACCATCTAACATTGTCATTGCTCTCCAAGTATTCCATTCAAGTATTAGCGGAGTATCATATAATGAATTATCTATAATTTGCTCAAAAACTGTATTAATATCGTCAAATAAGCGATAATCTTTTATTTCCTTTGTTTGTTGAGAAAGAATTTGCTCTTTTCTTTTCTCCAAATTATCTGCGTAAATTTCTTTTAATTTTAATAAATTGTCTTTCGGAGAAATTTTGATGTCTGGAAATTCAGTTTTTATTTTCTGTTTTAAATGTTCTCTACTGTCTGTATATAATGTTGGGATTAATGCATTTCCAAGGTGATTAATATATTGACTTTCATTATCAACAAATTGAGGCTCCCTTTCGGTATTTTCTAAAAAATAGTCAACTTCAACAATTTTTTCTGGCACTATCGACAAAGATTTACCGATATGAGAAACATTGACCATTCCCGTTGCACGTAAATATCTAAAACAAGCATCTGCATAATCTCGCATATTGCTTGCCTTAGTTTTTAGAAACTTTTTTGTGGATTTATCTTTTGTTTCTCTCGTTTTTGTATGTCCTTCTTTTATTTCATCTTTGTATATTAATCTAAGTTCCTTTTCCAAGAATTCAGCTCTAAATTTTTTATATTTTCCTTCATTTTTGGCTTTTAAAGTTCTGAAAACATCAATTTTTTTAGCTATTTTATCAAAATCACGATAATCAACTAATTGAAGTCCAAAAATCATTAATTCATCAAACTTTAATGAGCCAAAATGTCTAATAAGTCTGAATAATTCAAGATAGGGTTTAACCCAAAAACTTGCTGCTTTTTCGTTTGGAATATGAAAAGGAGATGGTATCTGGAATTTTAATAATTGGCGTAAAAAGATCTCCTCTTTTCTTTTGGAGCTAATTAATTGTTTTCCCGCTTCCGTCAATTCTATTTTGGGAGATAAAATGACAAACCCTAATGCCTTAGGGGCTCTATTTATTCTATCTCTTGCACTAAATGCAGGGTCTTTTACACCCTTACCATTAAAGAAGTTCTCTTCTCTGAGTAATTCCATAAAGGCAATTTGAGTTTCATTGTCCCATTCTTTTCCTGAAAAATGGTTATCTAATAATTCTATTTCCGGTATCATTTTTTCCGGAGTTCTTGGAGAAGTGGTAACAAATATTACCTTACTGCTTATTGTTGCCATATATGATTTAAAAGGATACCGTTTGTTCAATAAATTCAAAATTTAGTTCAGGTTCGCGTTTTGTTGCAATATTTCCATAGTTGGAAATTAAAATATGACTTGCGGAAGATTTGAAACGATTTCTAATATTAACAGCATATGACTTTCCGTATTCATCTATAATCATATCGTCATATAGTTCTTCTGTTAATGGTGTCCGCCCAATAACCATTAATGCTTTGCATTTTAGCCGCCTGTAATTTTTGGCTAATTCCCGATGGTCATCTTCTGTGAAACCGTCTTTATATTCACTATTCCCATAATCAGAAAAAACACAATCATAAGGCGGGTCTAAAAACATAAAATCATCTTTACTTGCTATTTCAAAAACTGCTTTGTAGTCTGAATTAAATATTTCTGTGTTTCGTAGAAGTTTGTGATGAGCTTCTGTAACCAATGAGGTATTTAGATTTTTATATCGTCCATATGGTACGTTAAATTCTCCTTTTGAATTGTAACGTACCATTCCTGAATATGCAGTTTTATTAATAAAGAAGTAAAGAAGTGCCTCAGAATATTTTTTTTCAGAAAGCCCATTAAACATATCTCTTATTTGATAATAAAGAGACTCGTTATCGTCTTTTACCCTTTTTTTTAGATTTTTGGATTTTAATTCTTCAAAATTTCGTCTATTAATAGTATAAATTTTCTCAATCTCTAAAAGTTCATTTTTTAAGGTTTCAAAATCATCTTGAACACCTTGATAAAAGTTCATTAATTTGGTGTTTATATCATTTATAATTGCTTTTTTAGGTGCCAAGTGAAAAAACAAAGCACCACCACCAAAAAACGGTTCTATATATCTTCCTTTGTAATTCGGAATATGTTTTTTAATATTTGGAATTTCTTTAGATTTTCCTCCTCTGTATTTCAATAATGGCTTCATACTTTCTATTTTTGATTTCCGTAAATACTTATACTTTCGGCAACAAGATTCAATATTTGTTTTGCGTCCTCTTCCTCTGCAATTATTTCATAAATTTTATCCGCTGACCAGAGTTGAAGCAATTCTTTTTCATCAGTTTTAAAAAAATTAGCAAGGATGGTGATTTGTTCTCGTTTGGCTCTACGGTCGCCATTTTCAATTTTACAATAAGTTGCTGTATCTATTTCTAAGATAGATGCTATTTTTCTTTGTGGAACTTCATTTTTCCTCCGCAAAAACTTTAATTTATCTCCAAAAATACTTGACATAATATAGTCTTGACATTATTTGGCAAATATAATTATTTTTATCGAAAGTTTATTTTTTTTGAAAAATATTTTTTAGTATTATTTTTTTGGATATCGACTGACGGTTTTTGCTTTGTGTTCGAGCGGGCTTTGAAGCACAAAACTGTCAAACACCGCTACATTTGAATAGGAATAAAAAGATAGAAGTTTATCTGTCAGTCTGCCTGAGGGAAAATCTGTGTTAGCACCAGTTATTATTCAAAATAGTCCAAGTCAATTTTTTTTATTTGATAGGTTTCTATTGGTGCAACACCAACATTATACTCAATCATTAAGTTTGTCAAAGTTTCTCCGTCAATGAGAATAACTTTTGGGTCTATTGATTTCACATAATCAACAGCTGTTTTTGCGAAAGAACTTGTCGTTATGAAAACGCCTTTTTTTGCTCGTTGTCCATGTAAAGCACCAACAAATTTTTGAATTTCTGGTCGTCCAATACTCGTTTCCTCTTTCCACATTTTTGCTTGTAAATAAATTACATCAAGACCAAGCTTGTCTTCGTTTATTATTCCGTCAATACCTTCGTCATTTGTTCTTTTAATAGATTCACCTGCTTTGTTTCGTGAACCACCGTAACCCATTTTTATCATTAGATCAATAACTAAGTCTTCAAAAAATTGCCAAGAGTTCTCACGAATTTTTTCTAAAAGCTCAGAAGCTAATTCACGTTTTATGAATTGGTAACTTTCTTCAAGGCTTTCTAAAGGTGTTTTAGTTTCAATTGTCGGAATGGTTTTAGCTATTGTTGTGTTTTGTTCATCAGTTAAACTTGTTCCTTCATTAAATTCTCTAAACTCTCTTATTGCTTTAAGATCGTTGATTGAAATGTAATCGCTGAAATTTGTCAAAAAATTTCGCCCTCTGTCAGTGATTTTAAAATGTGAACGTTTTGTATTTTCTATTAGTTTTGCTTTTGAAAAATAACTTTTTGTCCAATTGATACGATTGTCAAACTTTGTTTGTGTGCCACTTGGAACTCGTTTTGCTTTATCTTCTTCTGTCAGTGAAAAATATTCTGTTAAAAATTCACGAATTTCGTTCAAAGAAATTTCGTTGTGTTCCGAACTGTATTTTAAAACTGGATAAAAAAATGATTGAAAATCTGGTATAGCCATTTTATTATTTTTTATTTAGTTACCGTACTACTCTCAACAAAAAGCAATACATCAGGGTCCGTTATGTTGTGTAAATTCCGTAAAAGTTCTGTCTTTGGGTCAGTGTAGGTGAAGTCAGGGTCTATGTATTTATATGGATTAAACATAGGCTTTTTGTTTAGCGAGTATTACAAGTTCTGTTAATGATATTTTTCCTGTAATATAGTCTCTAATTATTTCAATACCCTTAGGTGTTGGTTTAAAGTCTTCAAACATATTACTACTCAAAGCGTTTGCAGTGCTTTCCAAGGTTTTCAAATCTGAAAATTTAACTCCCATTATTGTTAGATTACTTCTGTCTATATCAATTGTGTTAAACATAATTTATAGTCTTAAATTCTTTTCAAATATACAAAATATCTATGTCAAATCTCTTGTTTTGTGTCGTTTTAAAATGGTACATAATACATTATCCAGAAATAAGCCATTTGTTTGTTGCGTATTATCTTTTGCAAATGTACTAATAAATTCTAATATTTGGGCTTTATCTTAATTTTATTTCCCAAAAAAGTTCGACTTTTAAAACTCGAACCGATTTGAAGGCAAAAAACGAAACTTTATTTAAAAATTTACGTAGAATATAGAATGGGAGTGTTGGTTTTGCAAGAAAGTGGGGTTTTGGCGGGATT
>LSQX01300368.1_pt2 | contig 11459 bp, 11 predicted proteins | sample 654561 | NCBI WGS metagenome assembly LSQX01 (sample SAMN04489861, study PRJNA283612) | anaerobic digester metagenome | isolation source: 4 biogas reactors fed with cattle manure at either 37C or 55C with and... | place: Denmark: Kongens Lyngby | collected 2014 | reverse complement strand
GCCATTGACCTTGTTCAGCTTTGAGGAGATGGCTTCTTTAGTGATTCTAGGTGTGGGCGTGGTAATGGGTCTGAACGATGTCCATGTGTTGAGCCTGAGCATCAGCAGTATCATCTGTCGGTTAGGCATCCTCATCGCCGCCTACTTGTGGGGCAGTGGGGCAGGTACCATGGTAGGGGTGATGGCCGGCATCATACCTTCTATAACCTCCAATGTATTCGCTCAGAGTCTTGGGATGTACGCGTTCTCCGGGTTATTGGCTGGTCTGTTCAAGAACTTTGGACGAATCGGGGTAATAATCGGATTTATGATGGGCAACCTGGCCATCTCGATGTTCATTGCCGAGACGCAGGTGGCTTTGATGGGCATCTGGGAGACCGCGATTGCCAGTTTAATTTTCTTCCTGCTGCCGGAGGCTTTAAAAGAGAAGGTCGTTCGCGCTCCCTTAGGTGATCAGAAGCCGAGCAAGGCAAGCGGTGAGACTATAGATGAACGCGTTAAAGCTAGTGTGGGGAACCGTATCCATCATCTGGCTAATGTATTTGATGAGTTAAGTTACACTTTTACGGCGGCGGCCCAAGCCGAGCCCCACCCCCGGCCAATCGCCTACCTAAATTATTTATATGATGAATTGACCCATGGGTTTTGCGAAGGATGCAACCGGCACAAATTATGTTGGGAAGAGGACTATGAAAAAACCGCGGAGCAATTGTTGGACATATTTACGATGGCCGAAACGGAAGGACAGGTAAACTACGATAAATGCCCATCTCTGTTCAAAAGCAAGTGCATCCACGGGCGTGAGCTGATCAGCACGGTCAATTATTTATTTGACAACCTGCGTATGAGTGAATACTGGTCGGGAAAGATCGATGGGGCCAGAGATCTGGTGGCCCAACAGCTTAAGGGCGTGAGCCAAGTGGTGAAGAATCTGGCTGAAGAGATCGATATGGAAACCCAAGTGGACTACGAGTTGCGCACTTCCCTTCTGCAGGCCTGCCGCAGACAAGGGATGCCCATCAGGGATATTACTCCGATACGCACCAACGGAGAGGAGATTATCCTTGAATTTATAGCCCCCGCCTGCGTGGACGGGACGGGATGTGATGGCGGCATAGCCCCGGCGATATCGTCTTTAATGGGTGATAAAATGGAAGTGACCGCCAAGAAGTGCCCCCTGCTGAGAGGGCAAGGAACTTGTGAATTCAGTTTACGGCGTGCTTTCAACTATAGCGTACACCATGCTGTCGCTCAAGTGGCGTGTCAGGAAGTGTCCGGTGACAGCTATGTGGTCACCACCTTAAAGGAAGGGAAGGAACTGCTGGTCTTGAGCGACGGGATGGGGGTTGGTGAGCCGGCTTCAGTGCAAAGCCAGACAGCTGTTAAACTTTTGGAAAACATGCTTAACAGCGGGTTTGATAAAGAGGTCGCGCTGCATACCATCAATACGGTATTGTTGCTGCGCTCAACCACTGAGACCTTTACCACTCTGGATATGGTGCTGATAGACCTGTATACGGCGGAGGTAGATTTCATTAAAACCGCCAGCGCGCCTAGTTTCATAAAACGGGGGCAACGAGTGACCATGATCAGTTCTAGTTCCCTGCCTATGGGCATACTGAGAGATGTAGAGGTAGTCAGCGAAAAAAGGTACCTTCACAGCAGCGACTTCATCCTTATGATAAGCGATGGGGTCCTGGAAACCTCCTTGACCGTGCCTGGAGAAGAATGGATAGCCCAACTTCTGGCCGAACTCGATGAGTTCGAGCCTCAGATTATGGCGCAGCTGATCATCAATGAGGCTTTGCGCCTGACCAATGGCAAACCGCGCGATGATCTGACCGCCATCTGTATTCGGATCGACCGGCGCTGAGGCCAGTTATTTTACGAGAGCTTTTTGTAAACCGGAACCCGAAAGATCAAGCACGGATAGTTCATACCCCGGGAATACCCCGGGGTTTACTATTGGTGGCAACTTGGGTAGCATAAGAAGAATAATAGCTGCGCGGGGGAGAATTAGCCTTGCTAAAGAGAGTCGAGAAATTTATGGGGATCCAGAGAATGGTAAGACCCGGCGAGACGGTACTCTTGGGAGTGTCAGGGGGACCCGATTCTATGGCGCTTTTACATATTATGTCGGAGCTGGCCCCCCGGCTGGGTTTTGGGATCGCGGTCGCCCACCTGAACCATGATATTCGCCCAGATGCAGAATTGGAGGAGTCCTTCGTCAAGGACGTCTGTTATAAATTGGGGGTTGTTTGTTTTACCCGCAAAGTATCAGTGGGAAAGCTTGCCGGGGAGAGGAAAACCGGGTTGGAGGAGACTGGTCGCTATGTGCGTTATGGTTTCTTCGAGGAACTGCGGCAAGAAATTGGCGGGCATCGCATTGCCACCGCCCATCATCGCGATGATGTTGCGGAGAGTGTCCTGCTGCACCTGGTCAGAGGTTCAGGGATCAAAGGATTGCGCGGAATTTTGCCCGTAAACGGATTCATCATCAGGCCTTTACTGCCTGTGCGCAAGCAGGAATTGCTGCAATATCTTGAGCTAAAGCAGATATGTTATTGTTGTGACGAGACCAATAGCGACGAGTATTATGTACGCAACCGGATAAGGCACAAACTCTTGCCGTTGCTGAAACAGGAATTCAACCCGCGTATAGTGGATAAACTATATCAATTAGCATCGATTGCCGGGAAAGAGAACCAGGTCATGGAGGAACAGACCGAGCTGGTTTGGAATGAGGTGCGATTGGAGGAAGAGCAGGGGACGGTGGTATTGGACAATCGTGTGCTGGCCGATATACCGCAGGGGTTGCGCCGCCGGATCGTCCAAAAAGCTCTTAATCAGTTGGTGACAGCGGAATGGGGCCTGGAGGATGTGGAAGCCATCCTGGCCCTGAGCGCAAGGGAGAAGGCAGGTTCCGCTTTGAGCCTGCATCTAAAAAAGAAAGTTCGTGTCATAAAGAGTTATGATAGAATGATATTTACCATCCGCCCAGCGAACAAGCTTGAATTCTCTTATGAATTACCGGTGCCGGGCAGGGTTGAAATCCCCGCTGTGGGCTATTCGTACCAGACGAGTATTGTGGAGAGACATCACTACGTGCCTGGACCGGGTGTGACAGGGTTGGACTTTGAATGTTTACCCCAGCCCCTCTTCCTGCGTTCCCGTCAGAACGGCGACTACTATGTTCCCCTAGGTTTCAAAGGCCATAAGAAGTTAAAAAAGAAATTTATGGAGGAAAGGGTACCTTATCAAAAGAGGGATAAAGTGGTCCTGCTATCCGGGGAAGGGCAGCAGGTATACGCTGCCTGGGACCTTTTCATATCACAAAATGCGGCAATGACCAGCCAAACCAGGTTGGTGCTGAGAATCGAAGCCAGCCCCTTGGAAGAAAACAGTCAAGGCAAGGGCGATAGGAGCTTGGTTGATTAGCCAGGATGGTTATGCTAAAATATACCAGACTTTCGCGTGTTTATAGCTGGTTGGTGGGCAATCAGAGGAGGTAAATGATTGGATAGAGTCCTAAAGAACGTAGCCATTTATGTGCTCATAGTGCTGCTGGCCTTGTTTGCGGTAAAATTGACCTCGACACCGGAGGTCGAGCCGCAGATACTCACTTATACGCAGTTCTATGCCCGCGTCGTGGCTGGAGAGGTAGTGTCCGCAGAGGCTGAAGTAGACGATCTGGTCTACAATATCACCGCCTACATGAAAAATGGGGCAGTGGTAAGCGTTCCTGCCCCCAAAGAAAGCGACATAATTCAGGTTATGCAGGCCAACGGGGTGGAGTTGGATACCCCACCGGTGCCGCCGCCCAAATGGTGGGTTGGTCTGCTCGGCACTTTGTTGCCGATTATGCTATTGATCATACTGTTGCTGTTCATAATGAACCAAACCCAAGGTGGGGGCAACAAGGTCATGCAATTTGGCCGCAGCAAGGCCCGGTTGATGAGCGGCGAAGAAGTAAAAACGACATTCAAAGATGTAGCTGGCGCTGAAGAGGCTAAAGAAGAGATGACCGAGGTGGTCGAGTTTCTTAAAAATCCCCAGAAGTTCACCAAGATCGGGGCCAAGATACCGAGGGGGGTTCTGCTCTTCGGGGCACCCGGCACTGGCAAGACTTTGATGGCCAAAGCAGTAGCGGGTGAAGCCGGAGTTCCCTTCTTCTCCATCAGTGGATCCGACTTTGTGGAGATGTTTGTTGGAGTAGGTGCCGCACGAGTCCGGGATTTGTTTGAGAACGCCAAGAAAAATGCGCCCTGCATTGTATTCATAGATGAAATTGATGCGGTCGGCCGCCAGCGCGGTGCCGGGTTGGGCGGCGGCCACGATGAGAGAGAACAGACCCTCAACCAGTTGCTGGTGGAGATGGACGGATTCAGCACCAATGAAGGCATAATCGTCATGGCATCCACCAACCGTCCGGATATCCTGGACCCCGCTCTGCTCCGACCGGGGCGTTTTGATCGCCATATTTTGATCGATCGGCCGGATGTTAAAGGGAGGGAAGCCATACTTAAAGTGCATGTCAAGGAGAAACCATTGTTGGACAATGTAAACTTGGAAATCCTGGCTAAACGCACCCCTGGATTTACAGGTGCCGACCTGGCCAATATGGTTAACGAGGCAGCCCTCTTATCAGCCCGGCGAGATAAAGAGAAGATCGGGATGGAAGAATTGGAGGAATCGATCGAAAGAGTACTGGCTGGACCGGAGAAGAAAACCAGGGTGATTTCGGAAAAGGAAAAAAGACTGGTAGCCTATCACGAAGCCGGTCATGCAGTGGTGGCTTATAACCTGCCCCATACCGATAAACTGCATAAGATATCGATAATCCCCCGGGGCCGGGCGGGTGGGTATACCCTGTTGCTGCCGGAAGAAGATCGTAACTATATCACCCGTTCCTATATGTTGGATGAGGTTGCTACCATGCTGGGGGGAAGAGTTGCGGAAGCGATGGTTTTGCATGATATAAGTACCGGAGCCCAGAACGATTTGGAACGAGCCAGCAGCATTCTGCGCAAAATGATAACCGAGTACGGAATGAGTGAAGAGTTGGGGCCGCTCACCTACGGACACCGGAGTGAAGAGGTGTTTTTGGGGCGAGACATCAGTCGGGACCGTAATTATTCCGACGCGGTTGCCTATGCAATAGATAAAGAGGCCAAGCAGTATATGGAAAACAGCTACAAGAAGGCTGAGACCATCCTGCAGAACAACATGGATCGGCTCCATCTGGTGGCATCGAGACTGATGGAAAAGGAAACCATAGATGCCGATGAATTTGAAGAAATAATGAAATCGACTCCACTGAACACCCTCACGCAGGAATAAGACAATCCAGTTCCTATCAGGCTGGTCCGATTGGTTTAATAAATATCCATAAGAGGGTTGAAATGAAGGGTCATTATGCAGTGCTGATTTCCGATCAGCAAGAAGCGAAGCGGTTTATGGAGGATATCGGCGCCAGCCCGGCAGGGGTGGAATACATGGCTCCCAAGGGAGTCTGGCGGTGCATTAAATTACGCCATATACCCGACCGGGCCGCCAATATAATCAAGCAGGAGATGCTCTCCAAGGGGGGAGAGGCTGCGGTAGCCAAGGAAGCCTTGATGAGCCAGGGGACCCATGATGTTTTGGTGATGGGGACCCTGCGCCAATTCCAGCGGTTAACCGAAAAGCTGCGCCGCCAGCCCTTTGGCTTGAAGGTTGTGTCCCAGGACATCGAGACTATCCTGGCCAACCTGGAAAAAACACAATGGACGGTACAATTACCCTATGGCTGCTCCCTGGAACTGGGAGCACGGACAAAAATCATGGGTATTGTGAATGTTACGCCTGATTCCTTTTCGGATGGAGGGCGTTTTTTTAATGCCGACCAGGCGGTCGAACATGCCCTGGAGATGGCGGCGGATGGTGCGGATATCATCGACATCGGTGGTGCTTCTTCACGTCCTGGTTCTCAGATGGTGGACGAAGACGAAGAACTGGCGCGGATTATCCCGGTGCTGGAGAGGCTGGCAGGGGAGAAGCTGATTTTATCCATTGATACTTGCCGGGCTGGGGTGGCAGAAGCGGCTTTGCGAGCCGGGGCTCACATCATAAATGACATCGGAGGCCTGGAATTGGACCAGGAGATGGCGGGGGTGGTATGCCGGTGGCAGGCTGGTCTGGTGCTCATGCACAACCGTCTGCAAATCAGAGCCGACCAGGATTATGGCAATTTTGTCGATGATGTCATCATGGAATTGCAGCAGGCATTTGACAGAGCGCAAGCGGGCGGAATTGGGCAGGACCGGGTAATCATCGATCCGGGGATCGGATTTGGCAAGACAACCGCTCAGAACTTTACCCTGCTCAAGCGGTTGCACGATTTCCGCAGCCTGGGACAACCCATACTGGTGGGAGCCTCCCGCAAGGGCTTCATTGGAAGAACCCTGGACCTCGAAGTAGGACGGCGTGTGGAAGGCAGCCTGGCAGCAGCGGTAATGGCAGTCGTGAATGGTGCCAGTATTGTCCGGGTGCACGACGTCATGGAAACCAAACTTGCGGTACGAATGGCGGATGAAATGAGGTCAGCGGATGGATAGCATAATTGCCCGGGGCCTTACATTCAAAGCCTTCCATGGCTTGCATGAGCAGGAGAGAGAGCAGGGCCAGGACTTCAAGGTCGATCTGGAGATGTTTGTGGACCTGACCAAGGCAGGTCAGAGCGACCGTTTAGAAGACACCATCGATTATGCCCGGGTCTTCAGCTTGGTTGAGGAGATAGTGACTGCGACCCGCTTCGACCTGATTGAAGCATTGGCAGAGAATGTGGCCCAAAGCCTTTTGTCAGTATTTCCACCTTTGCAGGCTATAGAGGTGACAGTGTTCAAACCTGAAGCCCCCGTGCAGGGTAGATTCGACTATTTTGCCGTAAAAATATTGCGCCATCGTGAATAAAGGCTTGCTCTCCAACTGAGAGTATGCTAGTTTATAGGGGAAAAAATGAGTACCAAAGCATACATCGGCCTGGGCTCGAATATTGGTGACAAGAAAATAAACCTGGGTCAGGCCCGGGTTTTGATAGAGGACCTTGAGGGTGTAAGGATAAGCGAGATGTCATCACTTTATGAGACCTCCCCTTGGGGTAAAACAGACCAGGAAGGGTTTTTAAACCAGGTCATTGAGATAGAAACCGAACTGAACCCCTTGGAATTACTGCGACAGCTTCAAGCTATTGAAATTAAATTGGGACGCCGGAGGCAAGTACACTGGGGTCCCCGGAATATAGACCTGGATGTTCTCCTGTACGGTAGGGAGATCATCGACCAAGAGGAGCTGAAGGTTCCTCATCCTTACCTGATGCAACGGTTGTTCGTCCTGGTCCCTCTCGCGGAAATTGACTCGGAATTGGAATTTCCCGATGGATCGAAAATAGGGGAGGTATTGACAAGGTTAACAAAAAGCGCTGATACGGGCGACTTGCGAAAACTATAGAGAGACCGATTGTCCTCGACGCCCCTGTTGAGGAACTGCTTATATCTCAATAACGAGAACAAGACGGGGAATGACAGGGAGGGTCGGAGTTTTTTGCGACCCTTTTTCTAAGTGAGGAGGTCTATTCTTGACCGTGAAGATAGGTATTATCGGGTCGGGAAAAGTTGGTTCCGCCATTGGAGTGATTCTAAACCGGCAGGGTTATGAACTGGCCGGAGTATATGATGTCGTTTGCGAATCAACCACCCAATTAGTGGACCAAACCGGCTGTCGGGCTTTTAGGGACCCCGGCCAGCTATCCCGGGCGGCGGATATATTATTCATTACCTCCACTGACGGTGCCATTGGTCAGGTGGCAGAGCATCTGGCCGATAGCAGCTCATTTCGTAATGGGCAGACCGTCATCCATATGAGTGGGGCTCATTCGGCGGAGATACTGGGCATGGCCAGGAAATTCGGAGCCCGGGTGCTGTCGCTGCACCCCCTGCAGTCTTTTGCCAGCCTGGAAGGGGCCATAGAAAGCCTGCCCGGCTCGGTTTTCAGCATAGAAGGGGATAAAGAGGCACATGAAACCGGGACTCAATTAGTGGAAGCGATGGGGGGCTTATATTTTTTTATCACCGCTGATGCCAAACCATTGTACCATGCGGGGGCCTGCGTAGTATCCAATTACCTGGTTGCTCTCATTGATCTGGGAGCCAGACTGTTGGAAGCCACTGGTATATCCGCCGACCTGTCTAGCCAAGCCTTGATGCCCTTGGTGCGGGGCACGCTCAGCAACATCGAAAAGGTAGGTATACCCGTTGCCTTGACCGGGCCTATCGCCCGAGGTGATGTTGCGACTGTGGCCAGGCATCTGGAACGCATGCAGGAGAAGGTCCCTGAGATGGTTCATTTATACAAGACGCTCGGTTTGTACACGGTTCCTATCGCGGCGGCCAAGGGTAATATCAATGAAGACAAGATGCGGAAACTTCAGGAATTATTTGAACCGGAAACGGACATTAACAATAGAACCCAGCGAAACGATGGAGGAGGTTGACATTATGGCCCGAGTGACGACTGCCAATATACGTGAGAAAAAAGCCAAGGGCGAGAAAATCACCATGTTGACGGCCTATGACTATGGGTTAGCGACCCTGGTGGATCAGGCCGGGATAGATATGATCCTGGTAGGCGATTCTGTTGGCAATGTACAGTTGGGGTATGAGAATACGCTGGCAGTTACCATGGATGACATGGTTCATCATACCAAAGCTGTGGTCAGAGGTTCAAAAAATGCCATGGTGGTCAGTGATTTGCCGTTTCTATCCTATCATGTCTCGATAGAGGAGGCGGTCCGCAATGCCGGGCGCCTTATTCAGGAGGGCGGAGCCCAGGCGGTAAAATTGGAGGGTGGCGAAGAAAGGCTACCAGTTGTAAAGGCCATCTTGAATGCGGAGATTCCAATTGTTGCCCATATCGGTCTGACGCCCCAATCAGTTAATCAATTTGGCGGTTTCAAGGTTCAGGGCAAAGATCTGGAGACCGCCCGCAAGCTGATAAAGGATGCCAAGCTGTTGGAGGAGGCGGGGGTCTTTTCCATAGTGCTGGAGGGGGTACCCGCTGCCCTGGCCGCCAAGATCACGGCAGCATCGAATGTACCGACCATCGGGATAGGAGCCGGCAAGGATTGCGATGGGCAGGTCCTGGTCATCAATGATATGCTGGGTATTTCCCAGGGGCACATTCCCAAATTCGTAAAACGATTCACCAATCTGGGACCCATGATCATGGAGGCCCTGCAAGGATATAAGAAAGAAGTGGAAGAAGGTACGTTCCCGGGCCCCGAACACATCTACACCATCAAAGACGATGTGCTGGAAAGACTATATTAACTTATAGAGGTGTGCCATGCGGACATTTAATACGATAAACGAGACGCAGACTTGGTGTCGGGACCACAAAAGACAGGGCAAAAGCATCGGCATTGTGCCAACTATGGGGTATCTGCATGCGGGACATCTTTCTTTGGTCAAGGAGTCACGTTCGCAATGTGAGATTACCGTGGTATCCATTTTTGTAAATCCAATTCAGTTCGGGGTGGGCGAGGATTTCGAGGATTATCCCCGCGATCTGCACAAAGACAGTAGGTTGCTGGATGAGGCCGGTGCTGACGCGCTGTTTGCCCCCTCTATCCGGGAGATGTATCCTCCCGGGTACAATAGCTATGTGGAGGTCAGCGGTGAGATTACCGAAAAACTGTGCGGCCGTTCGCGCCCGGGTCATTTCCGGGGAGTGACCACCGTAGTCAGCAAACTATTCAATATATGTGTGCCTGACATGGCTTTCTTTGGCCAAAAGGATGCCCAGCAGGCCATGGTGATCGAGAAGATGGTAAGGGAACTGAACTTTCCCCTACAGATAGTAAGGGTGCCTATCGTGAGAGAGGCAGATGGATTAGCCATGAGTTCCCGCAACGTATATCTGAATCCCGAACAGAGGAGGCAGGCTCTGGTGCTGAACCAATCGCTGCAGAAAGCCCGGGAGGCTATCGCGGGGGGAGAAAGGAATGCAGGCAGGGTAAAAGATCTTCTATGCCATACTATCAGCACCAGTCCGGAAGCCAAAATAGAGTATGCCGAAATCTATGATGCCGCTAGCCTGGCTGACGTGCAAGAGATCGATGGAAGTGTGCTGGTCGCTATGGCCGTCAGGTTCGGAACCACCCGATTGATCGATAACCTGATTGTGGAGGTGTAGTAACATGATGCGTTACATGTTGAAATCAAAAATTCACCGGGCGGTAGTGACCGAAGCCAACCTTAACTACGTGGGCAGTATCACCATAGACAAGGACTTTATGAATGCGGCCGATATCATAGAAAATGAAAAAGTGACGATAGTCAACAACAATAATGGAGCCCGGTTTGAGACATATGTCATAGAAGGTGAACGGGGATCTGGCATAATCTGCCTAAATGGGGCGGCTGCCCGGTTGGCGCTGCGCGGGGACGTAATCATTATCCTCAGTTATACTATCATGAATGATGAAGAGTCTCGAATCCATAAGCCCAGATTGGTATTCATGGATGAAAATAATAATATCAAGAAGACCTGTATGGGTAAACACGAATAACCAGATATGATAGGTAAAAGGTTACAATTGTATTGGTATCGATTATAATTGAAACGGTCCAGCCGGGAAAAGGTATGAACCAGCCCGGACCATTCAATATGTGGCAATGAAGGTGGAAAATGATCACGACCAGATATATAGGGGAGCTGGAGCCAGACACTCCCCTATTTTTCACTGATTTTCTAATCGTGGGCAGCGGCATTGCCGGACTTTTCACGGCATTGAAGGCCTCTGAACATGGCCGGGTGGTAGTCTTGACCAAAAAAACTCTCAAAGACTCCAATACCGGCCTTGCCCAAGGAGGCATTGCGGCGGCGGTACACGAAGCGGATTCCCCCTTTTTGCACCTGGAAGACACCTTGGAAGCCGGAGCCGGATTGTGTGACATCGCCGCGGTAGATGTGCTGGTATCGGAAGGGCCAGCCCGGGTCCGTGAACTCATGGAGATCGGGGCGTCTTTTGACATGAAGGATGGCAATATATCCTTTACCCGTGAAGGGGCGCACGGTCGGGCCCGCGTGCTGCACTCTGCCGATGCCACCGGCGAGGTCATCCGGGTGGCTTTGGTTAACAAATGTATAGGCAACAGCAATATTGAAATAAAAGAGCATCATTGCCTGGTCGACTTGCTGGGCAATGACGATTTGCGAACCTGTCATGGTGCTTTAGTATACAGCAGTATCACCGGCCGTTCGTCGGTCTATATCGCCCGGTGCACCATCATAGCGACTGGTGGTGCCGGACAGTTATACCAAAATACCACCAATCCGGATATTGCTACCGCCGATGGTATGGCGGCAGCGTTTCGGATGGGCGCAGAATTGGCCGACATGGAATTCATCCAGTTCCACCC
>LSQX01229258.1_pt1 | contig 11459 bp, 12 predicted proteins | sample 654561 | NCBI WGS metagenome assembly LSQX01 (sample SAMN04489861, study PRJNA283612) | anaerobic digester metagenome | isolation source: 4 biogas reactors fed with cattle manure at either 37C or 55C with and... | place: Denmark: Kongens Lyngby | collected 2014 | reverse complement strand
ATTACTTATGTTTTGACCATGTATTTTGTGTTTAAAATTCGCAAAATTATGTTGAATTTTGAAGTGATTGGTCAAATGGTCTATATGCTGCCGATTTTCTTATTAGTGCCTTTACCAGAGCATGTACTTAATGCTTGGATAGCTGGTACTTGGAGTGGTTGGGGTTGGATGTTAGGCGGTTTCATTAATGTTCTGCTGTGGCTCTGTGCCGATTTGATTTTGAGGCTACCATGGCAATTGAATAATGATGAAGATGCAGTGGTTTAGGTTTAAAAGATTAACGAATGTTTGATCAAAGACGACGCTCTAAGGTAGAAAGGACTAGAAATCGTTTGCGGATATTGGTCGCAGCGGTTTTTGTCTTGGCGTGCTTTTCTATTTTAATTTATCGTTTGTGGGTTCTGCAGGTTGAGCGTTATCAGGGGTTTTCTGAGCGAGCAGATCAAAATCGTATTTCTTTAGTGCCAATAGTGCCTAAGCGAGGCAATATCTATGACCGTAATGGTGAGGTATTGGCTCGCAGCTACCGAGATTACACGCTAGAGGTGGTGCCGGGACGGATTCGCGATATTGATGCGATGATTGAAGCGCTCAATCAGATTATTCCTATTTCTTCGCTTGATATTCGACGGTTTAAGCAGCGTATGGGCATGAATACGCGTTATGCCTCTATTATTTTGCGTAGTAATCTAACGGACGAAGAGGCCGCAGCTTTTGCAGTGCGCTCATTTAAGTATCCTGGCGTGAGTATTCGTGCACGTTGGGTTCGTGAGTACCCTCAGGGGGAGTCAGCGGCTCATTTGGTTGGTTATATTGGCCGTATCTCTGAGCGAGATTATCAGCGCATTGAGGAGGAAGGCCTAGAAGGCGACTATCGTGGTACTGATGTGATTGGTAAAAAAGGCCTGGAGCTAAGTTACGAAAAGGCTTTGCACGGTAAACCGGGTTGGGAGCAGGTAGAGATAGCGGCTTCCGGTCGTCCGGTGCGTGTATTGGAGCGGACCGATCCGGTTCCTGGTGATAATTTACGCTTATCGATTGATATTGGTTTACAACGGATGGTCGAGGATGTTTTTAATGACAAGGAAAATCCTCAGCGTGGCGCCTTGGTGGCTATCGACCCTAGAAATGGGCAGGTGTTAGCCTATGTATCGGCACCGTCTTTTGACCCTAATTTATTTGTTGACGGTATTGATGTTGAGAATTGGCGTCGTTTGTCTGATTCGCCGGATCACCCGTTGATTGACCGACCAATCTACGGTACGTTTCCTATTGGTTCCACTTATAAGCCTTTTGTTGCTTTAGCCGCGTTGACGCTAAATGCGCGTGATGCGAAGACAAGAATTTATGACCCTGGCTACTTTGAGTTTGGTAATCAGCGCTTTAGAAATGCTGGTGGTGCGGTCTATGGCTCCATCGATATGCATCGAGCATTGGTTGTTTCTTCTGATAGTTATTTCTTTAGTTTAGGTCCTATTATTGGCGTTGATGCCTTGCATGATTTTGCACTTCAATTTGGCTTCGGTAAGCCCACTGGCATTGATTTGCCGCATGAGAAGAAGGGGGTGTTGCCGTCTCGCGCTTGGAAGCAAGCAGCCTTTAAGGAGCCTAAGCAGCAGACCTGGTTTCCGGGTGAGACTATTTCTGTAGCAGTTGGTCAGGGTTATAACTCCTTTACTATGATGCAATTGGCTCAGGCCACCGCAACTTTAGCGGCTGATGGTGTTTATACAAAACCTCATATTGTGAATTGGTTAGAAAACCCTGCGCTTAAGCGTGCTGAGCCGGTAGTTTCCGCTCCTGAGTATAAGATTGAGATGCGTCAAGAGGATATTGATGTGGTCAAGAGGGCATTAGCGGAGGTGCCAACGCATGGTACGGCCCGTCGAGTGTTTCAAGGCGTTAACTATGAATCAGCCGGCAAAACAGGAACGGCGCAGGTCTTTAGCCTGAGAGGTAGTCAGTACAATGCGCGCGAGCTAGATAAGCGTTTACACGATCATGCCCTATATATGGGTTATGCGCCGATTGATAATCCGACGATAGCTTTAGCAGTCATCGTAGAAAATGGCGGCTGGGGCTCTACGGTGGCAGCGCCAATTGCCCGAAAGGTCTTTGATTACTGGTTAGATGATGATGTCCAAAATCGCAACCGACAAAGTTATATGCCAAACTTTTTAAATATGGAAGGTGACGCAACGGAAGCTGTTTCACCTGATATTAAGATACCTGAGGTGCCAACCAATATTGAGGAAGAGGAAGTTATACAGCCCTTACCGGAAATTTTTGGTAATCCAAATTCGAGTCAGCAAACAAGAAGTCGTCAGCAGCCGTCGCTAGCTAAACCAGCTACTCAAGCAGCGACAGCGACTAAGCCTCAAAAAGAAGGGAGTATGGGCTAATGATGACTAAACTCATGAATTTGATGTTGCGCTCGCTGCGTTGCTTTGATTGGCCGTTGCTGCTGGTTCTGGCTGCTTTTTTTGGTCTAAGCATGTTGGTGATGCATTCTGCCGTTGGTAGCACGGACTTCCGTTTTGCTGGTCAGCTAAGAAACTTTATTATCGCCTTTTTTGCAATGTGGGTAGTGGCTATGATTAAACCACCATTGCTCATGCGCTTGGCAGTGCCGGCATATATTGTGGGTCTGATCTTGTTAGTAGGGGTGGAGCTTGTCGGTATTACACAAAAGGGCGCAACGCGTTGGTTAAATCTTGGTGTGGCTACTATCCAGCCTTCAGAGATGATGAAATTGGCCATGCCGTTGATGTTGGCTTGGTATTTTGACAGATATCGTAATAACTTATCTTTGATAGATTATATTGTGGCAACTATTCTTTTAATGGTGCCATTTGCCTTGATTATCAAGCAGCCGGACTTGGGTACCGCATTATTAGTACTTGCTAGTGGTTTAGTTGTTATTTATTTTGCTGGTTTGTCTTTTAAGTTAATTGTGCCAGTATTTGTTATAGGTGTTACCGCGCTCTCGCTGATAATTGCTTATCAGGACGCACTCTGTCAGCCCGGGGTTGATTGGATTGTTTTGCATGAGTATCAAAAGAGTCGGGTGTGTACTCTGATGGACCCGACGATAGACCCGCTTGGTAAGGGTTTCCATACAATACAGGCGATGATTGCGATCGGCTCAGGAGGAGTTTATGGCAAGGGCTATATGCAGGGCACTCAAACGCATTTAGATTTTATTCCCGAGCGTACTACAGACTTTATTTTTGCGGTTTATGCTGAGGAATTTGGCTTATATGGCTGTATTTTATTATTGGGTTTGTATACCTTATTTCTTGCCCGAGGTTTCTTTATTGCATTAAAAGCTAAAACTCAGTTTGGTCGTCTTTTAGCTGGTGCTCTGACGATGACTTTCTTTGTTTATATTTTTGTAAATATCGGAATGGTCATGGGCATATTGCCAGTGGTTGGCGTACCTCTACCATTTATGAGTTATGGTGGTACGGCACTAGTCACACTGGGTGTTGCTTGTGGCATGCTGATGAGCATTTCTAATTATGTGCCTAGTGTTGCTGACCAAAGGGAATATTTAGAGCGTTAGTTGAGTTAAGCGATTCGCGGGCTAAACCTGAGCGGTTGTCACAGTATCTAAGAGCAAACTGACCGGTTTTGGAATAGGTAGGTTTTGCCAGTTTTCTAATGGGTAGTAAGCATGTGCAAGGTGCTTTTCTTGGAGCTGCTGATGCTCATTAAGCTTAACTAAAATAGGCTGTATATGTAGTTTAAAATGGCTGAAAATATGCTCAAAAGCAGCCATTTTGACTAGTTCATTTTCAGAGCTAATCACTAGACCTTGATTTTGTAGGTAGTGGACTAACGTTTCTGTGTCACTAAACTCCGGTAGAGATAATAAGCCGCCCCAAATTCCTTGTTGCGGACGTTGCTCCAACAGGATTTTTTCATTGTGCACGAGCAAGAGCATTACAGTATGGCGAGTAGGCGTCGATTTTTTGGCTTTAGGTGTGGGCAGTTCTTTTTGTAGATTGTGCTTTTTGGCATAACAGGAGTCGGCAATTGGGCAGTCATCGCAGAGAGGCTTAGAGCGCGTGCAGACTAGTGAGCCAAAATCCATTAAAGCTTGGGTGTAGCAAGTCATATCGACTGCTGTTTGGCTCTCACTGATGGCCTCACCTAGGGTTTGTTCCGCTTGTGACCAAAGCTGTTTATCTACTGCTGCGGTACTAGTTACACCCTTAATGCCGTAGTATCTGGTGAAAACTCTTTTGACATTACCATCCATAATAGGTGTGTGAGTGCCATAGCAAAAGGCCATGATGGCATGTGCTGTCGAGCGACCAATGCCAGGCAGGGCGACTATTTCATCAAATTGACGTGGAAAAATACCATCGTATTGCTCAGCAACGATTTGAGCGCAGCGATGCAGATTGCGTGCACGGGCATAATAACCAAGTCCTGCCCAGTAGCTCATCACCTCTGATTGCTCGGCTTGTGCTAAATCGTTAATGCTTGGAAAGCGCTCCAAAAAACGCTTGTAGTACTCAATGACAGTGGCAACTTGGGTTTGTTGCAGCATGATTTCTGAAAGCCATACCCTATAGGGATCGTTGCTTTTCCAAGGTAAATCATGACGGCCATGCACGCGTTGCCAACGGCATAGGATGTGTACAAAACTACTCATTAATAACTAGAACTTACTATGACGTGTGACTGACCAACGAGCGGCTATGGAGGCTACTAGCATGGCTATCACGATACTGAAAATTAACCAAAATAGCTCGGGTAAATGCACCATAAAGGGATGATCATAGCTCTCTGCGAGAACATCCTTGATTGAGCTATTGACCATCAATAGTGAGATAGCAGTCAGGCCAATAGCGACTAATCCGGCGATACAGCCAATCACAGCGCCAAAGTATAAGAAGGGTCTACGGACAAAGGCTTCAGTGGCGCCTACCAGACGAGCGACTGAGATTTCATCACGCTGAACTAGCGCTTGCATGCGTACTGTATTAAATACGGTAGCGATCACCACCACAGAAACACCAATAGCCAGTAATAGCAAGACCACTTTAATAAAGGTCATAATGGCTTGGAGCTTTTGGACCCAATCACTATCAAACTGCACTAGGTCTACCTGCTCGTAGGTGGCCAGTTGGTTAGCGAAAGCTAAGACGTGCTCAGAGTTGACGAACTCCTGTCCGGAATTAGATAAGGTGATAATAATGGCGTGCGGTAGGGGGTTTTTAGCTAATACGCTTAAAGACTCAGTCCAGGCAGGTGTGTTTTTTAAATCCTCAAGAGCGTCATTCTTATCAACTACTAGAATTTCTTGTACCAACTCTGGGTTTTGCTGGTGAATCTCTACCGCTAAATGGTTAGTGTCATCAATGCTGATCGTGTCCTTCATAAATAGGGTGACTGCCGGATTAACTGAGACGGTACGGGTGACCGGCTCGAGAGAGACTAGCAGTGAGGCAGCAATTAACGGTAATGACAAAACAAAGGCTATCACTAAAATATTAGCCAATGAAGAAAAAGGTGTTTGGATAATGCGGCGTAAGGCGACCTTAAGCGCATATGAGTGCTGTCTTAACCAACTACGCATGATGAACTCCCAGATCGACGAATTTGCCTGGTTCGACTAATAGTGTACGATTAGCGTGTTGCTGTAGTAGCGGCTTGTCGTGTGAAGCAATTAAGGTGGTCACGCCGACCTGATTAAAATCCTTAAATACATCCAAAATCAAACGGGCGTTTTCTTGGTCAAGGTTAGCGGTTGGCTCATCAGCCAGTAAAATAGCCGGTCTATTAACAATAGCACGGGCAATCGCTAGGCGTTGTTGCTCACCACCGGAGAGCTCAACTGGATTCATGCGCTCCTTGCCGCCCAAGCCGACTTTATAAATCGCTGCACGGGCTCGTGCCTCAGCACTCTTGGTGCTATGGCCCATCACCGCCATCGGCAGCATGACATTAGCCAATGCGCTGCGATCATAGAGCAAGTGAGTATCCTGCAAAATAATACCAACACGGCGTCGCAAATACGGCTGCTCTCTGGACTGTAGCTTGTCCAAGCGCTGTCCCTTGATAGCGATCATGCCACGACTGGGCTTTTCTAAACCACCAATTAGCTTGAGCAGTGTTGACTTGCCTGCACCTGAGGGACCGGAAACAAAAATAAACTCGCCCGCATTAATTTTAAAATTAAGATCGGCGAGAATATTTGGTCCCTGACCATAGGATTTGAATACGTGTTGGAATTCAATCATTAGTTGCCTGAGGTAAAACGATTAATTTGATTATTAACACAATGATTTTAACAGCAATGAAGAGCTTTTAGCTTAGCTCTTAGTTGGCTTCTGTTAAACTTTAAAAAACTACTAATTGTTAATTTTATATAAGGAAATATGATGGCAGGTTATGTTTCTGAGGTAACTCAATTTATTAATCAGTACAAAAAAGAGCACCCTGACACGGAAAAGCGTCAGGTTGAGGGTCGCTTGCTTCTGTGGGACAAGGACATTGATCTTGAGTTGCAAGAGCAGTATAAAGCAGCTCGCGTACCTCAAAAGCCTTATGTTTACCACAATAAATAAACTCTGTTTATTTTCATAGCATATCACCCCGATGTCAGTTGTTGAGTCTGAACTGGCTCAGTTGCAAAGTCCGACAGTCGACAGTACACCTAATACTGTCGACAACGTGGCCTTAGCTCGCCTTTATGGTGAGCCTTTGTTTAACGTACCGCAGGATTTGTACATCCCACCAGATGCCTTACAGGTTTTTCTCGAAGCCTTTGAAGGGCCACTGGATCTTTTACTCTATCTTATCCGCAAGCAAAACTTTAACGTTCTCGATATACCGATGGCTGAGGTGACTCGGCAATATTTAGGTTATGTCGATCAAATTCGTGAGCACAATTTAGAGCTAGCTGCTGAGTATCTATTAATGGCCGCCATGCTCATAGAGATTAAATCGCGCATGCTGCTGCCTGTTAAGAAGTCTGACAGTGATGAGGAGGTGGATGATCCACGTGCTGAGCTAGTACGTCGATTATTAGAGTATGAGAGAATGAAGTTGGCGGCGCGTCACTTAGACGAACAGCCACAAATTGGCCGAGATTTTCAGCGTGCTAGGGCTTATAAAGAGGTCGTAGTAGAGCAGCTTTTGCCGGAGGTTAGTGCTGATGACTTAAGGCAGGCTTGGTCGGAGATTATGCGTCGTGCCAAGTTAAATAAAAAGCATCAAATCAGCCGTGAGCAATTTTCGGTACGTGAGCATATGGGTCATATATTACGTCGTTTAGGCGGCGTGCGCTTTATGGAGTTTAAGGAACTATTCATAGAGCGTATTGATTCTGGTGAAACTGCAGCAGTAGTTGTAGTACACTTTTTAGCTTTGTTAGAATTAGCTCGTGAAAGTTTAGTAGAGATTACACAAGCAGAACCCTACGCCCCTATTTATGTTCGTCTTGCTTATATCAGCGTGGCGGAGGTTGTGGAGAATTAATGTGAAAGTTGTACGTACCATTGAAGAATTAAGACAACAATTAAGTGGTCAATTGCGCACTGCTTATGTACCGACGATGGGTAATTTGCATGAGGGACATTTATCCCTAATGCGCATGGCTCGTCAGCATGGTGATCCGGTGGTCGCCAGTATTTTCGTAAACCCTTTGCAATTTGGTCCTAATGAGGACTTTGACAAGTACCCTAGGACTCTCGAAGAGGATATTGCCAAGTTAGAGGAGCTACGTGATGTGTATGTGCTGTTTGCTCCGACACTTAAGGAAATTTATCCGGAACCACAGAGTTTTAGCGTTCAAACCCCGGACAATCTAGGTAATATCCTTGAGGGTGAGGCTCGTCCAGGCTTCTTTGAGGGGGTGTCTACGGTCTTAATGAAGTTCTTTTCTTGTGTACAACCTAAAGTAGCTGTGTTTGGTAAAAAAGATTACCAGCAGTTGATGGTGGTACGTCAAATGTGCCGACAGTTCCAATTGCCGGTTGAGATTGTTGCTCACGAGACGGTACGTGATGAGCATGGTTTAGCACTATCCTCACGCAATCGTTATCTGTCTGATGGTGAAAAGGCTGAGGCGATTAATCTTTACAATACCCTCAAAAACATGGAAGCGCGTTTAGCTGCTGGTGAGATTGATACTAAGAAAATTGATCGAGAGGCGGTTGAGGTTTTAAGTGGTCGTGGGTGGGCTGTGGATTATCTAACAGTTCGTCGTCAGCGTGACTTATGGCAGCCAACTCCTGAGGAAGTTGCTAATAAGGAGCCTTTAGTGCTTTTAGGTGCGGCTAAATTAGGCACGACTCGACTTATTGATAACTTAGAAGTTAGCTATTAAAAGCTAAAGGATTTGCTGACATGAGCTCATTATTATCTTATCCGAATATCCTTTGGTTAGCAGTCGTGATGGTTGTTTTTTTGGTGGTCATTCATTTAGTCGCCATGAAAATGCTATCCAATCACTTTCGTAAAAAATACCCAGAGGCCTTTGGCAGCGATGGTAAGTTACGCAAAGCCCAAGAAAATGCTGCTGTGGTCGGTACGGCAGGAGCTATGCGAATGGCAGCCGAGGATGCAGAAAAGGCAGCTCAAGAACAGCTCGCAGAAACTCAAGAGGCTTTAGCAGCTGAAGAGCAAAAAGAGATTGAAAAGAAGTAGTTATTAGGACTTAGTATGAGAAAAAATATTGCCCTCAAATTTAGCGCCTTAGCTGTTAGTGCGTTAGTTTCTACTAGTGTGGCTTCAGCCAATGAGCAGTTAAGTGTGGCTGCGACACCAGTACCAGCTGCTGAAATTTTAGAGTTCATGACAGCGCAGATGGCAGAACAGGGTGTGGATTTAAAGGTACACGTCTTTACTGATTTTATTCAGCCGAATCAGCAGGTTGTAGAAAAACAGATTGATATGAACTGCTTCCAGCATAAGCCACACCTTGATTCTTTTAATGAAAATGAAGGTCAAGACCTAGTGCCACAGGGCTATATGTATATCTTGCCTTTAGGTGCTTATTCTACAAAAATTGACTCGTTGGATAAGTTAAAGGATCGGGCCTCTGTTGCTATTCCTTCTGATACGACTAATGGTGCGCGTGCTTTGTTGTTATTACAAAAAGCTGGTCTAATCACCTTAAAAGATCCGAATAATCTTTTTGCAACGTCACGTGATATCGCTGAGAACCCTAAAAAGTTAAAATTTGTTGAGTTAGAGGCAGCAACAATTCCACGTGTATTAAGTGATGTGGATTTGGCGGTCATTAATACTAACTATGCTTTGGATGCAAATCTTAACCCTAAGAACGATAGCTTATTTATGGAGGATACTGATTCTCCATACGCTAACCTTTGCGCAAGCCGTGTCGATAACCAAGATAGCGAGGCAATTCAAAAGTTAAATGCTGTTTGGCAGAGCCCGGAAACGTTAAGGTTTATTGAAGATAAGTATCAAGGTACAGTGATTCCGGTTAAAGCACCTTAATATCGCTGTTTGAGTTTTTGTGTTGAGAGGGGGGCGTCGTGTAACGACGTCCCCTTTTTTTAATTGTCCCTATTAGTCCTTAACTTCCTCTATCATGCAGTTAAGTGGTAAGAAAATTCATTTGCCTCTACTGGAAATATCGCTGATAATCGTACTTTTCCTCAAAAGTGGATGATGAATTGTGAATTACCGATTACTCTTAATTATCGCGACTCTGTTGCCGATGACTGTTTACTACCTCTTACTCGGTCTTGCTCCTCAGCGTTTAGCGACTAGCTTAATGCTAGGAATTCCTGGTTCATTATTTTGGGGTGTTGCAGTAATTTTTTGGGGAGTATTGATGGCGCTTGTCTATGTCATTATTCACCAGCGTAGGGCAGGGGAGTAAGGTTTTATGACTCAGTCAAATAAAAGCATCGCTCAATACTTTTTGGTTGGGCGCTCCGTCGGCTCTACGCAAAACGCCTTGGCTTTAACAGGTGACTATCTCTCTGCAGCAGCCTTTTTAGGCTCAATTGCCATGTACTTTGGTCAGGGTATCGATTCTCTTTTTTATGCCGTAGCGACCTTAATCGGTTGGGTACTATTGCTTGTTCTTTTTTCTGATAAGTTACGTCAGACTGAGGCCTTTACCTTTTCAGATGTAATTAATAGAGGGTTTAATAGTCAGCGTTTAAAGATATTAAGTGCTTCAACTAGTTTACTCATCTCGGTATTTTATTTGCTGGTGCAGTTAATGGGAGCGGGTACTTTGCTGTCGCTACTTATTGATATTGATTACACGACGTCTTTGCTTTTAGTTGGTGTGTTGACGGGTGTGTTGGTGCTATTTGGCGGGATGAGGGCGACCACGATGGTGCAAAGTATTAAGGCCTTGCTGCTCTTTATTTTTGCTTGGGTAATGGTTTTTTTAGTCTTAAGGTCCTTTGATTTTTCAGCGGCTAGTCTTTTTGAGCAAGTGGCTAATTTATCTGAATTCAAGGCTTTAATGCCGAGCCCTGCCATTAGTTTGGGTCTTGAGCAAGTCTCATTGATTTTGGGCTTGACCTTTGGTTTACTGGGTTTGCCGCATATTTTGATGCGCTTTTTTACAGTTAAGGATGAGAAAACGGCACTTTATTCGGCTGCGGGAGCGACCTTTTTAATTGCGTTATTTTTTACCTTGAATTTAATTATTGGCTTTGGTGCTTTTGTGCTGCTTAATGGTCAGGTCTTAGAGGGTGGTAATAATATGGCTCTCTTGCATTTGGCGAGTTTGATCGGTGGCTCGGTGTTTCAGTGGGTTCTGGCGATTTTAGTCTTTATCACGGTGTTAGCAGTGATTGCAGGTTTGGTGATGGCTGCCAGTGCCAGTATTACTCAGGACTTAATACCAAGTTTGTTACCTAAGCAGAGCAGTAATGTGTTTATTGCCAAAGTCTCTGTTGTAGCGATCTTTTTGGCTGGTGTGGGGTTGGCCTATTTATTCAAAGGGGTGAATTTAGCCTTTCTTTTTGGGATTGCTTTTGCTTGGGTGGCTAGTGCGCATTTTCCAGTGATGTTTTGTCGCTTCTATTTCAAAGGTTTTAATGAAAAGGGTGCTTTTTATTCGCTATTGATCGGATCTCTTGGTAGTTTAGTGTTTATTATCTCCAGTAATACGGTTTGGGTTAATATCTTTAGTTTTAGTGAGTTGCACCCTTATCGTAGTCCCACTTTGTTTATTTTGCCATTTAGCTTTTTAATTATTTGGTTACTGAGAGAGCGTGAGAAGTCTAATTAGTTATGAAAAAATCATCTATCAAAACACCAGCTACTTTGTTTTTAGATCGTCAAAAGCTACCTTATGAAGTATTTGAGTGCCAAGGTGAAATTGAGGGTACTGCCGAGTTTATGGCGGAGTTTCTCAATGTGCCGATACATCAGGTGATTAAGAGTATTGTCTTTGCTGATGAGCGTGGTAAGGGTTATATGGTCTTGCAGCATGGCGACCAGAGCAT
>LSQX01282396.1_pt1 | contig 11460 bp, 11 predicted proteins | sample 654561 | NCBI WGS metagenome assembly LSQX01 (sample SAMN04489861, study PRJNA283612) | anaerobic digester metagenome | isolation source: 4 biogas reactors fed with cattle manure at either 37C or 55C with and... | place: Denmark: Kongens Lyngby | collected 2014 | reverse complement strand
GCTCTGTCGAGCCATTCGTGGAGCCATCGTCTATAAAGATAATTTCATAATCATGCCCCTGTATCTGTGCCACAATCTCTGTCCCCAAGCGCAAAAGCGAGCCTTCTTCATTGAGTGTCGGGATTATACATGATAGATACATCTTGTTCCTCCTCATACAAATATGCCAGAAAGCGCCAAAACCAGCGCAGAGGTGATGGGGATTTTGATATTGTCATCAATGGGTAAATCCCACAATTCTGCCAAAGTGGCGCTTACAGCCCCAATGATCGCCTGTGGCAGGGGCAGATAGAACACACCAAAGATCAGGGTCCCCAAAAAGCACGCCAAGCTGCCTTCCAGAGATTTGGACATTCCCAAAAACTTGCGCTTGCCCCAGTTCATCCCCACCAATGCCGCAAGTGTATCTCCTATGGAGAGATAAGCCATGGCACAAAAAGCTATCTTGGGCGGGAAAAACGCCACCACCAACATCGCGGAAAACAGCAGATACGTGGCGCCTGTAAAGTTATTGATCTCATGCCGCCTCAAGACCATCCCAAATACCCGATAAAATGTGACCCTAAATGACCTCTGCCAAAAACGATAAAACTCGATGGTGAGGCTGAGAACGAAACAGACCAGGAGGATGGAAAACGTAAGCTTTCTATGGTGAAACCCGATTATATACCGATAACTGAGCGGGATCACCAGCGAGCTGATATGTATCCCCTTGCGCATCATTTCCTTCAGTTTTACCATAGTGTGTGCCTAATATTTGTGCATCATATTAAAATGTTTATCCAAAGGCTTCCCGCTTATGCCTCGCATGCCTGATAGCCCATCACCCGGATATTGGCAGGTCCCTTCCAGTGTATCACCACGTCCAGCTGTTGCGCAGACGGCATATTCACGCTGTTATACTCCAGCTGGAATTGATTTTGCAGGGCGGCAATGGTGGTTTTTTGCACCAGTAAAAGCGGCTCTGGATTTTGAATACCAAAAGGCAACAGCTTTTGATATAACTCCCAATTTTGATAGGTGAGGTCTTCGGTGCCAACCACAGCATCCACCTGAGCGGGAGGCTCAGCCTGGTCTTGCTTTAGGTTTTGCGTCAAGAATTCGTTATAACACTCCAAAAATGCATCATACGAGGCCGGCTCCATCGTGAAGCCGGCAGCGCGAGGATGCCCGCCAAATTGCAGCAAATGCTCCTTACAGTATGCAAATGCATCCACGATGTTAAAACCATCCCCACAGCGCCCCTCACACACCATCTTTTCATTATGGATTTTGAAGAGGATCGCGGGAATGCCAAAGTTTGAAACGATATAGCTGGCTGCCGTTCCCAGGAGATGATATGGGATCACGTCCTCATCGTCAAAATAGATAAACGCCCTACCCTCAAAGCCGGAGGTGATCACATCCACAAAGTTAAACACCCTGTTCAGCTCCCCTTCCCACTTCTTCTTCATGCCTTCCAGGTTTTGAAACAAATCCACCTTTTCATCGCCCACCCTCAAGAGAAAGCGCAAACCGGCATGCTGTCCATTTGCCTCCCTTCCATTGGCTATCAAGCGCGAGGCATAGGTGAGAAAGTTGAACATATCCATCTCGCTACTTATCCGTGAGTAATTGCGCATCAGAAATTCCACGCTGGAATCCTGAATCTCATACCACAGCTTCATCACATTCCTCACGATCAACCTGTTCAAGCCCAACATCGGCACCTTGTCTGCAATGGAGCCCACCGCCGTCCAAAAGTATGCGGAATAGTCTATTTCATGCTCCAACAGCCTGCCCAAATAACGAATCAACATCAATACCACCCCCACGCCTGCCAGGGATTTGAAGGGATAATCACACTCCGGCAATTGGGGATTGAGGATGGCAAACGCCTTTGGCAGCTGTTCCGGCTGAATCAGGTGATGATCCACGATCAGGGTGTCACAGCCCAATTCCTTCAGCTTTTCCACCCCCTCATAGGAGGCAATGCCGTTATCAACCGTGATCACCACGCTATAGCCCTGCTGCCGCACATAATCCACAAAGGAATCCTGTATCCCATGTGAATCTATATTACGGTTTGGGATATAGTAATTGTGCTTTTGATAGCCACAGGAATTGAAGAATTGATACAGGATATAGGTGCTGGTGATGCCGTCCGGATCGTCATGCCCAAAGATCACCAGAGGCTCGTTGTTATACATGGCACGCAGGATGCGCTGCGCCACCTCATCTATATTGGCAAATAGGCTTTCATCAGGTAGGTCTTCCAGTCCGGGTTCACTATCCATATCCAGCTGGGGACGGCTACCATTCAATTGCTCCCAAAACCCAGCCTCAGGCTTTGGGGGCAAGATCCAATGCTCTACCATTCGGTGAGCTCCTCTTTGATAGGTATTTCTCTGGGAGCGGTGCGGTCGCTGGCTTTGCCAATGATATCAAATCCGGTAAAGCCCAAGACCATCATAATGGAGGTATCGGAAAGCTTATTTTGTGCCAAAGAACCACGCTGCAATGCAATAATACCCACATCCAGCCTATTGATATCCCTTTTGAGGGGGAAGCTGCTGCCCAGGCTAAATCCAATTTCATTCACATCTGCCCCCGCCACCTGGAAGGGCAGCGTGCGCCAGGATACACCCCCGCGCCAAGACATCTTTTTCCAATAGCTATCCCGCGTCTCTGCCTGGGGTTCATAAGCCCAGCCCAGCCCCAGCTTTATAGCATCCTTATTGTTGGCATCCACTTGGCTCCAGCCCTCCCAGCGGGCTTCCACGTTCAGCTTGTGCTCATTAAAGGGCAGCAGGGTCACACCCAAGCCTGCTTCATGGGGCAGCTCCAGTTCATAATCCTCTTCCAAGTCTGTGGTATCCAGAGATTTACGCTGGCTTTTTCCCTTTAGTTTGGCACCCATGCCGTAATTGATCCCCACGCTCGCCCACGGGTATTGGGCTATGGCGCCCACCGTGAAGGATGGGTTTTTGAACGAGCGGGAGAGCTCTTCCTGGGTATTATAAAAGCCAAATCCACCATCTTGATAAAACTCTCTGGATTCATGCCCCAAATAATAATTCCCTGCCACGCCAAAGCTGTAAGAGCCCAATTTCACGCTGTAAACCAGATCACCGCGATATAAATAGCGATCCATCTTTTGGATTTCTTTCACCTGCAGGCTATCCGCCGTCAAAAAACTGCGCTGATTCTTCACCAGCCCGGAGGCATAGGAATTGAATTGAAACCCCAAACGATGGTTTTTGATGGGAAAGCTGAGGCTAAAGTGTGGCAAATCAAGCGAATTATCCATAAAGCTGTTTTTGTTTCCACCGCTATCCTCAGATTGATATCGGGTATAGCCAAAGATCATGCCCGTGGCAAGGATGCTGCGCTGAGAAGCGTTGTGCAGGGCGGGATTGCCAAGACCGGAATTGAAGCGATACAGATCGGCAGACCCGGTATCGCCCATGCTGAGTCCGTAAATATCGTTGCCATAAAAGCGAACCGGAAAGCCCTCATAGCTAAATATGGAGTTTCCCGCATTCAGGGTGCAAAGGGCGGCAATTAATGCCATTACAACAATGTATCTTTTCATCTTTTACCTATTTTTTCAACGTTTGGTTTTCTTTGGTTGTTTTTTCTTTCCAGCCTTGTGCTGGGCGGGCTTCACCGGATCGGGAGGCACACGGAAAAAACGCATGGCATTATTAAAGGAGTGTTCTGCAATTTCCTTGGGTGTACATTCCCTGATTTGGGCTATCTTCTCTGCCACCAAATGCAGGAACAAAGGCGAATTGCGCTTGCCCCGGTGCGGATGAGGCGGCAGGTAAGGACAGTCTGTCTCGATCATGAATCTATCCAAGGGCATCATGCGGATCACATCATCCAAATCAGATTTGGCATAGGTGATGGCACCCGTGAAAGACATCATCCAGCCAGCTTCCAATATCTGTTCGGCAAAGATAATATCGCCGGTAAAACAGTGGAATACGGCATCCTTCACCCCTTCCTGCTTGAGGATTTTGTAGCAATCCTGGTGTGCATCACGGTTGTGCACCACCACGGGAAGGTCATAATCCACAGCCAGATGTGCCTGATTGGCAAATACATCGCGCTGCACATGGTAAGGAGAGAGATTGCGAAAATAATCCAGCCCTATTTCCCCAATTGCCAGCACATCCTTCTCCCGTGCCAGGCGTTTCACCACTTCGGCATCAAAATCCGTGGCATCATGCGGGTGATATCCCACCGTGGCAAATATGTGCAGATGTTTTTTTGCCAATTCCAATGAGTTCATCGAGGTTTCTTTGTTGAAACCAATGTTTATGATATAGTCGATTCCGCTGTTAAAGCATTTGTTTATCAGCGCATCCCGATCCTCATCAAAATCCGGAAGATCAAGATGGGCATGCGTTTCAAACAGTTTCATAATGGCGTTTTTCCCCATATTTTTTGTTATTACAACATAATCAAAAGCCCTGTATTTTGTCAAGGATTATGCAATGTTTCTTGCCTCTTTCCCATACCTTGCCTGTTAACCACCCTTGTCTCTCCCTTGTCTCTCCCTTGTCTCGACAAGGGAGAGACAAGGGTGGCTAATGGGCAAGGAGTGGGTTACCAGTTATCAGAAACTGGCTGAACAGATGCCTTTTTCTGGGCGCTAAACACGCTGATCAGCATTGCCGCAAAGAGGGCTGCCGCTCCTCCAAGTGATTGCAAGCTGAGCTTTTCGTTCAAAAGCAGCCAGCCGCCAAACAGGGCAAACACCGCTTCCAGACAGAGGATGATGCTGGCGGGAGCCGGAGCCACCTTTTTCTGGGCATGCAGCTGCAGGGTGTAAGCGATGGCAACCGAGCCCAGCCCTCCATATAAAACGGGGATGATGCCGGCGCGCAGGGCGGCGGAAAAGCTCTGGTGGGCAGTTTGGTGGGGCAGGATATTCAAAATGTGGGTTGCCATCCATAAGAGCAGGCTGAGCGTGGCGCAAATCCCATATTGCCAGATTGCCAGGCGCAGACTGGGGTGCCGAGTGGTGAGCCGGTCAATCATCTGCACATGGGATGCCCAGAAGATGGCGGAAATCAAGACCAGGAGATTGCCAAAGCTGGCATCAAGGCTGCTGTTTTGATTGATCAGCCACAATCCGGTGACGGCAAAGAGAATGGCAAGCAGGATGAATTTGGCTGGTTTTTGACCTCTAAATATGCCAATCAGCGGCACAAAGACCACGTATAATCCGGTGATAAAGCCCGCATTTCCAGCGCCTGTCCACAGCATTCCTATCTGTTGCAGGCTGGCAGCGATAAAGAGGATAAAACCCAGGAGGAAGAGTTCCAAGTTCCATGAGGTTTTGACGGGGCGGGAAGGCTTGGTTTTGCCAATGGCAAAGGGCAAAAGCGCCAGGGCACCGATGGCAAAGCGCAGACTGTTAAAGAGCAGCGGATGCATGCTTTCATTGCCCTTGCGCTGAGCCACGAAGGCAAAGCCCCAGATGGCTGAGGCTAAGATCAGCTGGAAGGTGGCGCCAAAAGAGCTTTTCAGCTTGGTTCCCTATTCTGTTTCAGGGCGGATGATGATATCCTCAAGAGAGCGTTTGGGAACGTGGTGCACGTCATCTCCATCACGCCAATATTCGACATCATCGGGATCGATAACTTCATCGATTTCCACCTTTTCCGCAGGTTTGCCAATGGCAATTACCAGGCAGATATCCAGCTCCGGAGGCAGGTTTAGCTCCTGGCTTACCTTCTGCCTTTCCACGGAGGCGAGGATGCAGCCGCCCAAGCCCTTTTCCACGGCTGCCAAAAGCATTGTTTGAGCCGCTATGCCGGCATCGGTGTGGTGGAAGCGGGAGGTTTCGTGGGGGCAGAGGATGAGGATGTATCCGGTGGGGTTTTCCTGGGCGGAGGGTCCATCCCAATAGCGCAGATATCCTGCCCATTTGAGGTTTTCTCTCACGATTTCCAGCTCTTCCGGCTTGTGAACGGGGTAATAGCGCAGGGGCTGCAGGTTTGCCGCACTGGGGCAAATCCTTGCCAGTTCAATCAATTGTATCAAAGTATCTTCAGTCAAAGCGTGTGTGGCATCAAAGCGTCTATAACTGCGGTTTTTGAGCACCAAATCTTTAAACATTTCATTTCTCCTTGGCATCAATAATTGGGGTGGGGTGCACTATTCCAGTTACGGATATATTTGGCACCTGCAGAATTATTATTTAAAAAACTATCTGATTACCAAGCTGGCAGAGCGGCGAATCTCGTCAAATAAAATCTTTATTTGTGATACCCGCAATTGGGTGGGATTGTGCTGAAATCTGGTTTTTGAACCATCCATGAAGGTGTGAACTTGGGCGGATTTAAGAATAATAAGTGGCAAAAGAGAACAAATATCTTGACAGTTTTAGCCGCTTAAATATATATAGCAGCGATAGGTTGGATAAGCCTGTTTGAAAATTGGGAGATATATCTTGTTAATTCAAAAGTATTTTGAGACTCGGATGGCACTGATTGATCAGGGCTTGAAGCAAGCATTGAGTTTTACGGCAGGTAATGCCGCACAACTCCAAAAAGCTATGCGGTATGCCGTAATTCCCGGTGGAAAGCGTTGGCGTCCGCTGCTGATGGTGGCGATTTATGAGGTATTGAAGAGTGGGAATAAGACTAAAGGCATGGCAGACGTCATCTTAGCTGCATCGGCGATAGAATTGGTGCATAATGCTGCATTGATTCACGATGATTTGCCTTCCATCAAGAATAACAGCCAGCGCAGGGGCATGCCCACAGTTCATCAAAAGTGGGATAATGCCATTGCCATCCTTGCCGGTGATGCGCTTTATACCCTTGCCTTTGAGATGTTGGGGAATATCTCCAATGCTGAAAAGGCATTGGCAGCCACCCGCACACTCTCTTCCTATACCAAATCTTATGGGATGATTGGGGGTCAGCTGGTGGATATCGAGATGAAGCGCAGGGTGATGAAGATTGCCACATTACGCTTTATCGATGCCAAGAAGGTGGTTGCCCTGCTGCAGGCTTCTGCTGATATTGCGTGTCTTTTGGCAGATGCCGATGAAAACGACCGGGCGGTGATGAATACCTATGCATACAACCTTGGCATGGCTTATAAGATGATCGAAAACATAGCTGCGGATTATAGCCGGGGTGGTGAGGATCTGGATTTTTCTGAAGATTTTGTGCCCGCACAAAGGCGCAGCTATACTGGATTGATGGGGTTTGACAAAGCCAAATCTGGAGTGGAAACCTTGCTCAGAGATGCACGGCGCTCCATCAAACCATATCCAAACCATGATGCATTGGAAGAATTTATCCAAATGATAGAGGATCTCTTGCCGTAAAAACCATGATTGACGTCCATTGCCATATTATCCCCAATATCGACGATGGCTCCAAAGGTGAAGAGCAATCACTAAATCAGCTATTGGCAATGGATTCCGGAGGCATCTCCCACGCATTTCTGACATCCCACTTTTTTAGAGGACATTATGACTATTCCAGAGAGGAATACGATACGAAGCTGAGTGCATTGCAAGAAAAGTTGCAGGAGGCAGGGGCGAAGATAAAGCTGTTGCCGGGCTTTGAGGTGTATTTGCAGCCCAATAGTCTGGAGGATATTCAAAAGCTCAATCTCTGTATGGGAGATTCCAATTATGTATTGATCGAGAGCGATCTCAACGGCTTGCCGGAGGATTTTTACAACAATATATTCCCTCTCTTAAGAGCCGGCTACAAGCCGATATTGGCGCATGCAGAGCGCTATGTGAGCATCATGAAAAGCATCAGCTCTGCCAAAAAATTGGTGGAGCGAAATATGTATATTCAAGTGAATTCCGGTTCGCTGATGGGGCAATATGGCACCAAGGTGCAGGATACCGCGTGGAGACTGGTGAAATATGGGCTGGCACACATGCTGGGCTCAGACGATCATGTGCGCGGCAGCTACCGATCCTATTTTGATGCCCTGGAGGTGATAGAGGAGAGGATAGACGCCCATACGGCACATCTCCTCAGCGAGCTCCATCCGCGCAAGGTGTTGGAAAACAAGCCGATTCCTTACCGCTATGTTTATGTGGATATGCCATCTCATGTAAGCGGCTACAGTCGTCCCCGCACACGGAAAAAGAAAAGCCTCTTACGTAAACTATTGAGAGCCTGATGCAAGAAAGGCTGTTGATTACGGGCATCACCGGGTTGATTGGTGGAGCTGTGTTGGATGCCATCCTGGCTCTGCCAAAACAGTATGAAATCACTGCATTGGTGAGGCCGGGCACTGTCAGGCAACGATATGCTGCCTTTGGAGAGAGGGTGAGGATTGTGGAGCAGGACCTTGCCGATATAGCAGCACTGCGGAAGTTCCTGGAAGACAACATCTTTGACGTGGTGCTTCATATAGGGGCCCTGCGAGGAGGACGCTCATATTCCCGTGAGGTATTCCTGAGAGCCAATCTGATGGCAACCGAGCAGTTTTGTCAATACTGTATGAAGCATGGGGCGAGGCTGCTGTTTTGCTCCTCCGTGGGTGTGTTTGGCGCCATTCCCAAAGAACTGCCGGCACATGATCTTTCCCCCCGCAATCCCGATAATTACTATCATTATACCAAGATACAATCCGAAAAGGTGATACAGAAAGCGGTGTTGTATGGGCTCAAATCAGCAATACTGAGGCCTGCCATCACCTATGGTCCCGGAGACAAGGGCTTCCCCTATCAACTGGTGAAGATGGTGGACAAACGTATCTTCCCATTGGTTACCAAGCGGATTTGGATACATCTGTGCCATATTGATTTGATAACGCAGGCATTTATCTGGCTGTTGGAAAACGATTGGCAGCCGGGCTTGGCATTGAACGTGGCGGATCGGGAGCCGTTGCAGCTGCAGGCTTTGGTACACTTTATCTCCCGTCAATTAAGGGGGCGCAACTATCCCCGGATGCTGAACGTGGACCCCGGTTTGCTCCATCTGGGGGAACGTTTAGCCAGAAAGTTGGGCAATGAGCTATGGACAAGCCGTTTTGAATTGATCTCCCACAGCTGGTTTTATGAGGTTCTCAGCACCTTTGAAACCATGGATCTGCCGCAGATCTTTACCATCCCCGCCTTCCAAAATGTGATTGATTACTACCGGAAATAATGGCGATACCAATCATCAACAACTGGCAAAGCTATTTTGAGCACCGTAACGAGGGCAAAGGCTCCTCTTATGAGCGGGTAATCCTCAACGATATCCTGATGGAGATAGTGCAGCGTTATGGCGTGAGAACTGCTCTGGAAAGCCCTTCGTTTGGTTTCACGGGGCTCAGCGGTATCAATCTGATGTATCTTGCCAAAGAGGGCGTGAGAGTGAGCCTGGAAGATCATGATGAAACGCGCCTAATGATGATACAGGATTTGTGGCAGGAAGCAGGGCTACCTTTGCAAAGCGCCTTCAACCCTGATTACAAACGGTTGGATTATCCTGATGCTGCCTTTGATCTGGGCTTTTGTTTTTCAGCTCTGTGGTTCTGTGAGGATTTAGCAAGCTATCTGCAGGAACTGGCAAGAGTTAGCCGCCGCTGCATCTTTATCAGCGTTCCCAACCGCATGGGCTTGGGCTATAAATCCCAACTGAAAGACTATACTCCGGAAAAGTACCCCTTCTTGAGGCCTGCCCACATCGATCCGGCGTCTGTAATCAGCATCCTAAAGCGGGAAGGATGGCAGCTGGTGCAAAGCTCCCTCTTTGATTGTCCTCCCTGGCCGGATATCGGAATGAGCAAGGAGGATTTCTTGCACCAAAAGCTGGGAATCAGGCTGCCACAGAAGGCGTCCACCGAGGCGGCAACACCACCACTGTGTATCATGGATTACTATCTGGATAAAGACCCCGGTTTTGCGATGCGGATGCGCCGGCTTTCCTTTGTGGAAAAGAACGCCCCGGAAGCATTCAAGCGTATCTGGGCACACCATTATTACATGCTCTTCACTCCCCAATCATGAAGCGTAAAAACATCATTTCGCTCAGCTTGGGCTTGCTTTTGGGGATAGTGCTGCTGCTCTTGTGGCTCAGGTTTGTGGATATCACAGAGCTTGCCAGCCGCATGAAAGAGGTGAGGCTGACACCTGTGATCCTCAGCCTTGTGTGCTATATGTTAGCTTATTTTATCCGCAGCTTCCGCTGGTATCTGCTCATCCCCAAAGAAGTGAATGTGGGAGTATTGCGCACCTGGCTCATCAGCCTCAGCGGTAACTTTATCAACTATCTGATCCCCATTCGTGCCGGAGAGCTTGCCAAGGCGTGGCTACTCAAGAGGCAGCGTGGACTGCCTGTGATGCAGGGGCTATCAGGAATCTTTGTGGATAAAAGCTTTGATACCATCGGCATCCTGGTAGTGCTCTTGCTTTTGCCCTTTCTGAAGGTGAGATTTAGTGGAGGGATGCTGGGGCTTTTGGGTATATTGGTTATAGTATTTGCAGTGTCGTTTTTGGTTTTGATCCTGGCAATCAGAAGCAGCGGCAAGGTGAGCAGAATCTTGCAAGCGCTGTTTTCTTGGCTGCCAAAGCGGGTGAAAACCAAAACCGATGGCTATATAGAAGCCTTTGTGCAGGGCATGGCAACCTTCAGGCACCAACCCAGCAAACTATTGGCAGCAATGGGATTGACGGCATTGGGGCTTGTGTTTGACGGCCTGTACTTTTGGCTGGTATTTATCGCCTTTGGGCTCACATATCCTTTTGCCATGGTTTTATTTGGTTATACTCTCATTAACCTTAGTTACGCTCTGCCCCAGCCTCCTGCTCAGCTGGGATCCAACGAATGGATGATGATAATTATCTTCAGCGCAGGATTTGGGTTGACAAAACCAGATGCTTCTGCGGTGATGGCATTTGCCCATATATTTACGGCGGCTGTGATTGTGCTGACGGGGATTATCTCCCTCAGCATCAATGGCGGCCAATTACTTAGCAAGATTTTCAAAGGAGAAACCCTGGATGAATAGCGAACAACTCATCACCTCAATAGAACAACTGAAAGATTCACGCCAAAAGCTGTTGGAACAGATTCACAACGTTATCATTGGTCAGGATAGGGTAATAGAAGAAGTACTAATAGGCCTCTTTGCCAATGGCCACCTGCTGATTGAAGGAGTGCCCGGCCTTGCCAAAACACTATTGATTTCCACAATCGCCAAAGCGCTCAACCTATCCTTTGGCCGCATCCAATTCACCCCTGACCTGATGCCCTCTGATATCACGGGTTCTGACATCCTCGTGGGCAGTGGTCAGGATAGAGAATTCAGATATATAAAGGGTCCCATCTTTGCCAATATCATCCTGGCAGACGAGATCAACCGCACCCCGCCCAAGACACAGGCTGCTCTCTTGCAAGCCATGCAGGAATATGCTGTTAGCAGCGGCAATCAGACGCGTCCCCTGCCTTTGCCCTTCATTGTGATGGCCACTCAAAACCCCATCGAGCAGGAAGGCAC
>LSQX01265570.1_pt1 | contig 11460 bp, 6 predicted proteins | sample 654561 | NCBI WGS metagenome assembly LSQX01 (sample SAMN04489861, study PRJNA283612) | anaerobic digester metagenome | isolation source: 4 biogas reactors fed with cattle manure at either 37C or 55C with and... | place: Denmark: Kongens Lyngby | collected 2014 | reverse complement strand
AGCGACATCCCCTTTATCTTGATACGCCCCAAAAGATAGCCGAGCGCTATGATAACAAAAACGGAAAAATAGGAGTTCTGCAACAATGATTGTAACATAACAACGGGCAGTTTAATAAATAAAAATGATAACCTTAGTCTTGCAAAGATACAATTTATCGCACGAGAAGTCAAGAGGGGAGGAAACAATTTAACGCCCCGCGAGATCCACCAAGCAATGCCACCCGCCATTCTGCAAAACGAAACTATTCGTTGTAGGCGGGTACTACTCGTGTGGCCGAGAGCCAAAAAAACCGAGCAAGTTCATGCCCGGTTCTTTACAACAAATCATATTTCTGTCCATCAAATCGGTTAAATCATATCCTCCACGTTCCAGACGAAGGCACGCAACCCGAGGTTGGCCGACTCCTCGTCGATCTCTCTCAACCGTTTTAATAGGAGCTGAACCCGGTCGTCTTCCACCATGGTGAGGATGGCATTATTAACCGAGGGCCACGCGTGGGTCCCGTAGTGCGGGATCCCATCCTTGCTGCCCCTGCCATATACTTCTTTCCACGAGGTGAATCCTCGTATGTTGAGTGACCCCAGCTCTTCCACTACCTGCTCGTAGTGTGCTTGGTCTAACATAATCATTACTGCTTTCATATTTTTTTTAGAAAAAGATACAATCATTTAATCACCACATCATCCAATCAGTTCCAATTGCTTACGGTGTTTGCGGCGCTGCCTGCGCACACCATATCCTGCCATCATGGAGTAGATAGCGGGAATGAGAACCAAGGTGATAATGGTTGAGAACGTCATCCCCCCGATAATGGAGATCCCCAGCGACTGCCACATCTCGGAGCCTTGACCGGTTCCCACTGCCAGAGGTATCATACCCAAGATGGTGGTAAAGGTAGTCATCAAAACGGGGCGGAGCCTCGAGCGTCCCCCGTGTACCACGGCGGTGATGATGGACATTCCCCTCTCCCGGTTCAGGTTGATATAGTCGATAAGCACGATACCATTCTTCACCACCATCCCCACGAGCATGATCAATCCCACGAATCCCATGATACCCAAAGGTTCTCCCGTGATCGCGAGCAACAGGAGCGATCCCGTGAACGCGAAGGGAACGGTCAAGATAATCATGAACGGGTACGTGAGCGATTCGAATTGAGAAGCAAGCACGATGTATACCAACAGGGACACGATCATGAGCAGTAAAGCCAGCTCCGAGAATGCCTCTTGCTGATCTTCGAGCGACCCGCTTATTTCCACTTGCACTCCCGAAGGAGGATCGGCCTGGGCGAGCACGCTATTCACGTCATCCACCACTTCACTCAACGCGCGCCCGTAGATGGTTCCACTTACGGTCACGATCCGCTGCCTGTCTTGACGGTCGATTTGGGGAAGCGACGATGTCTCCACCACTTGCCCCAGGTCTCGCACCCGCACTCCTATCCCCATAGGGTTGTAAATGAGGATATTTTCTATATCTTCAATCGACTGCCGGTATTGCTCTTCAAAACGTACCCTGATATCGTACTCTTCTCCATCTTCACGGTAACGCGACATGGTGAGGCCGTTAATCCGGTTACGCACGGCATTTGCAGCGGTCATCATATTCAGCCCGTTCAGCGAGAGCTTCTCCCGGTCGAACTGGATTTGGTACTCCATCCGGTAATCCTTCCGCGACACGGTGATATCTCTCAGTCCATCCACGTTCTCGAGGAAGCTTCTCACGTCCTCGGCCACCTGGTCGGTGAGCGCGAGGTCGTACCCGTAGATATCCAACGCCACGTTACTGCCGCCGGTCATGCCCATATCGCCTCCACCCGGTTGTACCTGAAAGCGGTGGAGCTCCGGCATATCGCCCAGATCGGCCCGTATCTCGTCCGAGATATCGTAAATGGTTTTATTCCTGTTTTTCGCCTCGGTGAGCCGCATGGTATACGTCATGATGTTGGAAGCATTGTCCTGCATAGCTGCCCAAGAGTCGTCCTCACTGGCCGCCCCCACGCTAAAGGAGACAATCTCTATTTCGGGGTACTTTTCTCTCAACCGCTGCGCGATACCTTGTCCCACCTCACGTGCCACCTCCATCCGTGTACCCGTCGGCATCTCCACGGTCATGGCAATGGAGTTATTATCGGACGCCGGCATAAACTCGGTACGAAGGGTCACCGCACTGATTACCGCGCCCACGATAAATATCAGGATCACTCCCGCGAGGGTTGTTCGTCTCCGTCTCGACACCCAATTCACGAGGCGAGCGTACCCGTGATCGAGTTTATCCAGAAGAGGCAGTATTCGTTTATTATACCACCGGTCGAACCCGGATACCTTCGCCTCCTTTGAGGAACGCATCATATGCGCGCTCATCATGGGCGTGAGCGTAAGCGATATAATCAACGAAAGTGTGATGATGATACTCACCATCCATCCCAGCTGTTTAAACATTACCCCAGCGAATCCACCCACCATGGTCATCGGCAAGAACACCGCGACAATGGTAAGCGTAGACGCGATTACCGACAGGGAGACCTCTTCGGTTCCGTAGACAGCTGCCTGTTTGGGCCGGCTACCCCGTTCGATATGAGAAGTGATATTTTCGAGTACCACGATCGCGTCGTCTACCACCATCCCGATGGTGATCGAGAGTGCCGATAGCGATATAATATTAATGGTATTTCCGGTGAGGAACAGGTAGATGAACGACCCGATCAGCGAGATGGGGATCGCCACCATGATGATAACCGTGGCTCGCCATCTCCCCAAGAAGAAGAGCACGATGACACCCACGATAATCAATGCCAAGAAAATGGTCTCGAGCAAGCTGTTGATGGAGGTCTTGATATAGTCGGATGTATCCATCACCGTCTCGATTTCGATATCGGGCGGAAGGTTTTTCTTCAGCTCGGGAAGCTGGCTTCTCACCGCGTCAGCAATAGCCACGGTATTGGCGCCCGACTGTTTCTGTACCACGATGCTCGCGCTACGTCGCCCGTTGGTATAGTTTTCCTGGATGCGGCTCTCCACCGTATCTTTCACCGTGGCCACATCCCGCAGGTAGATGGCTCTTCCCTGGTTATTCCCTACCACGATATCGTTCAAATGCTTGCTGTCCTTGAACTCGCCTTCGAGCCGCAGCATGTAGGTTTGCGTACCAATATCGAAATCTCCTGCCGGCACGTTCACGTTCTCCGCGGCGATCACTTGAGCGATCTGTTCCAGTGAAATGCTGTATGCTTCCAGCTTATCGGGGATCACGTTAACCTGTATCTCCCGTTGAGGAGCCCCCCCCACGGAGACGGTACCCACGCCGGATACCCTGTTGAGGGGGTTAGCCACCTGCTCGTCGAGTATCTTGTAAAGTGCCCCTGCACTCTCTTCCGCGGTGGCTGAAAGCACCACTACAGGGATCATATCGGAGCTAAACTTCAGGATCATGGGATCTTCCGTGCCATCTGGCAGGAATCCCGCTATAATGTCCACTTTATCTCGCACGTCGTTCATCACCGCGTCCATGTCGGTACCGAAGTCAAACTCCAGCATGATCATCGACATCCCGTCTCTCGAGAGCGATCGTATCTCTTTTAATTTCTCGGTGGTGTTCAGCACATCCTCCAACGGGCGCGTCACGTTGGCCTCCACGTCTTGCGCTCCGGCACCCGAGTAGGAGGTCATCACCGACACGATATTCAGGTCGATATTGGGATAGAGGTCAACCGGTAATTGCCTGTAGAAGAGTATTCCGATCAACACGATCCCGATAAATATTACTGAGGTACCCACGGGATTTTTCACCGCGGTTTCGTATATCTTCATATTCGTTTATTTTGAATTTGGGATTGATTTCAAGTTTCGGATTTGGGCATATCGTTTCTTCGACTCGATCCGACACGCCCCGAAATCATGAAACTTCATTGTACGACCTCCACTTCGGATCCGTCGATAAGCCCGGTATTGCCATGCACGATTACCTTGTCTCCGGCTTTGAGCCCGGATAGGATCTCGTACTTATCATCTAACCGTACTCCTAACTCGACGAGAGTGTAGACTGCTTTTCCATCTTTTTCCAAGAAGACGTAACGGTCGTTGGACCCCACCTGTTTCAATACCGCCCGGTCGGCAAGTAACGGCCGTTCGTTTGTTCCGAAGTTCATCCGTACGCGCGCGAACATGCCGGGTCGCAGGCGTTGGTCGTTATTGGGTACCGTTATCTCCACGGTAAACGTGTGCGATACTGGATCGATGGTAGGATGGATGAGGGATACCTTTCCTTGGAAGGTTTCGCTTCCCAGCGCGTCTACCTGCACCTCCACCGGCATCCCTATCGTGACCATGCTGTAGTAAGACTCCGACACGTTCACCTTCACCTTCACCGGGTTGATGCTCTCGATGGTGAGTATAGGAAGCTGCGTGGCCACGTCGCCCGGATCGTAGTTACGCGCGGTGACCAGCCCGTTGATAGGGGCTACGAGGGTGGTATTTTCGTTTAAGTTCCCCAACGCGTATTCTGCCACGTCTAACTGCGTTTTCGCCTGATCCAGTTGCTGTTTGGAGATGCCACCTACTTCATACAGCTCTTGGTACCGCTCGTAGTCTCTTTGTAGCGTGGCTACCTGTGTCTGCTGCTGCGAAAGCGTGGATCCATCCATCGTGGCCACCACTTGTCCCCGTTTCACGCGTGCCCCCACGTCGACCTTGATCTCACGGATACGGCCGCCCATCGCGGGTGCTATGTTATTTACTTGGTCTGCCTCTACTGTTGCTGTAAACGTGGACACTTGATCCACCGGCACGAGCCGTACCTCTTCCACGCGCACCTTACTTTTCTGCGGAGCGTCACTCTCCGTGCTTTGCGAACGATCTCCCCCACCGCAGGAAGCCAGTAATGCCGCTGCCACTAACGGGGTAATTTTTAACAAGCTGTATTGTCTCATATAATTATTTCTGTATTTTGTTTCGAACGTTAATTCTTAATTCACCGGTTCGATATCGTATCCCAACACCTTTTCCAAGTCGGCCTTGGCAGCAAGGTAATCGTAAATCGCGTTCCTGTACTGCAGCTCGGCATTCAGGACAGCCAGCGCGGCCGCGTTGACATCCACGATGGTTCCCATTCCCGTTTCGTATCGCTTGAGCGTGATCTCATGCCCTTTGCGCGCTTGTTCAACCGACGATTGGGTAGCTACTACCTGCTCGATGTTCTTATGGATAAGATCGAAATTATTTTTAATGGAAAGTTTCAATCCCCGTTCTATATCCTTGCGCTGTTCCTGCAGTTGCCACAATTGAATTTCGGACTGCTTCACGTTATGGTACCGCTGCCCCCCGCTAAAGATGGGGATCTGCAAGGTGAAGCCCAGCATGGAGTAAGGATCCCAACGGTAGTGTGAAAACCTGAAGTCGTTATTCTGGCTCATGTAGGTCCAGTTAAAGGTACTCACCAAGGTAGGCGCGTACTGCAGTTTTTGCATTTCATAGGCATTTTGAGCCTGCTTTGCTTGCAGGTCGAACTGCTTGATATCGCTGTTATGCAGAAGCGACGTGTCCGCGGGGACGATCGCTTCAAACATCGTTTGTTCATACTCGTCTAACGACCCCACGATTTTAAGGGGCACATCCCCATCGACTCCCATCAGCATCTTCAGCTGCAGCTCGGCAATTTTCATCATGTTCTCCGACTGGAGTATATTAGGAATCAAGCTCTTCAGTCGCACGTCGGCTGTGATCACATCGTACTCGGCTACTACACCTTGGTTGTACCTATTGCGTATATTTTCCAAGTTTATAGAGTCCGTTTCGTATGTTTTCTTGAACACACCGTAGCTATCCTGAGCCAAGAGGAGGCTAAAGAACGATTTTTTCACCTGGTTCACCAGATTGATACGCGATCCGCGTGCTTGTTCCATGGCGATATGAATATCCACATCGCTCATCTGGATATTTTTCCAGAGAGAGGGCATCACTATGGGTAGGCTCACGTTCATCCCTGCCGACCAGACGTTGAATCGGCCCATCTGGATTCCTTCGCCCGATGTTTCCGGATCGGGCATCATCAGCTTGTTCAGTACTCCAAGAATTTGCCGTTCCTCCGGGGTGTAATCCCCGGGATCCACATCGCCTCCTCCAAAGCCAAACCCGTCGTCGAAGTAAACGGTCTGTCTTTTGATGGCACGTTGGTACTGCCCAATAAGATCTACTTGCGGCATTAGAGCACCGTAAGCTGATTTTTTCGCGTATTGTTTCTTTTCAATTTCCATATCCGCCACTTTCACGGTAGGATTCTCGCTGAGCGCGATTTCTAACGCCGTGTTTAGATCAATTTTCAAGCTATCGGACTGTTGAGCATTGACCGTCGTGATGGTTGAAAGCCCGAATAGTAGTACCAGGCTTCGTAGTAATTTCATTATCAATTTCAAATCAGGTTCTTTCATAAAATTTGGTTTCTTTTTTCACTTCGTTACACACGTTATGATTGCTTCTTTTTCTCCAGGTATTCATCTATTATCTTGATCCCCTTCGCGGTAGAAATGCCTCGCACGAAATTGATCATCATCGTGTAAAACAGTTCACGATATGAAAAACCGGGCCTTTCAAGCAAGCTCGCGCGGATATAAGTAAACGTACTCTCTTCCACTAAGAAAGCGGTCACCTCCACGTTCAAATCACCGCGAATATATCCCTGCTCGATACCATTATTTAAAAATATACGTAATTCACTGTTGTTCTTTTCATTTTCTTCCTTGATAAGCTTGGCCGCCTTAGGATAATACTTATGAATATCATCAAAAAATCTCCCGCTGCACATGGGGCTGTTTTGATGAATTTCTATGATCGCGATAAAGACCTCCACTACGTTGCTTGTATCGGTTATCAGGGATGAAAAAGAATCTCTCCTTTTTTCTTTAATCATGTGAAGAACCGACAGGAGAATTTCCTCTTTATCTTTGAAGTTCTCGTAGATTGTACGCTTTGAAATTCCCAGCTCGGAAGCAAGTTCATCCATGGAGACACTTTTTATGCCGTACTGACAAAAAAGCTCGGAAGCCTTTAGCTTTATTCTTTCCTTTATGTCCATATATTGCAATTAAAAAACGCACAAAGGTAATACGGAAAACTCGAAAACTCATAACGGTTTTCCGGGTTTTAACATACTTTACAATAAGATTTTGTTACTTTTTCAGAGGTTAAGGATTGTCCGCAATGCTTTATACCCGGCCACGCTTGCCCTGATTTTATCCCCGTTCGCGAGGGTAAGCATTTGGTTCCGTTTCTCGTATGTTTCGATACGTAGTATCTTTTCCACGTTTACTATATAGGACCGGTGTACCCTGACAAATTGGGCAGAAACGAAGATCAGGTGATAAAGGCGACTCCAAAAATAATGAGCAGTAGCGGCCAAAAGTGCCGAGCAAAATCACCGTCAATCCCCGGCAATAGACCTGGATAGGCTAAGGCAACCCGGGGAAGCAGAAAAAACAGTCCTAATATCAACAAGAACAACGTCGCGAAGTAATTGTTCTTCGAAAAACTCACGATTGCAAAAACGATAAAGAGCATGGGCCATGAAAAAATAATTGGCCTTAACGTAGTATCAATCCATCCGAAGTTGAAGGAGAGAAAGAGCAGTCCTGCCGCCACCATGAGTAATCCAAATAGAACTCCTTTAGATTTGACCCGGGTGGACGTTGAAGATGAAGAAGCATTTGTTTCCATACGAAAAATTTTAAGGGTTTGTATATTATCACGAGATATATCTTATCTTCTGCAAAGATAGATAGCGGAGATTCCTTCCGCAATATAAAATCGATGAATAGGGTCCATTTACCCGATGAACGCGCTCTATTTACGGGCAAGCAGAATATCAGTCGTGATAATCCCACCGGTCCATTTACCCGATGAACGCGTCCCTTTTAGCCGACGAATGAATGAGACGAATGAATGATTTATCACTTGGATTATAATCTGTCGCGATTATTTTATAATTTTGTACACATTATTTTTTTATTAAATGAATTCAAACAAAATGGCAAAAAGCAAGCTTCGAGACGACGCGCTTACATATCACTCGCAGGGACGTCCCGGCAAAATCGAGGTAGTTCCCACGAAACCATATAGTTCTCAACGAGACCTCTCTCTCGCGTATTCTCCTGGCGTGGCAGAGCCCTGCTTAGAAATAAAAGATGACCCTCGCAAAGCATACGATTACACTTCGAAAGGAAACTTGGTAGCGGTGATCTCCAATGGGACAGCGGTATTAGGGCTGGGCGATATCGGTGCCGTGGCCGGTAAGCCTGTGATGGAAGGTAAGGGAGTATTGTTTAAAATATTCGCGGGGATCGACGTGTTCGATATCGAGGTGGATGAGAAAGATCCCGATAAATTCATCGAGATTGTAAAAGCCATCTCGCCCACCTTTGGGGGCATCAACTTGGAAGATATCAAAGCCCCTGAATGCTTCGAGATCGAGGAGAGGCTTAAGAACGAGCTGGATATCCCCATCATGCACGATGATCAGCACGGCACGGCTATTATCTCGGCTTGTGGCTTACTCAATGCGTTGGAAATTAACGGGAAAAAGATCGAAGAGATTCAAATCGTGGTAAACGGCGCGGGAGCTGCCGCCAACTCCTGTACCCAGCTATATATCGCGCTGGGAGCGAAACCGGAGAATATCGTGATGCTGGACTCCAAGGGAGTGATCAACACCTCCAGAACCGACTTGAACGACCGTAAAAAGCCCTTTGCTACCGCCCGGCAAATCAGCACTCTGGAGGAAGCGGTAAAGGGAGCCGATATGTTTTTAGGGCTCTCCGTGGCGGACGTGCTCACTCCCGATATGCTGCGATCGATGAGCAGCGACCCCATCGTGTTCGCGCTGGCCAACCCCAACCCCGAGATATCTTACGAGTTGGCGATGGAATCGAGGGGCGACATTATCTTTGCCACTGGACGTTCGGACTACCCCAACCAGATCAATAACGTGTTGGGCTTCCCTTACATATTTCGCGGGGCACTCGACGTGCAAGCCACCACCATTAACGAAGAGATGAAAGTGGCCACCGTTTACGCGTTGGCAGAACTCACCAAGAAGGCGGTGCCTGACGTGGTGAATGCTGCCTATAGTATAAAGAGATTAAGGTTTGGCCGTGACTATATCATCCCCAAGCCATTGGATCCAAGGCTACTGACAGCCGTGGCACCTGCCGTGGCCAAAGCCGCGATGGAATCGGGCGTGGCACGTAATCCGATTACCGACTGGGAGGCGTATGACCACAAGCTACGCGACCTGATGGGGTTGGATAATAAGCTTATCCGCCGCCTCTACGAGATGGCGCGCCAAAACCCCAAACGGGTGATCTTCTCTGAAACCAATCACCTGAACATGCTTAAGGCTGCTGAAACTGCTCGAGCAGAAGGCATCTGCAAACCCGTACTATTAGGTAACGAGGAGAAGATTGCAAACGTGGCACGCGAGAACCAGATCAGCCTGGAAGGAATAGAGATCGTTAATCTGCGGCACGATAGAGAAGAGGAGCGGCGGCTACGTTACGCGGGGATCCTCACCGAGAAGCGAAAACGACATGGAATGACCTTCGATGAGGCCGCGGAAAAGATGTTCGAACGGAACTACTTCGGCATGATGATGGTCGAAACGGGTGAAGCAGATGCCATGATCACGGGCGTCTTTAGCAAGTATGCCGACGCGACCGCCATCGCGAAGGAGGTGATCGGGATTCGCGATGGTATCAACTATATCGGCGCGATGCATATCCTGAACACCAAAAAAGGCATGCTTTTCCTTGCCGACACGCTTTTCAATCGCCATCCCGACACGGATGCATTGATTGATATAGCACGCCTGGCGAACTCCACGGTTAAGTTTTTTAATCACGACCCGGTCATCGCCATGCTCTCTTATTCCAACTTTGGAGCCGACTCCGAAGGCAGCCCGGCCAGTGTTCACAAAGCAGTAAAGGCACTGCATGAAAAATATCCGGAGATGGTTGTCGACGGTGAGATGCAGGTTAATTACGCGTTAGACAAGCAACTAAGAGATAGGAAGTATCCTTTTACCCATCTGCGTGGGAAGGAGGTAAACACGTTGGTATTCCCCAACCTCAGTTCGGCCAATTCGGCCTACAAGATACTGAAGGAAAATGGGATGGGCGAGTCAGTAGGCCCTATTCAGATGGGATTGAACAAGCCCATTCATATCCTCGACGTGGACACGTCTGTACGTGATATCGTGAACATGGTAGCCGTGGCGGTGATCGACGCGATCGTGGAAGAGAATATCCGCGTCAACAAGTTGAGCAGGCTTATTTAGCTACAGTGATAGGGTATTACTTGATAAGATCTCAAGTTTCCCATACACTACAACTACAGCTAAATTTTCGGCTGACAATGTTATACGACCCGAGCTATAATGGTAATCAAATTATTAATTTCAACAAGATAGAACGATGGAAAAAAGAAAGAAATTCATGCTCCCCGAGTCGGAGATCCCCACGCGGTGGTACAACATCACGGCCGAGATGAAGAACAAGCCGCTCCCCATGATCAACCCGGGGACCAAAGAGCCGTTGAAAGCGGAAGATCTTTACCCGCTTTTCTCGGAAGAACTGGCGCGCCAGGAAGTAAACCAGACCGACGTGTGGATTGATATTCCCGAGGAGGTAAGGGAAAAGTACAAGATATACCGTCCCTCCCCGTTGGTACGGGCTACCGAACTGGAGAAGGCGCTCGATACACCCGCGCGCATCTACTTCAAGAACGAGAGCGTGAGCCCGGTAGGGTCGCATAAGCTCAACTCGGCGTTGCCCCAAGCTTACTACAATAAAATAGAAGGCACCACCAATCTGACCACCGAGACAGGGGCCGGACAGTGGGGTACGGCACTGGCATTTGCCGCGAAAGCGTTCGGGCTGGAACTTGCCGTTTACATGGTAAAGATCAGCTACGAGCAGAAGCCCTACCGTCGCTCGTTGATGCAAACCTGGGGTGCACAAGTGATCGCGTCCCCCAGCATGTCCACCAAGGCAGGCCGCAAGATCATTACCGACAACCCCAATTACCAAGGGAGCCTGGGCACTGCCATCTCCGAAGCGATCGAGCTGGCGATGCAAACACCCAAGTGTAAATACACCTTGGGAAGCGTGCTCAACCACGTGTCGCTTCACCAGACCGTCATCGGGCTGGAAGCCGAGAAACAGATGGAGATGGCGGACGATTATCCCGACGTGGTGATCGGTTGCTTCGGGGGCGGTTCTAACTTCTCGGGCATCACCTTCCCCTTCCTTCGCCATAACATGACGGGAGACAAAAACACCCGGTTTATAGCCGTGGAACCGGCCTCTTGTCCCAAGCTGACGCGTGGTGAGTTCAAATACGATTTCGGCGACGAGACCGGGTACACCCCGTTGATTCCCATGTACACGCTGGGCAACAAGTTCGCCCCGGCGAA
>LSQX01324625.1_pt2 | contig 11463 bp, 9 predicted proteins | sample 654561 | NCBI WGS metagenome assembly LSQX01 (sample SAMN04489861, study PRJNA283612) | anaerobic digester metagenome | isolation source: 4 biogas reactors fed with cattle manure at either 37C or 55C with and... | place: Denmark: Kongens Lyngby | collected 2014 | reverse complement strand
GCCGCTTCCAGCTGACCGGCATCCCCGCGGCGCCCCGCGGCGTGCCCCAGATTGAAGTCAAGTTCAACATCGACAAGAACGGCATCGTGTCCGTCACCGCCAAGGACATGGGCACCGGCAACACCCAGAACGTCACCATCACCGCTTCCACCAACCTGTCTGAGGACGAAATCAAGCAGCGCGTGAAGGAAGCCGAGCAGTTTGCCGAGGAAGACAAGAAGCGCAAGGAAGAGGTGGAAACCCTGAACCGCGCCGACTCCTTCCAGTATGAAATCGAAAAGCAGCTGCGTGAAAACGGCGATAAGCTGTCTGAGGAAGACAAGGCCACCGTGCAGGGCGAAATTGATTCCTTCAAGAAGGTGCGTGAAGGCGGCGACGCCGGCGCCATCAAGACCGCCATGGACGAAGCCACCCAGAAGATTTACGCGATTTTTGGCAAGCTCTACCAGAGCCAGGAAGGCCAGCCGCACGACGGCCAGGGCCCGGACATGGGCGGCCCGCAGACCAATCCTGACGGCAGCGTCGACGTGGAAGGCGACGTACACTAAGACATGTGAAGGCATTTCAGGCCGGTCTGTGACCGGCCTGAAACACCATCATAGACAGGTTGTTGGGACAGGCGCGTCACGCGCCGTCCCCAGAGCCTGAAAGAGGAGACTATGGCAAGCAAACGGGATTATTACGAGGTGCTGGGGCTGAAAAAAGACGCCAGCGCGGAGGACATCAAACGCGCCTACCGCAAGCTGGCCAAGGAATCCCACCCCGATTTGCACCCTAACGATAAAACCGCCGAAGCGCGCTTTCGTGAGGTGAACGAGGCCAACGAAGTGCTGTCCGACCCCCAGAAGCGCGCCGCCTATGACCAGTTTGGCATGGACGGCCCGCCCAACATGGGCGGTTTTGGCGGCTTTGGCGGCTTTGACGCGGGCAGCTTTGGCGGCTTTGACTCCATCTTTGATCAGCTCTTTGGCGGAGCCGGCAGAAGCAGCCAGCAGCGCCGCAACGCGCCCATGCGCGGGCGGGACATCCAGGTCAACGTCCGCATCGAGTTTGACGAGGCCGCCTTTGGCGCGTCCAAGTCCATCGACTTTATGCGCGCGGAAAACTGCGACACCTGCAAAGGCACCGGCGCCAAGGACGGCAGCCAGCCGGAAACCTGCGCCACCTGTAAAGGCAGCGGGCAGATCCGCGCCGGCAGCGGCTTCATGGTCACCGTGCGCACCTGCACCACCTGCGGCGGCACCGGGCAAACCATCAAGGACCCTTGCGGCACCTGCCATGGCTCCGGCCGTGTCCGGCGCAAGCGCACCGCCAGCTTCAACATCCCTGCGGGTGCTGATGACGGCCAGGTCTTTGTGATGTCCGGCCAAGGCGAGCCCGGCCAAAACGGCGGCCCCAACGGCGACTTGCTCATCGGGCTGTCGGTCAAGCCCCACAAGCTGTTCCGCCGGGAGGGCACCACTTTGTACCTGGAGATGCCCATCTCCTTCACCCAGGCCGCCTTGGGGGCGACGCTGGAAGTGCCCACGCTTAAAAGTAAGGTCAACCACAAAATCCCCGAAGGCACCCAGGATGGCGCGCTCTTCCGCATCAAAAACGAAGGCATCCAGCAGCTGCACGGCAGCAGCCGGGGCGACCTGGTTGTGCGGGTGAAGGTGGAAATTCCCAAAAAGCTAAGCGAAAAGCAAAAGGAACTGCTGCGCAATTTTGACAAGGAATCCACCGGCAAGGAATACGAAAACCGCAAGGGCTTCCTGGACAAGGTGAAAGAACTGTTCAACGCCTAAGCGAAAATCAATGAAATACAGCAAAAACTGCCCGGCAACAGGCAGTTTTTTTGAGTTTGCTAGAGAACCAATATCAACCGATGCCGTACATCCACATCGCGGGCAGGTTGTCCAGTTCAGACAGCATCAAACGCTTGATGCGAAGCTTGTTCAAGCAAGCAACGTCATGATCCACATCCCCCGCGCAGTAAGCCAGCAGAACAGCATCCCCAATTTGGTGAATGGCGGTGTAGCAATAGCCGCCGCGCGGGTTGTCCTCCAGCACCAGCGGGCCGGCCCAGTGCTGGCCGTCATCCTGGCTGACCGCTGTGATGAGGGGGCAGCGCCCCCCGGTGCGCGGGTGGAAATCCTTGGTCAGGTAATCCGGCACCGGGTTCCACAGCGCCAGCAGGCGGCCGTCCGTGAGGCGCTTCATGCTCAAGGGCGACACAGGCGACACAAAGGGGGAGGGGCCGGGCTGCGTCCAGTTGTACCCGCTATCCTTGGACAGGCCTTGATGCTGCCGGGATAAATCCGTGCGCATCCAGGCATAGATTGAGCCGTCACGCAATTCCACTACGCCCGGCTCCTGCAAGCCGGTGGCCGAGCGCGCGCCACACACACACAAGGGGGCAGCGCACTCCTGCCAGGTCAACCCCTCGTCATCCGAGTAAAAAAAGGTGGATAATGCCGGGCTGTAATCCGGCCGTCCCTCGCCGTGGAAGGTGGGGATGTGCTCTGCCGCGGGCACCAGGATGCGCCCGGAGGACAAGCGGACCACCCGGTCGTTGTTCACCACAAAATAGCCCACCCGCGGCATGCAGGGCCGGGCCTCGCTCCAAGTCTGCCCCTCGTCAAGGCTTTCCCGCAGCCACAGCCGCATGTCGCCCCAGGTCTTTCGCACCAGGTAAAACATCCCAATTTTCCCTTGGTCAAGCGCCAGCAGTGACACGCTCATGATGTTCAGCGCTTTGTGTTGCTCACACGTGATCAGGGTCTCAGGTTCAGACCAGGTCAGGCCTTCATCATGTGACCTGATGCAGCGGATGTCGGCCACCGCATGGTCGCTATCAGACGTGCCAATGAAGGCGGAATAGCAAAACAGCAGCCCCTCTGAAGTTTCAATGAACGCGCCTTCGCTGTTGCGCGGGTTGCCTACTCCCGGGGGCAGTTCATGGACGATGCTTCCAGCCATGTTGTCCTCCATTTGTCCAATTCTTTTTAACAATTGTACGATGTTCATAGTCAAAGGGCAAGAAACTGATTGCTTCGGGAGGTATCGGAGGGCGAAGCCCTCTGATAGTAATCCAAACCAGCGTCTCAATTCGCAATAGTCAGCTGCCTTCACGCCGTGGACGGCGCTTGGCACCCTCCTTTGCTCATTGGGCTGCCACTCACCTTCACCCGCCACTGGCGGCGGTGAGCTCTGCCCATGCACGGTGGTTTGGGATTGGGCTTTAGCCCAATCGTTCCGCGAATTTCTGCCGACCGTGAGCTATGCGAACAGGCAGAAATTCCCGTTCCTCCAAAACGAAGAAGTGTCCGCAGACACTTCTTCGAAAAGAAAAATGCCGCGATTTTCTCACGGCATGTGGTGCACCCGGCGCGACTCGAACGCGCGACCTTCAGAGTCGGAGTCTGACACTCTATCCAACTGAGCTACGGGAGCGTACTGGGTTTTTCAAAGTTGGCGGATTCTTTTGTTGCCAATTATACTGCCGGAAGAAGCAGTAAGCCTTGGTGAAAACCCGCTTCAATACTATAACCATCTTTGCATTGCAGCGCAAGCCCGGATTTGTCCTCTTTCGCTTTATTCCGGCTTCCTTCGCTTTACAAGACCCGCTTCATCCTCTATCATAAACTGACATCAAACGGGAGGCCTGCCATTGAAACGCAAGGACATCTGGGTATTGCTGGGGGTTGGGGTGCTGGCGGCGGTGCTGCTCATTCTGGGGCAGCAGGCAAAGCCGCAGCCGGTTAAGCAGGCCATCCCTACCTTGAGCGTCGCCTTGGGCAAGTTTGATGTGGAACTCCAGGACGCGGACAGCTACCTGCGCATCAAGCAGGGGGATGAGTACTACCACCTTGTGCCGCTGAATTCGGAAGCCGAAATCGTCATCAAACAGGACGGCAACAAGGAGAACATCATCCGCATTGACAAGGATTCTGTCGTGATGCACAGCGCCAACTGCCCCAACCAGGACTGCATGCGCATGGGCAAGCTGACGCTTGAAAACCGGGAATACCGCTCCTTCTCCCGCTGGATTACCTGCCTGCCCCACCAATTGAGCCTGGAGCTGCTGGACCATGAAGAAGCCATGCGTTTGCAAAGCGGGGGGAAATGATGACCACCAAAAACCTGGCCCTCTCCGGGCTGTTCATCGCGATTATGCTGATCCTGGGCTACTTTGAGAAGCTGCTCTCCCTGGGGCTGGGCTATGGCATCAAGCTGGGCCTGTCCAACTGCGTGCTGCTGCTGTGCCTGTACTGGTTTGGCATAGGGCCCTCCCTCATGCTGATGGTGGCCAAGGTGCTGCTGACCTCCATCCTCTTTGGCGGCATGAACCCCATCACCTTGAGCCTGTCGCTGGCCGGTGGCATCCTCAGCATGATTGGCATGATTTTGCTTGTTTTCGTTGTCAAGGACATCAGCCCGGTCACAGCGGGCGTGGTGGGCGGGGTGCTGCACAACGTAGGCCAGGTGCTGGTGGCGGTGTACGTGCATGACATCTTCGTGCCCCAGGCCTACACGGCCACCCTGGTGCTGGTGGGTGCGGCCATGGGCGGCATCACCGGCGGCATCGTGGTGCGGCTGAAGCACTTCCTGCCCTATGAGCGCAGAAAGCAGTTCGGATTCGCGAAGTAGCGCCAAGCTAAAATCTTTAGCAATCAAAAAGGAGGCTATCGCGTGCCTCCTTTTGCTTTTGTATAAAACCTTACTTCGCCGGGAACAGCCGGTTCATCAGCCCATTCAACGCCTGGGCGTGGCGGGCTTCGTCCTTGGCCATCTCATGCAGGGCGTCGTGCACCGCGTCGTACTTCAGTTCCTTCGCCAGGTCAGCCAGCGCTTTTTTGTCCGCGCACTCGCCCATCTCGGCTTCCACGCGCAGTTTCAGGTTGGTCTGGCTGCTCTCGGACACGCCTTCGCCCAGCAGTTCCTGCAAGCGACCCGCGTGCTGGGCTTCTTCCATCGCCAGGCGCTCAAACAGGCTGGCGGCCTCGGGATAGCCTTCCCGGTCCGCGGCGCGCGCCATGGCCAGGTACTGGGCCACCTCGCGGCAATCATTTTGCAAACGCTGCTGCAGCAGGGCGATGACACGGGCATCCACGCCGCGCGCCAGGCCGATGACGTGGGTGTCCTTCAGGCTCAGGCCCGCTTCCAGCAGTTCAAAGGCTTCCTTGCCCACCTTGCACACCGGGCAGATGTCCGGCGGAGTATCGCCTTCGTGGATGTAACCGCAGACTTTACAAATCCATTTCATGTTGATTTCTCGTCCTTTTCAAGCTTTATAATGCGCACGCAAATCAGGGGGCACGGTGCAACCGTGCTTTCTTGGGCGGCAGTGCTTAGATAAAATGCCTGCGGATCCACTCCGGCGCGTCGGCGTCATCCATGCTGACAGACAGGATGAAGGTGATGTTGCGCTTCTTGCTTAATTCCTCAAGGGAGTTGAAGAACCACTCGGTGTCGTTGGGGTTGGCGTGGATCAGCTTCAAAAACGCGTCAATCAAGACGAGGGTGACATCAAAATTCTGGGCCAGCATCCCGCAGAGGAAGCCAAAGAACATCTCCTGGCCGACCATGCCGTATTCCCCGGCATTCACAAAGCGGACTTCGTGGCGCAGGTCAAACATATACCGGTTGTCGTCATCAACAAAAACAACATCACCTTTCTGGTTCTTAATGGACTCATTCGCCAGATCGATGATGCGCTTGGTTTTCCCGGAACCCTTTTTTCCGTGGATGACTTGAATCATGGGACAGTTCCCCCCTTTATGTGTTCTGCGTATGGTGAGTATACCACATCCTGTGGCGCTTCGCCAACAGCAAACGATTACGCGCCCGGCGGCAGTCTGGTTTTTTCGGTGTTTTGACAGCGCTTGCGCCGTTTTGCTTCGGCAAAAAAATTTACAAAGCGGGCCTGCCTTCCAGCTGTTCCCGGGCCAGGGCCTTCAGGCTAATCTTGCGGCTGGTGCGGCGCAGGGCCTCCTTGCCGATCTTTTCTGTGCGGCAGATGCCCTGGTAGGCGCAAAAGGCGCATTCCGCGCGCCCGCTGCTGCGCACCAGGGGGGAGCGGTTGATGAGGCCTGTAAAGATGTCCTTCGCCAGGTCCCGGGTTTTCTGCTCCGCCAAATCCATCAGGCTGGCCATCTCCTCCTGGGTCAGCAGCCTTCCGCTCTCCTTGAGCTCCCCGTCTTTTTTGATGTAGGTCGCCAGCGTCAGGGGCGGCTGCGCGCTGTCCAGCTTCTCCAGCACCCGGGCATCCGCCAGCAGCGGGCCGTTCATGCGCAGCTGCTTGCGGCTTTCCTTGATGGCCTCCTGCTCGCTGTCCGCCCGGGGCAGCGGGTCCATCATGCGCTGGTAGACGGCGGCCGCGGGCACAGGCTTGTCCACCAGCTTGAGCGCGGCCTTCAGGTACAGCATCAGTTGCAGTTGCACGCCTTTTTCAAGATCCCCGCCGGTCAGGTCATTGTGCCCGGTCTTGTAGTCCACGATGCGCAGCAGGGTCAAGTCCCCGTCCAGCACCGCGGTATCCAGGCGGTCGATGGTGCCGCGCAGGCGCAGCACGCTGCCGTCCTCAAGTTCGATTTCAATCGCGGGCAAGCCGTCCTTCATGCCAAAGTTCAGCTCGGTCTCAACCGTTTCAAAATCGGAGTGCTGGCGGCTTTCCGTCAGCGACCAGGCCATCCGCCGGCAGATGTTTTTGGTGTGCCGGGCGTTTTGCTTCGCCCGGGGCGTGTCCGCCCAGGGGGCGTCCTCCCAGCCCTCGGTGAGGGTCTGCAGCACCTCATCCATCACCAGCGCGCTGCCTTCCCGGCTCATGCTATGAAAGGCCTCGGGGTCCTTCAGCATCCGGTCGGTGAAGCCCTCCATGGCCGCGTGGCAGAAGTTGCCCAGGTCGATGCTCTGCAGCGCCCACTCCCTGCGTTCCAGGGGCTTGAGCCCGTAGTCCACAAAGTGCTTAAAGGGGCAGCCGGCAAAGCTCTCCAGCCGTGACACGCTCATCACGCCGCTGGTGTGCAGCGCTTTGGCGGTGGCCCCCTCCAGCCGCTTCACAGGTTGGTCGCCCACCAGGGCGTCCTGGATGCCCCGGGTGAAGGGCTGCCATTCGGGCGCCTTGCCCAGCCAGTCCCAGGCCTTCCACCAGGCGCTGTCCATCTGCTTTTGGGACAGCCGCAGGGCAATCTCGTCCAGCGCCGAGCGCGGGGTGAAGGGGCGGGCTTCGCGCTCGCTGCCCACCGCGCCGCCTTCCTCAATCAACTGCGGGAACATGCGCTTGACGCGCAGCAACTCAATCATCGGGGCCATGGCCTTGCCCTGGTCGTCAGACAGCGCGTAGCTCAAGTGCACACTGTCCCGGGCCAGGGCGATGGCCTTCCACAGGTCCAGCAGGCGGATTTGCTCGCGCTCGCCCTGCTGCAGGTTCATCCGGGTGCGCAGCTCCTGCTCCAGCATCACCCGCTCGTTGTCCATGAGCAGGGTTTCCTCCCTGACGGACAGGGCGCCGCTGTTGAGGCCCAGCAAGTACACGCTGTGGGGCTGGCGCACCATCAATTGGCCCAACACACCCACCTGCACGCTGTGCTGCAGCGGCGGCAGGGTGGACAGGCTGGTTTGGGACAATCCCGCCGTCAGCCACTGGGCAAAGCGGCCCAGGGGCACGCGCTGGTCGCCCAGCAGCTGCTTCATCTGCTCAAACAGGCCCATCAGCTTCTCCCACACCTGGCTGGCCCGCTGAGCCTGGTCAGGCAGGGCGATGCCCAGCAGCTGCTCGTTGATGCGCAGCACGCGCTCGGAGGCCTGGATGTCTTCCAGGAAACGCAGCACCGCGTCCAGGGAGGCCTGGGTATCGCGGGCTTTGTTCAGCCCGTCCCTCAAGCGAATCACCGGGCTGATGGCGGCCTGCCGCAGGGCTTCCATGGCCTCACGGTCTGTTTCATCGCCCCTTGCAAAGGACTTTTGCCACAGGCTGCCCCGGATGCCATAGGCCCTGGCGTAGTTCTCCAGCGCGAAGGCCTGGTCCGGCGTCAGCGGGGAATAGGGGGATTTGAGGTAGCTGAACACATCCTGCGGGCGCCAGCTGGCGCTTTGCACGCAGGCCAGGGCGTCCTGCAGGGTGCGCACCAGGGGCTGGGCCAGGATGGCTTCCTTCATAGCCACAAAGTGCGGGATGCCGTAGGAGGTGAAGATGTCAGAAAGCATCCTTGCGTAGCTGTCCTGGGTGAGATAGACGGCGATGCCGCGGGGATCCGCGCCCTTGGCCAGTTCCTCATGGATTTGCTGGGCTGCCCGCCTGATTTCCTCGTGCGGCGTCTTGCCCGCGTACAGGCGCAGGCCTTTTATGACCCCGGTGTAGGGCTGCTGCTTGTGCGCCAGCAGGTTCTGCTGCAGGTGGTTCAGCGCCTCTGGCGCAGAATTTTTCTGCGCGGGCAAGCGGGTGATACCGCAGTCCATCCCCTGTTCCTGACAGGCGTCCTTCAGCTGTTGGATGCTGTGTTCCACCACGGAAAAGGCCGGGCCGTCCGCGGCGCCTGGCGTTTCCGTCACCATGGTGATGAGCAGGCTGTCCGCCTGCGCGCCTAGGATGGCCAGCACGCGGATCAGCGGCGGGGTCAGCAGGTCAAAGCCATGGACGATGACATCCCAACCCGCAAAGGGCGCGCCTTCCTTCAGCCTGGTCAAAAAGTCCCGCTGGATGTCCTCGCTGTCAATCAATTGCCCGGCCATCGCCTCCTCATAGGCCGTAAACAGGGTGGCCAGGTCTGAAAACTTGGGCGAGGGGTGCTCCTGCTGATTCAGCCAGTCCGCCAGTGTGTCCGGCGTCAGACCCGCGCTTTTGAGCTCATTGAAGGCCTCGGTCAGCTTGCTGGTGAAGCCGGGCATGTTCTTGGAGGACGCGTAATACTGCAAGTCATCCTTGTGCTGCCAAAGCGCCCGCGCCAGCGTCTGGTTCTGCCCGCGCTCGTCAATCACGCTGCGCGCGTCCCGCCCCAGCCGGTCAAACACCCGCGTCATCAGGCGGCTGGGGGAGAGCACCTGCAAACGGAAAAAGCCCTTGGCCCGCAAAATGTCCAGGGCGTCGCGCTCCGCCTGCAGGGTGTACTGCTCCGGCACCAGCAGCAGCACGCTGCGGCCTTTTTCGTATGACGCCTGTAATGCCTGTGCCGCCTGTGACCACAGGTTGGTGCCGCGGCTTGTCACAATCTGAATCATTCGCCCCTCCATTGATCCATCCCATTATACCATAGCCAGGCCGTCCGGATTTTCATTTTCCCCGCCTTTGGGGTACAATAGGAACTGCCACAAGACCGGCTTTGACCACAAGGAGACAATGCATTGAAACGTACCATTGCCCTGCTGTTCACCCTCCTGCTCCTGCTGCCCCTGCTGGGCATATCAGAAGAAACCCCCGTCAAATCCGCGCGGGAGGACCTCATCGACCGCATGATCGACACCGCCCGGGAGCAGTTTGACAAGGCCCGCGGCCGCGCCCTGCCCGCGCACTCCTCCGGCGACATCTATGTCTGCAAGAACTTCACCGTCTACATGTTCCGCGAAAACCGGGACCTCTTCCGCATCGCGGAGTTTCCCGACAAAGGCCTGGTCATCCCGGACAACCTGCCCGCCAAGGAGAGCAAGCCCTACCAGTACGGCGCCGCCTGGAAGGACATCCTCCCTGAAGACGGCAACCCCTTCTACGCCGCCGCCACCTTCCGTTATGACACCAACCTGTCCAAGGCCGAAAACCGCGAACTGGCCCGCGAGTTCATGAAGCAGGCCCAGCGGGGCGACTTCTTCCAGATGCGCGCCAACTACTACTACGGCGTCGGCGCCCACAGCATGGTCTTCACCAAGGACTACGATTCGGCCACCGATTCCGTCACCTGGACCGACTCCAACATGAAGGGCAAGAAGGTCGACGGCAAGCGCTATGGCTATATCCAGTTTGACGCCGTCAAGGAAATCGACTGGTTCATCGACGCCTTCTGCCGCAAGGGCTACGGCGCGACCATTTACAGGCTGCGAGACGATATTATTTACGCGAAGTAGAGGACGGGAGAGACGGGGAGGACGCTTACCTTTTTTGAAAAAAGGTAAGACCAAAAAACTTTAATAGGGTTAAAAAGCACCTGCTTTTCAGAATGTAAGCAGGTGCTTGTTAATCATTAGTGCTGATGAATAGACTTAATTAAAGTTTTCAGGGGGATGGGGGCAGAATGCCGCCGCCCGCTGTGCGGGGAAAAGGCGGCATGTCAGCCCAATGAGCCAAGGAGTCAGAGCGAATGCCAATGAGGTCAGGCGACTATGGCGAATTGAGGGCGCATTTTTTCAAAAATGCCCCCAACGGTCCCCCGTCTCCTTAAAGATCATCCACCAAGGCGGACGACTTGGCGTAGGCGGTGGAGCGGGCCTCGAAGAAGTCGGTTTTGATCATGTTGGCGTTACTGTACTGGCTGACCCACTTCATGGTCTCGGGCTCCTTGTCGTAGCCGTCATAAATGGGTTCCAGGCCGATGTTGGTGGCGCGGAGGTTGCCCAGGTATTTGATGTAGTCCTCGACCATCTGCCCGGTGAGGCCTTCGATGTCTTCGCCAATGGCGTACTTGCCCCAGGCGATCTCCTGCTCGCAGCCTTCCTTGAGCATGGCGCGGAACATGTTCTTCATCTCGTCATCGATGAGGCCGGGCTCTTCTTTTTGCAGCTCCTGCAGGATGTTGCGGAAGAGCCACAGGTGGGTGGCCTCGTCGCGGTTGATGTAGCGGATTTGCTGGGCGGAGCCGGGCATGCGGTTGTTGCGGGCGAGGTTGTAAAAGAACATGAACCCGGAGTAGAAGTAAATGCCTTCCAAGATATAGTTGCCCATGATGACGCGCAGAAAGTTGCCCATGGTTTTTTCTTCCTGGAAGGAGTTGTAGATGTCGCCGATGAAGGTGTTGCGCTTCAGGAGGTGCTCGTCGTCCTTCCACTGGAAGAGGATGTCATCGCGCTCGTTGGGCTCGCAGATGGAGTCGAGCATGTAGGAATAGCTCTGGGAGTGGATGGCTTCCTGGTAGGTCTGGATGGCGATGCAGAGGTTGACCTCATTGGCGGTGATGTACTGGCCGATGTTGGGCAGGTTGGCCGTCTGGATGGAGTCCAGGAAAATGAGGAAGGAGAGGATTTTGTCATAAGCGCGGCGCTCGGCCTTGTCCAGGACCGGGTACTGCTTTTTGTCGGTGGCCAGGTTGATTTCCTCGGGAATCCAGAAATTGTTCATCGCCTGGCGGTACCAGGGGCTGACCCAGGCGTACTTCATGTTGTTGAAGTCGTTGAGGTTGGTGGGGTTGCCGCCCACCATCCTGCGCGAGCGCACATCGATGTCACCCTGGGGATTAAAGAGGGGTTTCTTTACAAGCTTGGCCATGGGCTCCTCCCTTGATGTAATCATGGTTGTGCAGCCATTGTACCACATCCGTTCGAAGAAGTGTCTGTGGA
>LSQX01123266.1_pt1 | contig 11464 bp, 13 predicted proteins | sample 654561 | NCBI WGS metagenome assembly LSQX01 (sample SAMN04489861, study PRJNA283612) | anaerobic digester metagenome | isolation source: 4 biogas reactors fed with cattle manure at either 37C or 55C with and... | place: Denmark: Kongens Lyngby | collected 2014 | reverse complement strand
AGATGTGTATAAGAGACAGGCTTCATGCCCTGGGACTTCGCGCCGGGGTTGTCATTTCCATAACCTTCGAGAAGGTTGATCGCGCCCCAAATAGCGAGGCCCGCGCCCAGGGCGATCACAAGGGTTTGCAGTACGTCTACCGCCGAATTGAAAAATGCCATAATTGTTTACCTCCATAAATTTGATTTGTTGTGGATGGATAGGGTCAAAAAAACCGCCTCATTGGGCGGCTTCCGGTTCGCCGGAGAGGTCGATTTCGTAAACATCGCATACCTCGTCCGGCCTGAGTTTGAGCTTGGTGCTGAGAAACTTCTCAATGTCGAAAGCGTTTTTCGGGTCGTAGTCGGACAGGTACTTGTAGTTCGGGTGCTTCGTAATGTCGTATTTGTGCGACAGGAAGGGCCGCACGCCCCGAAGCTGGAGGATGCACCTGCCGCCGTCCATGACGGCCAATTCGTCCTGGGTCATCAACTCCTTCCCTAATTTCTGATAATTCATGCCGTAGGATTTTTCCCGCCCCCGGTTCTCGGATGTGTTATACAGGTCAATCGTTTCCTTTCCTAAGATTTCCGAAGTTTCCTTGAGGGTGGTGCGTTCCTTGCCGCCTAAGAAAATGGTGCTGTCGCAGTTGCCGATGATGGTATCGGCGTTATCCTTATAGATGGATTTGAGCTGGCTCCTTGCCTGAAGGACCAGGCAGGCCGATATCTCACGGCTTCGGATCGTGGCGATCAGCTTCTCCAGGTTCGGGATCTGGCCGATGTTCGCCATCTCATCGATCAGGCACCGGACATGGATCGGAAGCCTGCCGCCGTAAACGTCGTCCGCTTTCTCACAGAGCAGGTTGAAGAGCTGGGTGTACGCCATACTGATGAGGAAATTGAAGGTGTCGTCCGTATCGGAGATGATGACAAACATGGCCGTCTTCCGGTCGCCGAGCATGTCGAGTTCCATCTCGTCATAGCTCATAATCTCCCGGAGCTCTGCGATGTCGAAGGGAGCAAGGCGGGCGCCGCAGGAAATCAAAATTGATTTTGCAGTTTTGCCTGTTGCTAATTGTCAAGGGTTTGTTGTACCACTCTTGGCATTCGCTTCGTGCAGAATCACCCGCTTCAGCCTGTCCTTCACGGTCTGACTGCCTTTCTCAGCAAAATGAACCACCACGTTATACTTCATATTTCCGATTTTCTCATGAAAAGAGGGGGCCGTTGTTTCGGCTCCCTCCGGTGTTACAATATTCAATTCTTCCGCCATATAATCTCCTTTCTCAAAGCGTAATATTTCTGTCTCTGCTAACCGTTCTCTTGTGGCTCTCGTTTTCAAGCATTCTCTCAAGATCCCGCTTATTGTGATTAAGCACTTCCATCTTGGCAAGATCCAAGGTGGCATCTGATAACGGTCTTTCTGTTTTCTGATACCTTTCTTTCAGACCATCAAGCTCCTTCTGCCATGCTTTGGGTGTGATCTTCTTGTCTGGCTCCTTAATCATATCTTTTAGAACATCACGGTGAATCTTATAAGTGTTAAGCTCTGTCTGATGCTTTTTCTTAAACTCTTCCGCCTGACTCTTTTTGAAGAACCCAAGAGGCTTGCCGTTCTTATCCTCTGCCTTTTTCAGCTTCCAATACTCGGCATTGACTTGCTGATATGGTTCATACTGCTCACGGAAAGCAAGAAGCTTTTCAAGATAATCCATGCGCACGGTCATATCACCTCTGCTCTTTTGAAGCTCGTCATATCTGCCCTGCATTGCCTTTCTGTCAGCCTGCATTTCATCAAAGGTAGTCCAGCCTTTACTCTGAACATAAGCCTCCATTTTCGCCTTGTCCTGCAGGGATGCACGATCAGAAACGGCACCGATAAACTTGCCCTTCATTATCGGCAATGTAAGACGGTTATTGTTACGCTCCGCCATCTTACGGATCACATCAATGATCTCGCTCTTGAATGCTTTTGCAACGGTAACCGGAATAGCCATGACTTCCGTAAGTTCTTCCTTGGCTCTTTCATAAGCAGCGCGGGCAGCATTTATAACAGCATTCTTTGCTATAATCTCTCGGTTGATATCGCCTCGGATTGTCCGGATCCCTGCACGCTCCATTGCACTTGCTTTCTCTCCAAGATGGATCTGAGGTATGATATCAAGTCCCTGCTCCTTAAAGGAACGATACTCCCAAAACTTATCCGTCATTCCGATCTTGGCATTAACCGCGTTTATTGTATCTGCAAGATCCTTTCTCCATATCTTCGCATTCTCCCTGCTATTCCAATCATTGGTCTGAATCGTTGAGCATTTCCATTGCTTACGGTTCTGCTTATCAACTTTCTGCTGTCCGGTCTTTTTATCAATGTCTGGGATGCGTTCTCCGTTCTCATCCCTCTGATAAACCTTCCTCTGTTTCGGCATCCAATTTCCCTGTTCATCAAGGCTCCGTAATGTGAGCATGATATGGCAATGCAAGTTCCTCTGCCCCTGCTTGTTTTCAGAATCATGGATGGCATACTGAACACACATACCTTTGCTGACAAAGTTCCGCTCGCAATAATCCTTCACCACTTCCTTGGCAAGATCATAGCTCCATTCGTTCGGCAGCTCTATACGGAAGGTGCGTGCAAGCTGAGCATCCTTTGCCTTTTCGACAAGCTCAACGCTATTCCATAAAACGTATGGATCCTTGTATTCTTCGGGTGCATTCTCCGGTAGCAAAATTTCGCAATGAACAAGATCCTCGGAATACTTGGGATAATATGTCTGTCCGTCATACTCGCAATACATCTTCTCCCTGCTGATATATGAGGCTTGCTCAACGGCAGAATGACCGCCCGTACAATTAGCACTCCTGCCACATATCTTGGCACGGGTGCTGATGTTTTTAACTGTCATTCCCGCACCTCACTTTCCATCTTGACGGCATACCGAAACATGGACGGACTGACATGACAGACTTTGTGCCTGGTGAAGCTCTGCTCTTTAGAGCTTTGCCAAGCGCAAAGTACACATAGGGGTAGGTGCGGAAGCACCGGAGGGGAAACGTAGTGTCCCCTCTTGGCTGCCCTCGGCAGACAACAGCTGTCCGCAGGACGCCTCCGGCAGGACGCGCAGTACCACCTCTGGTGGTATATCTGTGCGCACCGAGAAAATCTCGGTGAAAGACCTTAGGTTTCTCCGCCCTCGTCATCGTCACTTTCTTCGGGATCATTTTCCTCGGTTTCATCAGTATCAAAACCATTGTTTTCATCCTCCTCTTCATCGTTAAATACCGCAGGATCCGGTCGCTCTTTCAGAACCGTATTAATCATGTTCTTCACATCCTTAAGTGAAAAAGCACACGCTATGATCCGGTTCATTTCCTGCTCACTAAAGTCATAAGCTTCGGGGAAGTATTTCACTACACAACCGCCCATCATGTACTTATGACGATCCTGAGCCTTTCTGAGTTGCTCCTTCTCCTCACGCACTACCTTGGCAAGCTCCGCATTGGCTCTCTTCACCTTCTCCAATGCTTTCTGTTTTTTGGGTGAAATCTGTTGCTGTTCCATTTTGAAAATCTCCTTTCTTTGATGTGCCGTTTCCGGCGATTTGGGGATAAAAAAATTTTTTCAAAATATTTTTCATCATTTCCATGCCCCGGCTGATACTGTCCCGGACAGCGTTCTCCGACACATTTTCAGCTCTGGCAATATCGCTCTTGCTTTTGCCCAAGATGTAATGAGCATACACCCGGCGTGCCTGGACAGGCGGAAGCTGGTCGAGAGCGGTGTAGAGGTTGTCCCGCTCCTCGGTCTGCTCCATGATCTCCTCCGGGGTCAGCGGGGGCCGGGTCACATCGGACTCGAAGCCGGGGGGCCCGTCCAGGGAGCACTCGTCATGCTCCCGCTTGCGCCGCTTGTAGCTGTCACACAGGCGGCCCCCGATGGAGAGGGTCACGGCGATCTCCTCCGACACTTCCAGGGTGATACACTCGGTCAGGTGGGGGTAGTAGTTATTCAATTTGATGGTCGTCATAAGTAACCTCCATTTCGATACGGGGCGGAAAGGGACAGATCGAAATGGAGGGTCAGGCGGGGAACGGCAGCCGGGGCTCCGAACATCTGGACACCGTGTCCAGATGTGCCGCCCGGATAGAAAAACGTCCGCATAGCGCAAGGCTACACGGACGTGTCGGGGCGACTGAATATTACAATTTTCGCAGTTTTGGGTAGGGCTACTCTTTATAGGAGTAGGGCCTTTTTTGACAAGTCAGATGGATAGATAAAAAAGAAAAGCACAGCGTTACCTCCTAACGGTTGCCGTACCTTCCAAAGAAAAAGCCGATAACCGCATTTTCAATCTGCGTGTTATCGGCTCTGCATCTGTGCGTCTGGCTCTGTGATAACTAAAATCTTAAATTTTTCTACGCTGATTAAAGTTTCTTGTTTGCATTTAGGACAAAACAAAGGGAAGTTTTTCAGCTCAGTATCTAACCGCAGCTTGATACGAGTTTTACTGTTACAGACAGGACATAGCAGCCACTCGAAGCTATCCATATCGTTCATTTCAAATTTCCCTGAGCGTCCAAACTCTTTGAGCTGTGATAACAGAACCAATCGCAATTATCATAGCCAATAGGAAGAACGAAAACTGTATTCCACTTATTGCCACTGTGTAAACATCGAAGAATTTTAATGGCGTTAAGCAGTACAGCATTGGAGCTTCAAGATATTCGGCGGTGATGCTGATGCCATAAAAGAGCAATAATATTCCCGCGCCTATCCGAACAGCCCCTTTATAGGTTCTCGTCAGGCTGGAGGCCAGAAGCGTGATTGCAAACAAAGTCAACCCTGTCAAAAACAGGCCCAATGTGGTGGTAAAAGCAGCTTTTCTTTGCTCTAAACCGCCCAGCGGTAAAATGGCGGTAAAATAATTACATAACCCGCTGAACACCGCAAGTGCAAGCAAATTACATACACAGGCAACTGCTTTGGCACAGACAACCTTGTTGCGACCCACTGGTTTTGTAAATAGATATTCTGCCGTTCCCTGCGCCTGTTCTTTCGCTACACACGAAACACCGAGATAGACCGCATAGCTGTTGGTTAGCATCGTGACCCAATAATACATACAGCCATACCAGCCCAAAGCAGAAGTCAGATCACCGCTCACACCAAACATAGCTTTCAGAATTTTCGGAAAATTCGATATTAGCCCTGTCAGCTCATTGAGGCTTTCCTTTAGTGACAAATACTCAAAGTAAGCGAAGCCACACAAAATCAAGACAATTCCCATCCAGATCAGCAGTAGTTTTCTTGTTAAGCGCAGCTCGTTTTTCACTAACGCCTTCATTCGTTTCCTCCTTTACACAGCCAACGCAATATCCCGCTTCAAGATTTTCCAGTATGCCAGCAGCGCAAACCCAAACAGCAGAAGCAGATACCAGATCATATAATCCCACGAATAAGCCCCGGAGCTGTGGATCTCCGCCGGGCTGAAAAAGGAAAACGGAGATAAAAAGCCAATAGCCCGAATACCGACAGTTCTCGAAAAAGAGGTAATGCAGTATTCCATAAACACGACCAGTCCAGATGTCAGAAGCGGAGAGCGGTTATTGGGCCGGAATACTCCCGCCATTGTCCCCATCAGTGCAAAAAAGAGAGTAAGAAGGACAAAGGAGCCAGCCACCAGCAAAAATTCTCCTGTGGAAAATCCGGGGCGAAACAGCGTCATCGTGAAAAAAGACGCCATCACATAAAAAATTCCTGTTACACATACCCCGGCAAGGGCGCACAATAGTTTCTCTTTGTATATCACTTTCCGCCCACAAGGTTTCGTATACAAATATTCCGCTGTGTTTTCCGTACACTCCTTGGTATGTAAGGACAGACCCAGGTGCATCCCGAAAATGCCTCCAGCAATCATGAAAAATCCTGTGAGAAAGGAATACATTCCCATAGGCTTTGTAAGAAGCTCAATGGAAATGCCAACAGTTTCAAAAAAGCCTCCCTGTGCAAATCCTGCCGGCAGCGTCCCCGCTGTTTCCACCATGCCATAGTAGACCGGCGTCATGAAAAAAATACATACCGCAAGAGCAGTGGCCCAAATCAGAATATATTTTTGTGACCGTTTCCATTCAAATCGAAAAATCTGCATGACGGGCCTCCTATTCGTAGTAGTGGAGGAATACTTCTTCCAATGACGGTTCCTCAATTAAAATATCCTCCAGCTCCAGCCAATGAAGCTGGTTCATAATCATCATAACTGGTCCGCTGAACATAAAGGATACAGAAGTCTTGCTCTTGTCCCACTCTAAATTAGCCGTACCGGGAACAGAAAAGAAATCCTCTGGAATGGCGCTTTTTGCTGTCAGCGAGATTTTCTTGTATCCGTTTTCCCGCAGTTCCTTCATGGATTGAACACCGATCAGCTTCCCCTCCCGCAGAATGGCTACACGGTCACAAAGCCTCTGTACCTCACTTAGAACATGGGAGGACAGGAAAATCGTCGTACCGCGCTCATTTTCTTCTTTTAACAGGTCATAAAAGGTCTGCTGGATCAGCGGGTCAAGGCCGCTGGTAGGCTCGTCCATGATAAGTAACTTTGGGGAGGGCAGCAGGGCCGAAATAATGCCAACTTTCTTTTTGTTGCCTAAAGACAGGTCGCCGATCCTCCTGGACAAATCTAAATTCAGCCGTTCCGCCAATGCTTCCATCCGGTTATGTCCGTCTACTCCGTAGAGTTCCGCCGTATAGAGAAGCATCTCTTTGACTTTCATGCTGTTGTAGTAACAGTTTTCGCTGGGCAGATACCCTACATCCTTTGCAATCTCAGACGCCTGCCGCCAACAGTCCAGTCCAAAGACAGAAGCGGTTCCGCCGGTGGGCTTCAACAGCCCCATCAGGGTGCGGATGGTAGTAGATTTTCCCGCCCCGTTGGGGCCGATAAAGCCGAATATCTCAGCACGCTCAACCGTAAAGCTGATTTCCTCAATCCCCCGGTGCTTTCCATAGCTTTTGGTGAGCTTGTTTAGGGCGATCACAGGTTCACTCATGGCAGATATTCCTCCTTGTAAAAGTTGTGTTTCAACATATCTAGGATGTTTCGAAACTCTTTCATCATGCTGTCATAATCCACTCCACTTTCCAACTGAACGGACATACCCTTTGCAAGCATCATAAGCATCTGAAACACTAATTCTGCATCCTCCGGGTGTCTGAATTTTTTATAATCCCGCTCATGCAGAACAAGCGATGCGATATATTTTTCATTTGCTTCTGAAAATATGGCACTTTTCAATTCAGGTGTTGGTTCCGCTGCCACACTTGCAATAAACGACGCAATATGCGGGTGCTTTTTTAAGTTTTCCACTTTCATAACGCTGGCTTCCCATACACGGTCAAAGAAATCCGTAGTTTCCTCCAATGCACTCGTGTTATAGGCTTGCTTCATTTGGGCAGCGCAGTAATCAAATAAATACTGGTAAAGTGTCTGCTTATTTCCAAAATACTGGAATATAGACGCCTTTGAGATACCTGCCGCTACCGCAATATCATTGATCGACGCTTTTTCATATCCATGTTTTGCAAAACAGGCCAGAGCCGCGTTGCGTATGGTATCCTGCTTTTCATTTGATAGAGCAAGAAATTTTTCCATGGTAGCACCCCTTTCTAAATAACCGTTTCGGTCATCAACGAACAGTATAGCACAAATAACCGAAACGGTCAATGCTTATTTGTACCATTATGAGGGAACGCACTCTTGGCAAGCAGGGCAAGGGAAGGCTCCCTCTCGGGTATGTCCGGCATACCACTTATCCACATTTCGACATACCAAAAGGCACCCTCTGGGATCTGTATCTCTACTGATCTCTTCGGATGCCCTTTCTTGTTCAGTACGCTCGTTAATTATCGTATGGACTTAGGCTCTTGGTCTGCTTGCCGACACTAATATGGGTTCGGCATCTTCCGTCCCGTTCTTTGCGTTAATTACCGTTGTACCGGCAATATGATAAATCCCTGCTTGTATATCCTCCCAACGTCTTGTCTTTCGTCTGTCCTCACGCTGCTGTGCCCTGCGCCGTGCCACCTGCTTGTTGTAGTTGGCATCCCTGCCTTCGGCTTTGCGGATCATATACTGCTGATGGCGCTTGTCCTTCAAGGCTTCTTTCCTCGCAAGTTCAGCCTTTTCTTCCTCGGTAAGCTCCGGCTCCTTCATGGTGGACGGTTTGTATTCACCGATAAAGTTAAAATAGATTTCAAGCTTCTGTGTGGTCTGTATGCTATTCTTCCGATCACGCTCATGAACGATCACTTTATCCACGAATTCATTGATTATTATCGGGGTAAGTACCGTGAAGTCTGCGTATCTGTCTACAAGCTTGATGAATTTACTTGCTGATCGGACTTCTTTCTTTTCATCTGCGATAGTTACCCTTAATTCTCTGACTCTCTGTTTAAGTGCGTTCTGCTCTTCTTGATACTTGTTATACAGTGCTGTGTACCGCTGTGCATTCAGTTTACCAAGCGCCTGATCCTCATAGATCTTCATGATCAGCGTTTCAAGTTCATCAATGCGCTTCTCTGCAGTTTCAATCTCCAACATTGCCCCGCTATGGTCTGCCTCTTTCTGCTCCCCGACAACAGACTCGATCTCCGCAACAAATGCCTCTCTGTCAAAGTTCGCATAGTCAATGATTCCTTTAATGGTCTTTGAAAGTATCTGCATCACATCATCAGCCTTTATCCTATGCGGGGAAAGACATCTGTCTGTATCTTTCGCTTTGTTATATCTGCCACAAGTGAAATACGCTTCTCTTTTACCGTTATTTACCCTGTGAACATAAAGCGTATGACCGCAATCGGCACAATACAATATGCCTGTCAGCGGATGCGCCTCTCCCCATCCGTCAGGATATCTCTTAACCCTGCTCCTTATCCTCTGGACGTTATCAAAGGTCTCTTGATCAACGATAGGCTCCTGCGTATTCTTGAAAATCTGCCACTCGGATTTATCAACATAATGGCTCTTTTTATCCTTAAAGTGCTTTCTTGTCTTGAAGTTTACAGTGTGACCAAGGTACTCCGGCTTTGCAAGTATGCCCGCTATGGTTGAGCTTGTCCATCTGTACGGATCCTTGATTTCTCTGTTCTGCCACAAACCAAGTCCCTGCTTTTTCTGATGAACCGCAGGAATCTCTATCTTCTCGCTTTCAAATATCTTGCATATCTGATACGGTCCCTTGCCTTCAAGTGTCAGACGGAACATCCGTCTTACTATCTCGGCAGCCTCTTCATCCACGATCCAATGGTTCTTATCATTCGGATCCTTGATATATCCGTAAGGTGGTGAGCTTGCAACGTGCTTACCGGAATCACCCTTGGACTTGAAGGTTGATCTTATCTTCTTGCTAATATCCTTTGCGTAGTATTCATTGATAACATCTCGGAAGGGAAGGAAGTCATCTTCCATGCCGGATCCGGTGTCGGTTCCTTCGTTCACGGCAATAAGTCTGACATTGTTCTGTCTCAGTAACTCTCTAAAATTTCCGGTCAGAATGTAGTTTCTGCCGATTCGGCTGTTGTCCTTTACAATGACGGTCCCGATGTTGCCCTGCTTGATTTCTGTAATGAGTGCTTGAAGCCCAGGGCGATCAAAGGTGGTGCCGGATATACCATCGTCCGTAAAGTGCCGGATCCCCGTAAAGCCGTTCTTTTCAGCAAACGTTTCAAGAAGCGCTTTCTGATTTGAGATACTGTTGGACTCACCCTGCAATTCATCATCGTGGCTCAGCCTTTCATAAAGAGCTGTTATTTTTTGTGAAGCTTTCTGTTTCATGTACAATCCCTCCTTTCCCTCGTTTTATGCAGCCATCGGCTGTCGTTCATAAGATTGTATAAGAAACCTCTTATAATTTATAACTCCGGCAGCCATTTTGTATTTTTTATACTGGCGGACAGCGAAGTGTTCCGGATCTTCTGCCTCCAGCTCCTCAAACATCAGATCCACCGCATTTTTGAATTCCTCATCATCCTCCCTGGCTTCGGAAGCATTCAGGAATTCCAGCAGGGTAGAAAAGTTCTGCTCTTCTTCCGGCGCTTCATAATAAATGAATCCGATCAAAGCACAATAAAGCAGGCGCTCTGCCTTGACCCAGAAGTCCTCGGAGGATTTTTCCCCCTCTCCCTTGGTATTGGCTATAATAGTATTCACCAGTTTCAGGATATCTTTTTCCGAGCGGATGTAGTGGAAAGGGTTGTAGTGCATGGACTTGGCAAAATTGATCGTATTGAGGACTTTGATCGTATAGCCGTGCCTCACAAGCATCTTTCCGCACTCAATGATGATAGTCCCTTTAGTAGTCAATCCTTAAGATAGAGTTTTTGTAGATTTCTTCTGGTTTGTGTTGTGACTTTTGTGCTTTAACTCCAACTCATTCCTCAAATGGACCAGAGACAGGCAAAACGCTCTGTCATATCAGCAGAACACCCTTCAGCATGACCTCTTCTCAGAAGTCATCCTTAAGAACTCTTTCTGTCACCAGTCGATGGAAGAGATCGTCCGCCGTGACTTCCTTCTTCTCATTGAAATGCAGTCCGATGTGAAGCAGGACATTTCCCGTCCTCACTGTGAGAACAGGGCAATCACAGTCAGTTTCCTTCTGATCGGTGGCAGCTTCTTTTTCCTTTTTTTCTTCTTCCATGTAAAATCCCCTTCTAATGCAGTTGCTTTGTCGTTACCCGGGGCGTCGGCACGGCCTTGGGGGGAGGCCGCCGCCGCCCCTCTCAGAATCCCTTTTTAGCTGTTCAGTGACGATAATGACGATAATGACGATTATTTATACCCCGGGTCCGGGGCTGAAAATACCGTCATAACCGTCATATCGTCATTCTCAGGGCTTATCCGTGTCGCCCAGAAGACTCCGTTCAGGTGAAAGGAAGACCCTCATCATCTCCAAGCGGTTCAAATCCATCGCCGTATGACTGCTGGCCTGTGTTTTCATTCTGGTCGTTTCCTGCTTTCTGCGATGCAGCCTTGCTCTCGGCAAATTCCAGTTCATCGGCAACGACTTTTGTCGTATAGGTCTTCCGTCCTTCCTTGTTCACATAGCTTCCTGTCTGGATATGCCCGGTAATGGCTACCTTAAGCCCTTTCCGGTAGTACTTCTCCACATGTTCGCCCAGCTTGCCAAAGGCAACACACTGGATGAAATCAGCGGTCTGTTCTCCATCTTTTTTGAATCGCCGGTCAACCGCAAGCGTAAAGTTCGAGACTGCCATCGGCTGGTCCCCGCTCGTATACCTGACTTCCGGATCCCTCGTCAGCCTTCCGATCAGATGTGCTTTGTTCATGTATTTCTCCTTCCAATGTATTCGTTTCGTTTTCTGTTTCCGTTTCTTTGTCTGTGCTTTCTTCCAGGTTCTGAATCTCCGCTTCAGGATCCGTTCTTTCAGGGCATGAATCCCCATAGGACAGCCTGATCGTCCTCTTATC
>LSQX01215421.1_pt1 | contig 11465 bp, 10 predicted proteins | sample 654561 | NCBI WGS metagenome assembly LSQX01 (sample SAMN04489861, study PRJNA283612) | anaerobic digester metagenome | isolation source: 4 biogas reactors fed with cattle manure at either 37C or 55C with and... | place: Denmark: Kongens Lyngby | collected 2014 | reverse complement strand
TATGATTTTTTGTGTTACCGTATGGATTCTTGCTTCTAATAAACGAACTACTTCCATGAGGAACCTCTGCCTCCTTCTTGGGCTATTTATTCGAATGTGAGTTTCCCCTTCTTTTTTTGATATGATTATTCCTTTAAAAACCTACAATAACTTTACACTAACTAGACAAGCCGGAAGACAGGCATCGTCAGGATACGAGCTTTTTTTTATGTAAAGCCGGCACGCTGGCGGAAAACTTCATACATTAACAACCCTGCCGCCACGGATGCATTAAGGGATTTTATCCGCCCCCGCATGGGCAGGCGTACCAGATAGTCGCATTTTGTTTTTACCAGGCGGCCAAGCCCTTCTCCCTCGCTGCCAATTACCAAAACCACCGGCCCCTTATAATCACCTTCCGTGTAGAGCATTTCACCTTCCATATCCGCCCCGTAGACCCACATGCCCGCCTCCCGGCACTGCTCCAGGCAGCGGGCCACATTGACCACGCGGGCTACAGGCAGGTATTCGGCCGCTCCGGCCGCCGTCCGCACCGCCGCCGGCGTCATCCCGGCCGCCCGGCGTTCCGGCAGGATGAGGCCATGGCAGCCTGCTGCATAAGCAGTGCGCACAATCGCCCCCACATTGTGCGGGTCCTGCAGGTGGTCCAGAACCACAAGAAAAGGCGGCTCATCCCGTCGGGCGGCAAGCAAGTCTGCAAAAGGCGTATAACGGAAAGGCGGCACTTCGGCGATAACTCCCTGGTGGTTGCCGGCATCCCGTTTATCCATTGCATTTTTCGGCCAGTATTCCACGGCAATCTGCCTCGCCTTGGCCGCACTGACAATATCCGTGATGGCTTTGGAACGCAAACCCTGCTGAACAATAATGCGGCTGACAGCCGTCCCGGCCTGCAGCGCCTCCCAGACAGGCCGGCGGCCGGCAATCAATCTTTTCTCTTCCATCTGAATACCTCGCTCGCTTGCTTTCACCCGTTATTATTGATGACAAGGCAGCCTGTCATGCAGCCTTTTCCCGCTGGCAGCGGCAAAAGGGGCTGCAGGCAGGGCGCTACATGTTGAGATATTTTTCCCGGACCGCCTTCATCTGCCCGCAGGAAAGCGCCCCCTCGGGGCAGGACCCTGTGGCAACGCAGGCGGGACCGGCCGCAGCAAACAAGGTGGGGGCCACTTTTTTCACTTCCCGGCAAACCGCTTCCGCCAGGGCGCGTATTTCCCACTGTGCACGGTTGCAGCAGCGCAGGCGGAAAAAGTTGTGCAGGCTGCGGGCATTCATGGTAAAAACAAACTTTGTTTCACAGGCGTTGGGCAGCACATACCGGGCATCCTCATGGTGCACCAGCTGCCGCAGCGCCCGGTAGGCTTCCCGGATTTTTTGCATCTGCTCTTCATAGATGGCCAGCGCTTCCGGGTTTTCCCGCACGGAAGGCGGCACAATATATTGAAAATTGTCCTCGCGGACATAACGCTGTGATTTTTGCGAGTAGGAGGCAATGCGATGCCTGACCATCTGGTGGGACAGGGCCCGGCTCACCCCTTCCACGGCAAAGGTAAAAGAGACATGCTCGATGGGTGAGTGGTGCCCCATTGCCAGCAGCTTGTCCAAAAACGCCTTGATTTCCTCCGGTGACAGCCGCGCCAGAAGCTCATCTGTCCCGGAAGCGGAATAACAGAGCCGGGCGGCGGCCGCCACAATTTTTTCCGGCTCCGGTGTATAATTTAGCAGTGTTACTTTCATTTCTCATCCTCCTCCCCGATGGCAAGCTGCGCCAGCAGTTCTTCCAGGCGCGCCTTTTGTCCTGTAAGATAGAGCCAGCCCAACAGCGCTTCAAAACCGGTGGCGCGCCTGTAGGCAGCCGGGCCTGTATTTTTAGGCACACGGCTTTTTGTATTGCGTCCGCGGCGGACAATTTCAGCCTCCGTTTCCGTCAGTTGCGACTGCAGGCGCTGCAGGGCTGCATCCTGCCCCGCAGCCCGTACATAGTGCGTTGCTTTTTTGTGCAGTTCCTGCACCGGCAGCTGCATGGTCTTGACCAGTTTGGCCCGCACATAAAGATCGAAAACAGCATCACCCACATACGCCAGCAGTAAAGGATTAATTTGCCTGTAATCCATTATTTCCTCCGCCAGCGGGGGCCTTGCGGGGTGTCTTCCACAATCACACCCATGGCGGCAAGCTCGTCACGAATGGCATCGGCCGTGGCCCAATCTTTTGTTTTGCGCGCTGCCTGGCGCCGCTCAAGCAGGGCATTAACCTTGTTTGCAAACTCCGCATCCTGCCGCTCTTTTTCTTGAAAAAAACCTAAAACGGCGCCCGTTTCCATAAAAAAGTCCAGCATCGCCGCCACCACACTCCGTGCCGGGGCGGGATTTTTGAGATAAGTATTTGTTTCGCGGGCCAAGTCAAACAGAACTGCCAGGGCGTCCGCCGTGTTAAAGTCATCATCCATGGCTGCTACAAAACGCTCTTTGTACGTCTTCAACTCTGCCAGCCTGGCCGTCGTCTCCGTCTCCGGCTGTTCTTTTGTCTGCGGCAGTCTGGGCAGCAAGTCGCGCAAGTTGTAAACAACATTGTTCAGGCGCTCCAGGCCGCTTTGTGCCTGTTGCAGCAATTCAGCCGAATAATTGAGCGGGCTGCGGTAATGAGCGGACAGCATAAAAAAGCGGACAGCCAGTGGATCAACTGTTTTACGGATATCCCTCACCGTGAGAAAGTTGCCCAGCGATTTGGACATTTTCTGCTGGTCTATATTCAGGTAGCCGACATGCATCCAATATTTTACAAAAGGCTTCCCCGTGGCACCTTCACTTTGTACTTTTTCATTTTCATGGTGCGGAAAAATCAAGTCCGGCCCGCCGCCGTGAATATCAAATGTTTCGCCCAGGTATTTCATGGACATGGCGGAACATTCTATATGCCAGCCCGGCCTCCCCGGCCCCCACGGGCTGTCCCAGGCAGGTTCCCCCGGTTTTTGTTTCTTCCAGAGAGCAAAATCCAGCGGGTGTTTCTTGCGCTCATCCACTTCCACCCGGGCACCGGCCTCCAGCTCCTCCAGGGGCTGGCGGGAAAGCATGCCGTAAGTGCCGGCAGCCGGCGTGTGAAAATAAACATCCCCGCCTGCATTATATGCCAATCCTTTGTCTACCAGCTCCTTGATGAGGGCGATAATTTCCGGTATATGTTCCGTCGCCCTGGGATGCACATCGGCCGGTTCCACCCCGAGAGCCGCTGCATCCTCAAAATATGCCCGGATATACTTTTCCGCCACCGCGGCGACACTGACGCCCAACTCTTTCGCCTTTGCTATCATTTTATCATCAATGTCGGTAAAATTTTGCACAAAAGTAACATCATAACCGCGCCAGCGCAGGTAACGGCGGACAACATCAAAAACAATAAAGACACGGGCATTTCCGATGTGAAAATAGTCGTAAACGGTGGGGCCGCAGGCATAAACGCCCACTTTGTTGCCGTTGACAGGCACAAAAGGCTCTTTTGTGCGTGTCATAGTGTTATACACACGAATACTCACTTGGCTTTTCCCTCCTTCAGGCACTTTTCCTGTTGGACACGCAATTCGTCAATTTGGTTTTGCAGGCAGCGCAACATTTCCGCCACCGGGTCCGGCAGATCGATATGGTTTAAATCAACGGAAGGAACCCGTGTCCCCCGATGCATAACAACCCGACCCGGTACACCGACCACCGTGGTATAAGACGGCACATCTTTCAGCACAACGGAGCCTGCACCGATTTTGGCGTGGTCGCCTATCACAATGGGCCCCAGGATTTTGGCGCCGGCACCTACAACAACATTGTTGCCAATGGTGGGATGGCGCTTGCCCTTTTCTTTTCCTGTTCCGCCCAGAGTTACTCCCTGGTAAAGCGTGACATTGTCCCCGATTTCCGCCGTTTCCCCGATCACCACCCCCATGCCATGGTCAATAAAAAAACCTCTGCCGATTTTAGCTCCGGGGTGGATTTCAATGCCGGTAAAAAAGCGGCTGATCTGGGAGAGAAGCCTGGCCAGAAGGAAAAAACGCCGTTTATAAAAGGCGTGGGCCAGGCGGTGCGCCCACAGGGCATGCAGTCCCGGGTAGCACAAAATGGCTTCCAGCACACTTTTGGCAGCCGGATCACGCTCAAAAATTACTTGCAGATCCTCTTTTAATCTTTTCAGCATTATCTCTCCCTCGCTCAAAAAAATAACCGCCTCACTGCAGAGACGGCTTTCCCGCGGTTCCACTCTGTTTGGGCCGTAAGGCCCCCCTCGTTCCGGTAACGGCAGTGCCGTACCTGCCTACTAGCGCTTTTCGGCAGGTAAACTCCGGGGCGCACTTCAGGCAAGGCTGATCCGAAAACTTCTTGCAGCCGTGGAAGTTTCTCTCTGGCGGCAGCACAAGCCTTACTCTTCCCCTTCATCGGGTTTTCATATGGATTTACTACATATTATAGAAAGCACGCGTAAGTGTGTCAACATTCCTTTAATAGCAGAAGCTGCTAAACTGCAGGCACCGGGAGACTGGGCATACTGTTCGGAAGGCACCGGTGTGCATATAGCCGTACCCCGCGCCGCTTCATAACAACCAACAGCAAGTCCGCCGCCCCGAAGATGTTTCTTCTTATCGCTGCATCTGTCGCAGGACGGACAGGGTGCGTGAGCGTACCACACGCGGACCTAAAAGCGTCAGCAGCACATTTAGATCGGGTCCTTGCGAGCGGCCGCTGACGGCAATGCGCACCGCCATAAACAAAGCTTTCCCTTTTACTCCCTGCTCTTTGCCAATCTCCTTCAGTACCCGGCGTACTGTCTCGCTGTCCCAGCCCGTGTAGGCAGCCGCCTTTTGGGCGAGAGCGTTGATAACTGCAGGTGATGTATCCAGGGCAAGCACATTCCCCGCCACCTCATCCGCCGGGTCCAGTTCCACCGTCTCACCGAAATAAACCTGCAACAATTCCGGAGCCTGGGCTGCATATTCCATTTTTTCCTGTACAGAAGCCACCGCCTGCTCAAGCCACAGCAGCTCATCTCCCACCGGTTCCGTCTCCAGCAGCCCGGCGGCAAGCAGGTGCGGGATACAAAGCTGCGTCAGCTCCGCCACTGGAGTTTGTTTAATATAGTAGGCATTCATCCAGTTGAGCTTTTCCAGGTTAAAAACAGCCGGGCTCTTGGCCACACGTTCCAGGGAAAACAATTCTGTCAGTTCCGCAAGGGAATAAATTTCCCGCTCCCCTTCCGGAGACCAGCCCAGCAGCGCAAGAAAATTGACCAGAGCCTGTGGCAGATAACCTTGTTCCCGGTACTGCAGGACGGAGGTTGCACCGTGACGCTTGCTCATTTTAGTGCGGTCTTCCCCCAAAATGAGGGACACATGGGCAAACTGCGGCGGCGTAAAGCCAAGGGCCTCATAGATCAGCAACTGGCGGGGAGTATTGGAAAGGTGTTCCTCGCCGCGGATAACGTGCGTAATACCCATCAGTACATCATCGAGGACAACGGCAAAATTGTAAGTAGGATACCCGTCGGATTTGACAATAATAAAATCACCAATACCGTTGCTGTCAAATTCCACGCGGCCGCGAATCAAGTCTTCTACCACCAGCACCCTGTTCTCCGGCACACGAAAGCGGATGACGGGCTTGCGCCCGGCAGCGCAATAAGCTTCCCGCTCTTTTTGTGACAAATTACGGCACCTGCCCAGGTAACGGGGCAGTTCCCCCCGGGCCAGCAGTTCCTGACGTTCGGCTTCCAGTTCCTCTTCGCTACAATAGCATTCATAAGCCTGCCCGCTTTGCAAAAGCTGCTCCACATAAGGACGATAAAGGTGCAACCGTTCCTGCTGCCGGTAGGGGCCGTTGGGGCCGCCCACCGCAATGCCTTCATCCCAGTCGAGTCCCAGCCAGCGCAGAGCGGCAAGAATCTTTTCTTCCGATTCACGGCTGGAACGTTCCAAATCAGTATCTTCTATACGAACAAGCACGGTCCCCCCCATGTTCCTGGCAAACAACCAGTTAAAAAGGGCTGAACGGGCACCGCCAATATGTAAAGGCCCTGTGGGACTCGGGGCATAACGTACTTTTACTTTGGCCATCTTTTCACCTTCCGTCTCATAACTTTCCCTATTATACCATCTCACCGGCCGAGACACAACAAACACCGTAGTTTCCTTTTCCCTACCATGTTATAATAAGGAAAAAGCCGATTTAGCTTGCAGGAGGACAGCGCATGCATAACTTTTTCAATTTTTACAGGCATGGCTTTATCAGGGTAGCGGCAGCCGTCCCGCAAGTCCGGGTGGCGGACCCGGCTTCCAATGCGGCGGAAATTCTGCAGCTGGCACGCCGGGCTGCAGCGGAACATGCCATTTTGGCCGTTTTCCCCGGTTTGCATCTTTCCGCCGGCAGCAACGAAGACTTATTCCACCAGCAGGCACTGCTGGAAGCCACAGTTGCCGCCACAACAGAGATAATGCGGGAGACAGCCGGGCTGAATACTGTTTTTGTTTTGGGAGCACCGCTTGTCGTTGATTCTTTCCTGTTTAACTGTGCTTTAATCCTCCAGCACGGGCAGTTGCTTGGCATTGTGCCCCAGACTTACCTGCCTTCAAGCAGGACAAGGCAGTTTCGCCCGTCGGCGGCAATAAACAGAGCTGCCGTTGATTTTTGCGGCCAGCGCAATATCCCTTTCGGTACTGATTTGCTTTTCACGGCGAAAAATATTCCCCATTTTACTTTTGCCATTGAGCTGGGGGAAGACTTGTTTGTGCCCGTTCCCCCGTCCGCTTCCGCCGCACTGGCCGGGGCAACCGTACTCGTCAACCCGGCTGCCTCCCCGGCCTCTGCAGGCAGTGCCGACTGCAGGCGGACAATTATTGCCGCCCATGCGACACGCTGCCTGGCCGCTTATCTTTATGTCTCCGCAGGTTACGGCGAATCAACAACTGATTTTACCTGGGACGGGCATGCCCTGATTTATGAAAGCAGCGAGTTGCTGGCGGAGACAGAGCGTTTCCACCAGCATTCCCGGCTGCTATGTGCCGAAATTGATCTGGAGCGGCTGGCACAGGAAAGGCTGCATTGCCATACCTTTGCGGAAAACGCCCGCCTGCAGGCGGCAGCGGGACGTTTCCGGCAGGTGGAATTTACGGTCCGGCTGCCGGAAACACAGTTGTTACTGTCGCGCACAATTCCACGCTTCCCTTATATTCCCGCCGCTCCGGATAAACGTCAAGAGCATTTCCGGGATATATACAATATGCAAATTCAGGGCCTCACCCAGCGCCTCCGGGCTTCCGGCCGGGAAAAAGTCGTACTCGGTGTCTCGGGCGGTCTTGATTCTGCCCAGGCGCTTGTGATTGCCGCCAAAGCCATGGATCACTTGGGGCTGCCCCGGGAGCATGTGCGCGCTTACACCATGCCCGGTTTTGCCACTTCTGACAAGACGAGAAAAAATGCCTGGAGATTAGTTAAAGCGCTGGGCGTTTTTGGTGAAGAAATTGATATCCGCCCGGCCAGCAGCCAGCTGCTGGTTGACATCGGTCACCCGGCCGGTCGCGGTGAAGCTGTCTACGATGTTACTTTTGAAAACGTTCAGGCCGGCCAGCGCACGGCCACGCTTTTCCGGCTGGCCAACCTGCATGGCGGGCTTGTCCTGGGCACCGGCGACATGAGCGAACTGGCTTTGGGCTGGACAACATACGGCGTGGGCGACCATATGTCCCACTATAACGTAAATGCAGGCATCCCCAAAACACTGCTTCAGCAGCTTTTGCGCTGGGAAGCGGACACAGGGGCGGCAGGCAAATCTGCCGCACAAGTGCTTTTGGACATCCTGGATACAGACATCAGCCCTGAACTGATCCCCGGCCGGGTGGACGGCAGCGAGCCGGCCCAGCTGACGGAAGAAATCATCGGGCCGTATGAACTGCATGATTTTTTCCTTTATTATACCAGTCTTTTCGGTTTCAGACCGAGTAAAGTGGCTTATCTTGCCTACACTGCCTGGCATGACAAAAGCAGTGGCAGCTGGCACGGTCTGCCGGAGGAGAAACGCCGTCATTACACGCTTAACCAAATAAAGCACTGGCTGAAAGTTTTTCTCAGGCGTTTCTATGCCGTCAGCCAGTTTAAACGCTCCGCTGCTCCCGACGGTCCCATGGTCGGCCCCGGCAGCCTTTCCCCGCGCAGCGGCTGGCGTGCCCCCAGTGACGCCTCCGCAGCCCCCTGGATGGTTGAAGTGGAACGCATCCCCGATTCACCGGAAGCAGATTAAAACTGCCAACTCCCGCCGACGGCATGATAGTGGCATTTTCCTGCAAGCAGGACTGCTTTTTCCCTGCGGCCGGAAACGTCAACTTGCAGACGGGAAAGGGCTGTAACGAAACGGGCATTGCGTTACAGCCCTTTTTTGTTTATCCCGGGTTTGCTTCGCCCCAGCCCCGCAAGGAAAACAGCGGCCAAAGCGGCGATGCCTTCGCCGCGGCCGGCAAAACCCAGACCTTCGGTGGTGGTTGCTTTAATACTGATTGAGCTTACCGGTACGTCAAGGGCAAGCGCAATATTTTGGCGCATTGCTTCAATATAAGGAGCAAGTTTGGGCTGCTGGGCAATAATAACGGCATCTAAATTACTGAGCCGATAGCCTTTCTCCGCGCACAGACCGGCCACATGCTGCAGCAATTTCAGGCTTGATATATTCTTGTAGCGGGGATCGGTATCGGGGAAATGCCTGCCAATATCGCCCAAGGCCAGTGCGCCCAGCATGGCATCCATAATGGCATGGACCAGCACATCGGCATCGGAATGACCGAGCAAACCCAGAGTATGCGGGATGTCAACCCCGCCCAGAATTAACTTCCTGCCTGCCACCAGCCGGTGAACATCATACCCGTTGCCAACACGCATTGCCTGTTTCCTCCCCAGGAGCGCCTCCGCCAGCGCCAGGTCATCCGCCGTGGTGATTTTCAGATTACTGTAGTCCGCAAGGACAACAGTTACCGGGTATCCACACAACTCAAGCAGGGTAGCATCGTCCGTCACCTGCAATTTTTGTTTTTGGCCATGGCGGTAGGCCTCCTCCAGCCAGTCCCTGCGGAAAGCCTGCGGGGTTTGCACAGCCCATAGGCGCGACCGGTCGGGCGTAGCCACAACCGTACCACTTGTGTCTACCGTTTTGATAGTATCTTTAACCGGAACTGCGGCCACGGCGGCACCGCTTTTACGCGCCTCCGCCAGGCACCTTTGCAGCAGCGACGGTGCGACCAGCGGCCGTGCACCGTCATGAATGCACACATAGTCAATTTCTCTGTGCAAGCGGCTTAGGCCGTTGGCAACTGAATCCTGACGTTCCCTGCCTCCTGTAACTATTGTAATTTTTTCTTCCGGAAACCAGGGCAAAAGAACATCCCGGCGAAATATTTCCTCTTCGCCGGGAGCAACGACGACAATTATCTGGTCAAAGACGGCAGCAGCAAAACAGGCTTCAATGGTATGGGCAATAACAGGGCGGCCTGCAAGCCGCAGATACACTTTGTTTATTTTTGCCTGCGTTCTGCTGCCCCGTCCGGCTGCAGGAATAATAACGGCATTAGTCATGAACGAACTCCCGATAATTTTTCCACATTTTTCGGTTTGGCAAAAATCATACGCCCAGCTGCTGTTTGAAGCACACTGGTGACGACAACATCAATTGTTTCACCGATAAAACGCCTGCCGCCTTCAACGACAACCATTGTTCCGTCATCCAGGTAGGCTACGCCTTGTCCGACCTCCTTGCCGTCTTTAATAATCTGGGCTGGCATTTCTTCACCCGGCAAAACAACTGGTTTGATGGCGTTGGCCAATTCATTGATGTTCAGGACAGGTACGCCTTGCAATTCACACACTTTATTCAGGTTGTAATCATTGGTAATTATTTTCCCCTTTAAGGTTTTCGCCAGTTTTATCAGTTTACTGTCCACCTCGGGGATATCATCAAAATCTTGTTCCACGATTTGGACAGGCAAATGAGATTCTTTTTGAAATCTATTTAAGATGTCCAGTCCGCGCCGGCCGCGGTTCCTTTTTAGCGTATCCGACGAATCGGCAATATGACGCAATTCTTCCAGGACAAAGCCGGGGACAACAATCACGCCTTCAAGAAAGCCGGTAGCGGCAATATCAACAATCCGTCCGTCAATAATAACGCTGGTATCGAGAATTTTAGCCGACCGGGCCCCGCTTTTGTCCGCCCTGGCTTGACGCGTAAACAGATTGGTTAAAAAAGTCATTTCCTCTTTTCTGTTGAGCATTAAGTTGGTCCCCAAATACCCCGTAAACAATGTTACCAAGACGGTAAGGTAGTTGCCTATCAACGGGATGCGATGAAGTGCCAAGCCCAAGAGAGAACCTACAAGCAGGCCGATTACCAGGCCTGTTACACCGACTGCAATATCCTGGGTTGGTACGGATTTTAGAGTTGTTTCAATCCAGTTATTTACATGGCGTGCCGATTTAATCAGCACCGGGCTGATAAGATAAGAAATAAGGCCGCAAACGGATCCGCCGAAAATAGAAACGCCAATCGAGGTTGCCACCGTTTCTTCCAATCCGGCGAAAGTGGAGATGGTGCCAATGCCGGTACTTGCCAGCTGGTAACCAAGGGCGAAGCCGCAAATAAGTAAAAAAATCCGGAAAATGCGTTTTGCCAAATTATACACCCCCTTTCATCATTGAGAGTTGCTTTAAATTATATTTTTTTCCACCTGCAAGGAGATTGATACATCCGTTAACTTGCAACTTGCTTCCGGGCGGAGTTACGCTTTTTCGTTTTTTTTATATAGCAAGAAAGGCATCATTTATTATGATGCCACAAATAAAAAAGATTAACCGCTAAAGAAACGATCAATGATATTGTCCACGTCTTCAGGCGTGGTTTCCTGAGCAAGAACCAATTCGGAAACCAGGATTTGCCGCGCACTTTCAAGCATTTTGCGCTCCCCGGTGGAAAGACCTTTTTCTTTGTCCCGGTACATGAGGTTGCGTACAACTTCAGCCACCTGAAAAATATCACCGCTTTTAATTTTATCAAGATTTGCTCTATAACGGCGGTTCCAGTTGGAGGACATTTTGCTGTGATTTGCTTTTAAGATGGCAAAAACACGCTGTACACCGTCGCGGTCAATAACCTCACGCAACCCTATCTGTTCGACATTGTCCAGGGGAATCATCACTTTCATGTCCCCGATTGGGATATTCATAATATAATATTTCTTACGCTCGCCCAGGATTTCTTTTTCCTCGATTGCTTCAATGATACCGGCTCCGTGCATGGGATATACAACTTTATCGCCTACATTAAACCCCATCGACAACCCTCCTAGGTCACGTATATGATTCTACCATAACCCCGCTATTTTGTCAAATAGCGTATTTTATCACAGTTATTAACTACTGTCAACACCGGAGTGCAAAAAGATTGTGTCGGTT
>LSQX01203755.1_pt1 | contig 11466 bp, 9 predicted proteins | sample 654561 | NCBI WGS metagenome assembly LSQX01 (sample SAMN04489861, study PRJNA283612) | anaerobic digester metagenome | isolation source: 4 biogas reactors fed with cattle manure at either 37C or 55C with and... | place: Denmark: Kongens Lyngby | collected 2014 | reverse complement strand
CTTCAGCAGGCGGCTCGAGGATTGTCCACCGGTTTGCGGTTTGGGAATATTGAAGTTGAGTTCGGGCATGTGTCTGTCTCCCTAGCGTCCTTTCTCCCGTTGCCTGAAGAATCGGACAAGTTTTTTTGCATAGTCTTCGCCTGTAAGTAGGTCGATTTGGTCAACATCCATGGACTTGAACATGGACTTGAGGCTTTGCGCCCGTCGGTCACCCAGCCTTTCGTAGTTTTTTCTGATGCTGAGGCTACCCGTGTCAATCAGCGCAAGTTCGCCAGTCTCCATGTCTTCCAGTTCAAGCAGTCCGACGTTTGGCAGGTTGAGTTCCAGCTTGTCCCCGATGGTCACCGCAATCAAGTCGTGGCGCTTGCCCAGGACACGCATGGGCTTCTCGTACCCTGTGCCCTGGAAATCCGATACCAGAAATACAACGCAACGTCTGCGGATGACGCGACCGAGGTAATCGAGTGCCAACGCAATGTCGGTCCCCTGACCCGTTGACTTGTACCCAAGTACCTCGCGCACGAGACGCAAGGCATGGGAAACTCCCTTGGCAGGAGGAATGAAACGCTCGACCTTGTCCGTGAACAACAACATCCCGACCTTGTCATTGCTCTTGACCGCAGAAAACGACAGCAAGGCGCACAATTCCGCAGAAAGCTCGTTCTTCGATTGAGAGACCGAACCAAATTGGCCGGAAGCGGAAAGGTCCACGGCGAACATCACGGTCAATTCACGCTCTTCGCGGAAACGCTTGACGTAGGGCTTGCCCTGACGTGCCGTCACGTTCCAGTCAATGGACCTGACTTCGTCCCCAGGCTGGTATTCGCGTACCTCCTCAAACTCTATTCCGGAACCTTTGAAGGCACTGAGGTACTCGCCGGCCAAAACATCGTTCACTTTCCGATTCGTATGAATCTGGATGTAACGAGTCTTTTTTGCTAGCTCTTTCGGAGTCATGATCGATTGCTCACGGAACCTTGATTTCGTCCAGGATTGCCTTGACGATGTCCTCGGATGACTTTTCCTCCGCTTCAGCTTCGTAGGTAACGACGACCCTGTGCCTGAGGATATCGGGAGCGATGGTCTTGATGTCGTTTGGCGTCACATATCCTCGTCCTTCCAGGAGTGCCTGCCCCTTGGCAGCCATTGCCATCAAGACGGTGGCTCTGGGGGATGCTCCATAGCGGATGAGTTCTTCCAGCGATTCCAGGCCGTAATCGGAAGGATTCCTGGTGGCGTCAACCAGATCCACGATGTACTCCTCGAGCTTTTCCTCCATGTAGATTTCGTCTGCAAGCACGCGGAGCCTCTTGACATCGTCGGTGGTGAGCACGGATTCCACTTGGGTCTTAGGCGAGACGGACGCCATCCTGCGGAGAATCTTGAGTTCGTCTTCCTTGGAGGGGTAGGCGACCTTGAGCTTGAACATGAAGCGGTCGACCTGTGCTTCGGGCAGCGGATAGGTCCCTTCTTGCTCGACGGGGTTCTGTGTCGCCAGGACCATGAATGGGTCGTCCAGCTTGAAAGTCGTGTCTCCGATCGTTACCTGTCGCTCCTGCATCGCTTCCAGCAAGGCGCTTTGGACCTTGGCAGGGGCGCGGTTGATCTCGTCTGCCAAAACGATGTTCGCGAAAATCGGGCCTTTCTTCGTGCTGAAATCACCCGTCCTAGGATTGTAGATCATAGTTCCGATTACATCGGCGGGAAGCAAATCCGGGGTAAACTGGATTCGATGGAAACTCGCCTGAAGGCATTGGGCAAGACTTGTTACAGTCAATGTCTTCGCCAAACCCGGAACACCCTCGATCAAAACGTGATTGTTGCACAATAACGCCAGTAAAAGACGGGATATCAACTCCTCTTGACCAACAATCACCCGACCAATCTCAAGTTTTACCCGATCCAATGTGGCGGATTCTTGCTGAACTTGTTCAGTGATCTGACGAACATCAATACTCATCGCTACTCCTAAGCTAGGCTAAAATTGTCACAGCAACCACAAATTAGGATTGCTGTGACCAAAAAAGGAAAAGGTTTATTTACGACACATGATATTTGGTTCTGTTCCAAAAAGCCATCACGACTACCCAAAAACCGATACGAACCCAAAAGCAAATTTTCATCGGTTTCGTACTCAAAAGGGATGTGACATGCCCCTTCGTGGCTGTGTTGGCGAAAATGATTTTTGGCGGAGATTGAACGAATTGCCTGGGACTGGGACACATGAGACCTATGAGACACATGTGACCCATGGGACTGGGACATGGGACTGGGACTGGGACTATGGGACGTTGGCGATGGGTTTTGTGTGGCTGGAGGTTCTGGGACTGGAACTTACTCCATCATTCCCGGTGAGTGAATGGGCAGGGAACGGCTCCTTAGAACTGGAAGTATTTTTCGAGGACGGTATCGATGGTTTCTTCAAGGATACCCAGTTCTGCGAGCAGGTCGATGCATGTGTAGCGCTTGCGGATCATTCCTGCGACGAGAATGGCGTTCTTGGTCGCGGTTCTATCGGAGCCTATATCTGGTGGATTGACTGGGCATCCGAGGAGCTTGAATCTCGCCTTGAGATCATCGAATGGGATCAGTTGATTTTTGACCCGTTGAGCCATCAGATCCCACTTTTCATAGGCCTCTTGCCTGCGTGCGGCCAACTTGGGATCTTCCAGCAGCTTGGCGAGTGAAATCTCCAATGCCGGGCCGCACAATTTAGTTCCTTCGAGTTGGCTGGCGACTTGTTGTTTCCTCTGTTCCTCGGTCAATCCCGGAAGTGCTTCAGTTTTTTTGCGTATTTCAGCAGCGGAGTACTTGAACATTTCTGTCATCAAGGCGGTGGTGATTAGCGTGCCAACCGCAACTTTGAATCCGTGTGACGGATTGACTCCGTTGTGCTTGAGGTCAAACATTTCCCAGGCATGGGAGCAAAGGTGTTCCGCCCCGGAGGCAGGCCTGGAGTCGTGATAGTACTGCATGGCGAAGCCAGTTGCAGCCAAGCCGTTGAAGAGATCCTGGAGGGGTTCCGGCTTCCCGGCTTTGAGCCCTTGCGGATCGTCAAGCCATGCTTTGAGATTGGTTTGGACCATGCCCCATGCCCGTTCGTCCCTGGGATGTTCGCCAAGGGCGTCGGCGATAAGCCAGTCGGCGCCGCCAGGAATCTTCGCCGCAAGGTCGGCATAGCCTGAAGCGGTCATTTCAAAGGGGGCGGTTGCGACGACCGAGACGTCGGCGATAATGGCCAATGGAGCCGCGCAAGGAAGTGTTTTTTTGAAACCGTCGACGACGACTGCCGCTCCGTAAGAAGTGTATCCGTCAACAGAAGCGGCGGTTGCGACGCAGAGGTATCCTCCGCATTTTGCCTCGTCAGAGGAGAGCTTGACAAGATCGTTGATCGTGCCTGAACCGACTGCGATAGGCGCCTTTCCCCGGACGATTTCGCGGAGTTCGGGGATATATTTGTAATCGGCATGAAGTGCGGGTTCGTTGGGATAGATTTTCGGTTTTGCCTGCTTGATTCCCGCTTCGTCAAGTAGTTTTGCGACTTGTTCTCCTGCCGCCTGCCAGGTATTTTCGTCAGCGACGATGATTGCGGTTTTACCTGGCCACAATGCCTTGACGTTTTTGGGGACGTCCTTGAGGACGTTGTCACCAAGGACGCAAAGTTTTGTTTGAAGTCCTTCGGGAATTTCGATGATGCCCATTCTGCCGTTCCTCCGTTGTTGCCGTTAGCAATGCAAAAAAAAAGCAGGGATTGACGATGATGAGTCGCCAATCCCCAAGGGTTGAAAAAGGATTTAGAGCTTGACGACCTTCTTGGTTTTGCCGGATTTGTAGAGTGCCATGATCATCTTGTGTGTTGTAGCATAGATGAGTTCGCCATTGATTTCGGGTTGTACTCCTTCGTCGAGGGAAGCGTAGAAGTCGTCGATTTGCTTTGTATGCGAAGCGCCCCAGTATGAAGGTCCGCCGCCATAGTCGAACGAATCGCTTGGGTCTGGCTTTGCGATGAATTCGCGTCCATCATCGAGCGTGACGCGTGCTTCTTCGGCAGTGATTTTGACATTGCCGCGTTCGCAGTTGAGGTCGATTTCCACCTTGTCGTCAAAGCTATAGTAGTTCATGCACCAGAAAGAAGCTTTGATTCCATTTTTGAATACGATGAGTCCATCTGCTGCGTCTTCGACATCGATGAGTGCTCCAGTTGTATTTCGGAGGTCGTGGTGGTCTCTGTTTGCGATGGAGACGTCAACGTAGTCAAGGTTTTCTCCGTTTTCGCCATATCCGATAAGCCAGCACATGAGGTCGATAGTATGGATTGCCTGGTCGATGATCGCTCCGCCGCCTTCCATTTCCCATGTTCCCTTCCAGTCGCTCTTCGTATAGTATTCAGGCGTTCTGCACCATGTGACGCTGCATTTGGCGGCCTTGACTTTTCCTAGCAGTCCTGAATCGAGGCATTTTTTGACGAGTTGCGATCCTGCGTTGTACCTATTTTGGAAGATGACGCCTAGTGTTTTGCCTGTTTTTTTTGCGGCATCGACCATTTTCTTGGCTTGCTCCATTGAGATTGCCATTGGTTTTTCCGTGAGAACATGGCATCCCAGTTCGAGGGCACGTACGGTGACCGGGCTGTGAAGGTAATGAGGCAGGCAGATGTGAACCACATCCAGCTTTTCCTTGGTAATCATTTCTTCGTAATCGGTGTAGGTTTTCTTGCAGCCGAAGAGCTTGGCTTTTTCTTTTGCTCGTTCCAGCTTCAGATCGCAGCAAGCTACCAGATTGACATTTTCTTGAGCTTTTGCAGACATCCCGTGGAACGGTGAAATACGTCCACAGCCGATGATTCCAACTTTTAGCTTTTTCATGATCTCAACTAGGGTTCCTGTACTTGATGTTCTCTTTCGGGACTTTGGATTTGACCCTTTCAAATCCATCATAACACAAATGCCTAATGTATTGTTAAGAATCTTTATTTCAATTGTTAACGGAAGATTTTCATGGAATGCACAGGAAGTCACATCACGGTATCAAAACATGGAATATCATGTAGTTTTTCGTGCATTGCTTGACACTTTGGGAATATGAATGACATTTATGCTCATTATGAGCAAGAATGACAACAACGCGAGTATGAATTGGCAGGAATCTCTGATCAGGTGGTTTTCTGGGAACCATCGTGAAATGCCGTGGCGCTGGACTGGTGATCCATACGATGTTCTCGTCAGCGAGTTTATGCTTCAGCAGACGCAAGTGGCTACGGTGATTCCATACTTTCATCGTTGGAAGCATGTTTTTCCGGATATCGGTTCTCTTGCTCGTGCGGATGAGTCAGAAGTTTTGAAGCTTTGGGAAGGTTTAGGGTACTATTCTCGCGCACGTCGCTTGCATGAGTGTGCTAAAACCGTTGTTGCTTCTGGTGGTGAGTTGCCTGGAGATTACGAGTCGTTGTTGAGGTTGCCGGGGATCGGGAGCTATACTGCGGCGGCGATCGCCAGCCTTGGATTTGGCCAACGTGTTGCGGTTGTTGACGGGAATGTGCTTCGTGTTCGCGCCAGGATGCTTGCCGATCCTTCTGATATCAAGGGGAGCGAGGTCAAGAAGCGGTATTTCGAGGAGTTGAATGAGTTGATTCAAGATGTTTCGGACGTTTCATCGTTCAATCAGGGGATGATGGAATTGGGCGCGTTGATCTGTCTTCCTCGCGAGGCAATATGCGTTGAGTGTCCTGTCCGTCAATGGTGTTTGGGCTATTCATCTGGAACTGCTCTTGAATATCCTAGGAAGTCCGCGAAGGTGAGTCGTCCTTGCTACGATGTGTCTGTAGGGTTGATTTTTCATGATGGGAAATACTTGATCTTGCGTCGGTCTCCCGAACAGATGCTCGGTGGCTTGTGGGAGTTTCCCGGGGGGAAGGTCGAGCCAGGCGAGACTCATGAGTCGTGCGTTGTCCGCGAGGTACTTGAGGAGACTGGCTTGGAGGTTGATATAGTTCGCAAGGTCGGGGTAGTGAAGCATGCGTACAGTCATTTTGGGATTGAGATGCACGCATATGTTTGTGCGTTGCATGGTAGTTCGGAGGTGGTCTGCGAGCGTCCATGGGCGTGGGTTGAAGCGAAAGATTTTGGGAAATATGCGTTTCCAAAGGCCAATCATAAGGTGTTTGAGTTGCTGAAACAACAAGGGGTGATATGAAAACGACCGAATGTCCCAAGTACTTGTTGCCATATCGTGAACTATGGGAACGCGACCACAAAAAGGCGATATTGGCATGGTGGCGCGAGGCTCGGTTTGGCTTGTTCCTGCATTACGGGCTTTATTCCCAGCTGCATCGGCACGAATGGGTGATGATGCAAGACAAAATCCATGTCGATGAATATGCGAAACTGGCAGATATGTTCACGGCACATAACTTCGATGCCGAATATATTACGGATCTAGCGCTGGCATGCGGGATGAAATACGTGAATTTGACCACATGCCATCACGAGAGCTTCTGCCTTTGGGACTCGAAAATCGAATCGTTCAATGCCAAGAATGCGCCATGCGGGCGGGATTTGGTTGGTGAATTGAGCGAGGCTTGCGACCGAAAGGGGCTAGGGTTTTTCGCCTATTATACGTTTATGCTGAATTGGCGTCATCCGTACTTTCTGAGTCGATCCGACAAATTTCCGAATGCCCGACCCAATTATCCCGATCCCGAGCCACGCTATCTTTACAAGGAGAAGGAAGATTTCGGCAAGTATCTGGATTACATTCGGGAAATCATGGACGAATTGCTGTCGAACTACAAGATTACCGGGATTTGGCTGGATTTGATATCTGCGTGGTGGGCCTTGGGGGAGGAGTACATTCCGATTGAGGACATTTATGCAGAATTGCGTCGAAACCATCCAGATGTTTTGATATCCTGGAAGCAGGGTGCTACTGGGACTGAGGATTTTGCGTCTCCGGAGCATTTTTTCCACGGCGTGACCGAGAATGTGCGCCGTCAATTTGGCGATGCTGGAGCCAATCGTGCCTTGCGTGGTTTCGAGGGAAATCGTTTGAAGCACAACGAGATTTGTTCCAGCGTCCAGCAAGGCACATGGGGATATTGCCCCAAGTTTGCGAACAGGAGCATAGACGAACTAAAGGCTCTGCTTGATTCAGCAAATGAGCAAAATTGCAATTTGCTTTTGAATGCAGGACCCATGGCAGATGGTTCCATCAATCCCGTTCATGAGAAGATACTTCTGGCTGTTGGTCGTGGGATGTGATGTCCGTGACTAGGCTTCCTGATTTCTGCAACGGGATACCCAAAATCTCCACCATCAGTTGCCTTTGTCTTTTTTGATGTGGAGTTGTAGATTATTCCCCTATTCCTCCAATTCCGCAATTATTTCAATCCCGCTAAAAAAAGGCATGTCACATGCCGTTTAAGTACGAAATTGCAGAATTCTGAATGACCTGTCCTCCATAGCACAACATACGAATGAGGAAGCACAAAGGGTGAAGGATGAATTTTGGGTTTGGTTTCGTGGGCAAACAGTAATTCTCACAGTCCCACCATTAAAGGGCATGTCACATGGCTCCTGAGTACGAAACTGACGTTTTTGGGGCTTTGATTTCAAAGTTGTTTTGGTGCGGTTTTCTGTGCAAACAAGAATTCCTCCAAATTTCGCCAAAAAATGGTATGTCGCATGGTTTTTGAGTATGAAACGATGATTTTTTGGATTGTTTCTGGGATGTTTTTGGGGGCAAAACAAAAGCCACCGCGTTCGTTCTCCTCAAGAAAAATGACTCACAAAAACCAATGTCAACGTCCCATAGCCCCATGTCACAGTCCCATGGGTTACATTTGTCCCATTGGTCCAATACTCTTCATTTAACAAAGAGTTGGGGCCTTACAACCTCGACATGCCAGTTGCGCGTGGTGGTCACATTATCAGGGTGCTTCCTGTGGAAGCGCGTTTCCTTCTTGACGGCCCGTTCGTTGTGCTTCCCCCTGCTCGACTTGACCTTCAGGCGCGCCGTCTCGGCGACGATGCTGGCCCAAATTGCCTCGAAGCTTTTCATGAGGGGGAAAAACCGCCGCGCCCGTGTGGCGGCGGATGATTTCAACCGTTCCGGTGAAGCTTATGTCGTCCGGATCCCGCCCGGACGACTCCGCCGCCTCGAAGATCGCCTTCCTGACCACGTAGTGCGCGATCAGCAGGCCCCAGAACTCCTGCCTCGCCAGCGCCGGCGTCTTGCTCCTGAGTCCCTTCAGGGCTCCCCCCAGGACGTGCGTCTTGATCTCGTCGTACAGCAGCTCCGCCTCCCAGCGCTCGTGGTACAGCGCGGCCAGCTCCTGCGCGGGGAAGGCGGCTTCGTCCATCAGCGAGGTGACCAGCCGCCCCTCGCCGACAACCTTGCGGTCCTTGTCGCAGATGCAGTAGTTGATGACGCGGACGGTCACCTCCATCCTTTCCCCGTGCGCATCCTTGCGGCGCCTTACCGTCGCAAGGCAGCTGCCGTCGGCAAGCTCCCCGTCCGGCAGCAGCGCCATGCTGTCCTTGGCGCGGAAAAGGAAATGGGAGCCGCGCCCGACGACGGCAAGCATGTTGCGGCAGCTGGGATGGAACCGGTCCCCCAGCAGGAGCGCCCCGGAGGGCAGGCGCTCCAGGAGCGCGTCGGTCAGCGCCGCCTCCGAGTCGTCCTTGGCCCCGAGCGTCTTCGGCTTCCCGTCGTCGCCGCGGGTGTCGGCCATCTCGGCGTCGAACATGCACCGGGAGCCCACCTCCACGAGCGCGTTGAAGCGAAGCTTCGGGCAGGGATGCCGGTTCTTGCCCCCGTCGTTGGCTATGGGGTATTCCTTCCTGATGGCCTTCTCGTCGGGAAGGTCGAGGTCGCTGCCGTCGATCGCGACGAGGCGAAGCCCCTTGTGGAAGGACCAGGACTTCGGCCGGCCGGCGTCGGCCAGCGGCCTGCAGACGATCTTGAACAGAAGGCGCATGACCTCGTCGCCCAGCCGGGTGCGCCCCTGCGATATGGCGGACTCGCAGGCCGTGCCGCGGAAGCAGCCCGGGAATATCCGGGACAGCCCGTTGAGGACGTACTTCAGCACCTCGGCGGTCGAATGGCCGGCGAAGAAGCTGAGGAAGATGACGTAGTAGATGAGAAGCTCGACGGACAGCTTCCGCCGCCGGATGGTTTTCTTGGAACACTCCGCCATGGCCTCGCCGATGGCGGAAACTGGCACTGCCTTCACCAGGCTGGCTATGGAGACTTGGTCGCAGGGACTGAGCGGATGAAAGGTCTTTTTGGTTCGGGCCATGCCGCTGCCTCCGTTAGGTTGATGCTGTTGCCGGTGCACCTTGCACAGGCATGTGCCATAATATAGCTGGGGAACAAGGAAAAACAAATCATAAGTGAAGAGTATTGGACATATGAGCCCCATGAGACGAGTGAGACCAAGGGGACTAGGACATGAGACTGAGACTATGGGACTTGACGTCGGTTTTTGGAACCTTGAAGGTTCTGGGATTGAGACCTATGACTGGAACTTGATTTTCTCCGTAAAACCACTCCAAAACAGAAGGCAAATTTTCACCAGTTCCGTACTCAAAAGCGATGTGACATGCCCTTTTCTAGCAGATCTGGAGAAAATGTTGTTTGTCGAGTAAAACCAGCATGCCCACAAGCGAAGGCAAAAACTGAAATTTGTTCTCTGCTGGACACACGCAAATACATTCCACTCATCATTGGCAATTCTCATTTCAAACCATACATTCCTTTGGCATGTATTTCGAGAAGTTCACCAGCCAACCACAATCCAACAACAAAGGAACCCCATGCATCGCTACGCAATCTCTTTTTCAGACTCCACCATCATGGAGCCGACCTGGCAGGAAGCCATCGTGCAAGCCGCCATCAAACGCATTGAATTTTCATGCTCGGCAGCTGTGAATGCCTCCAACATGGAGGAAAAAGTCAATACGCTGGGCAAGCTCCAGGAAGCCGGCAAGGTCATCGTCGCCTCCATCCATATCCCCTTTGGCGGAGGATGGTACTTCGCAGATCCCGACGAAAACGCCCGCGCCGAGACAGTCAAGAACACAATCGAATTCATGGAAGCCTGCAAGCCCTTGAATTGCCCGGAATTCACACTCCACGGATCGCTTGAGCCTACTCCGCCGGAACTCAGAAACGACTACATGAGGGCTTGCAAGAAAACTCTCGCAGAACTGGCGCCGACAGCGAGAAAACTCAAGGCTCACGTCAATGTCGAAATCCTACCAAGAACATGCCTCGGAAGAACTGCCGAAGAAATGGCGGAAATCATCGATGGACTGCCGGAAGAAATCGGAGTCTGCTTTGACGTCAACCACCTGAATGGCTGCCCCGAAACACTTCCACAAGCGATCCACCTGCTCGCAGACAGGATCAACACCTTCCATATCTCCGATTACGATGGCATTGATGAATGTCACTGGTACCCATTCATGGGATGTATCGACTGGGCTGCTGTCATGGAAGCTATCAACAACCTCAAGAACGACGTCCTTCTCATCTTCGAATGCGCCGGATTCGTCAAGGTCCCGCAAAAGCGCCCAATGGATCCAAAAATCATCTTCGATTCCATGCTCCACAACGCATTCCTGCTGGAAAACGCCACTGAAATCATGCGCCGAACAAAGGAACTTGTCCTGAATTGAACCACTCGATCCGGCGTGACCTTTTCGCTTATTACGTCAATTTCTGGCCTTTCAGCTTGCCTGGATATGCCTCCGCCTATTTTGCCAGGTCGCACAGGGCATGTACATCGATGGGCGTCGTACCCCAAATCAACGACTAAGCCAATGGCAAGGCGATACGTCGCCCCTCGCGATCCGAAATCAAACCAGCTTCCAGAATCTCCTGGGCATCGCGGGAAATGACGGGATTGCACATCCCTGTCGCCGCAGTCCCCGTATCGAGGCAATGCACGAAATGCGCCGCCGCATTGACGTTCCACTCCTTGCGTTCGTCAAGTTCCACTTCGGCAGGCGCCTTGCGCGGCTCCGTGGACATCAACAACTTGCCCGAACTCGTGATCAGAGTTCCCTTTGATCCCAACACGACCATATCGTGATAGGCTGGGATTTCGCACCAACTTCCCTCGGTTCTAGCGACGGCGTTGTCGAAGAAAGCGATGACCATTCCGTTATCGTCGGTTTCCAGATAGTCCTTGACCAGCCTCTGCCTCCAGCCCATGACGGCCTTTGGCATTCCGAGAATCAGGCGAATCAGCGCCGCTCCGTAGCAGCAGTAGTCCATATAGGCGCCTGCGCCGTTGAGCTTTTCGTCATAAAGCCATTTCCAGAAGTAGGGGTCGCAACCGATTTCCTTAGGCCCGTGGTGCGCCATTCGGACTCTGACGTCATAGACTTGTCCAATCGCCCCTTCTTTCAGGAGCCTCAAAGCCGTCTGGTAGTTGGCTCCCCAGTTGGTTGCCCAGTTCACCAT
>LSQX01388466.1_pt2 | contig 11467 bp, 8 predicted proteins | sample 654561 | NCBI WGS metagenome assembly LSQX01 (sample SAMN04489861, study PRJNA283612) | anaerobic digester metagenome | isolation source: 4 biogas reactors fed with cattle manure at either 37C or 55C with and... | place: Denmark: Kongens Lyngby | collected 2014 | reverse complement strand
CTCCTCCTCGAAGGGGAAGAGGCCAGCGGGAAGCAGTGTTGCTGAGGCCGGGACGGTTTGGCCTTTCAAAATCTTCTCCCTCTTTTTCATGACAGCCTTGTGAGCCGATCGGCAAGAGTGGGCTACGCCTGAACGGAGAGTTTGCACAGGATGTGGGATGTGCCGGTTTTCTTCTCACCGGAACCCGTCACTTCATCCTTATCTGATACACGAGAACTTCAGCCTTCCGAATCAGTTCATTCGGGAGTTCCTGGATCTCCATCTCAACCATCATTTCGATCTGCTTTGCCAATTCAGTTGCCTCGGTTCGTATATCCCCTGTAGAGTACCGGATGAGATCGTTTGCATACCTGTACGCAGCCACAAGATCGCCAATCTTCATGCTGATCAGCACAAGGTCCCCGCAGTAATAAGCCGACCGCTGGAGATCGTTCACCCGGATGCTCTCACCCAATGACCTGGTGTAGTTCATCTTTAGATGCATTGCGAGATCTTTCTGAAGATCGACCACCGACTGATACCGTTGCTCCGGGCTTTTTTCAAGGCATTTCAGGATGATGGTATCCAGAGGCTGTGCATCGGGATGAACCGCACCCGGCCGCTCAGGCTCCTTTGTCGCGATTGCCATCCCAATCTCGACCATACTCTCCCCGATAAATGGCAACTGTCCGGTGACCAGTTCGTATGCGATCACTCCAAGTTGCCAGATATCTGTTCTCTGGTCTTTTGGTTTGTTTATGATCTGTTCCGGGGCAGCATAGTAGGCTGTAAACCCTCCCGAAACGGTGGTTGTTCTTGACTGCGTCATCACCTTCGAGAGGCCCCAGTCGCTGATCTTCGGCATTCCCTCTTTGAGCATGATGTTTTGTGGTTTAAGATCCCGGTGAAGGATGCCACGAGCATGGGCGTATTTTAGGCCTTCGCAGACATTGAAGAGCAGCCATGCTGCGTGGTCAGGGGGGGCGGGGCGTTCCAGCGTTGCCAGAGTCCCATCGCAGAGTTCCATCTCAAAATACGGGAGCGGCATAATGTTGTAGTCCTCAACCCGAACGATATTCTCATGGACCATCGATGTCCAGTTCTGAAGCTCAGCAATGAACGACTTTCCTGTGGCTGCGTCCAGGGTGATCGGGATCTTGAGAGCTGCCCATGATCCATCTAACTTCTGCACCTTGAAGACTCTGGCAAACCCGCCCTTCCCCATGAACTCAGACGTGGTATACCGATCCACCACCTCCGGCGGCAGGCTCTTCGATGTTACCGGGCGTGATATTGACGGTGGAAGGGATGAACCAGGTGAAGCCAGGTCGTTTCGGGATTCCACCGTCAGCCAGAGCGATGTGGTCTGTTTGTAGACTCGGTTCGTAGCGTCGCGATACCGCGCAGTAATTTCCAGAGGTATCGTTCCTCGTGTTCTGGGTTTGATGCCCGCTTCTATCGTTCTGCTCTCTCCGGCTGCCAGATCAACCGGTCGGAGCAGTCGGGTATCGACGTCGTTTGAGAACGTGAGGGTAATGTCGAAGGCATTGGCAGTTCCAGCATTGACCAGCGTCAACTCAATCTTATCCCACTCATCGGCGTAGCTATTAGCATGGCTCAGCTTTATTGAGATGTCCGGTTTCGCGGTTGATTTGATGGAATCTTCTTCAGGCAAAACAATGTTATCAGCTGATTTCTTCAGAGAACGGCTTCTGCCGTTCTGGGTCGAGAGATCAGTCCTACCCGGGGATATAGTTGCATCCCGGCATCGAGGTGTCTGCCCGGCACTGAGACCAGCAGGTGGCTGTCCTCCGCTGGATTTAGACCGCCTATTCTGAGTGCTCCGCCCGTTTCGTCTTGAGTGGAGGAAATACCCGGTGAGAAGCACAACTGCGATCATGACCCCGAGGCCGACGTAAAGGAGGAGGCTGCCGCCGAAGTTGAACCCCTCGTCGACCTTCGCCAGGAGAGGATTCGCACTGGTCAATGTAGGCTGAAGTTGCGCTGCCGCTGTCGCACCTGTTCCACCACTGATAGGGGTAGGCGCTACGGTAGATACAGTGGTAGGTGTAACTCCCAGAATATCTCGGTTCAGAGAAAAGGTGCTTTTTACCCGATTATTCTGCAGATGTTCGATCCTGGTCACCAGGATCTTCTCGTCCGCATTTGAGGGCACGGTGCCACGCAGTTGAACATCCAGTTCGAGATTGCCATCACCATAAGCAAGCTCAAACTCCGTCAGGACCGGGTAGTACCCGGTCTTCTTGGTGGTGTAGATGGCGATCCCATCGCGGTAGATGGTGAAGTCCCATGTGGGGTTTGAGAGGGCGGTGCTGAACTTAAACGACTCGTCGTTCGCGCTACGATCATCCATCTCGTAGGCAAGCACGTACTGCGCGGTCACTTGCTGGCCAGGTTCGAGAGCGCCGTTCGCAGGATTGACAGTCTCACTCTTGACATCGAACGACGCCGATACAGTCGTTGTAGACCAGGATTGCGTGGGCACCGCCGCGCCGGTTTCACCACTGAAAGGGGTAGACGTTGCGGTAGGGATTGTAGTAGGAATTGTGGTAGATGCAACACTTACAACATCGCGGTTCAGAGAGTGAGTATCCTTAACATCCTTATCCCGCATGTGATCGATCTTGGCAATCAAAACCTTCGTGCCCCCGGTCGAAGGGACAGTGCCGCGCACCAGGGCATCAAGTTCAATATTACCGTCACCATAGGAGAGCTCAAACTCCGTCAGAACCGGGTAGAACCCGGTCTTTTTGGTGGTATAGATAGCGACCCCGTCACGGTAGACCGTGAAGTCCCAGACGGCGTTCTGCAGTCCGGTGCTAAACTCGAGCGTCTCGTCGTTCAGGTTACGATCATCCATATCGTAGGTGAGCACGTAACGCGCGTTCACCTGCTGGCCAGACTCGAGAGCGCCGCTTGCAGGGTTGATCGTCTCGGTCTTGACAGTGAATGCCGATGCCGCCTGCACGGCACAGACCAGTGCCAGCAGAAGAATTAACCATTTCTTGATATTTGCCTTCATCTCGTTTCCTCACCCGAACAACAATTTTATATCGTCACCAGCTACAGATACCACGTTCTCGAACCTACCTCTCACCATGTTCCACACCCCATTTCGTATACTGCTCAAGCTCTTCTGCCGTTAGCGGGGATCGTATCTTACCAAACGCAGCCGCAAAGTCGTCTTCGTGAAGAGACCGGGTTTTCAGCGCCCGCTTGGTGATCTCATCGAATGGCAGATCCGCAAGACGGTGCATCTCAGGGTTGACATCGTTGATCATCGTCCAGATCGCCTGCTGACAGACGCTCTGGATGTCCCGCCCGGAGTAGAGACGGTCAACACACTGTCGCCCGAGCCCGGAGAGGTCGATGCCGGACACGTCAAGCCCTTTCGTATGGATCTCGATGATCGCCCTGCAGGCATCCGCATCCGGGAGCGGCACATAGATCCGGCGCGGGAACCGTGACAGTACTGCCGGGTCAAGGTCCCAGGGCGCATTCGTTGCCGCCATCGTGAGGAGCAGGCGGTCGTCGTTTTTGCCCTGCAAACCGTCAAGCTCGATGAGGAGTGAGGAGAGCACTCTCCGGGTTGCTTCACCCATCGTATCGCTCCGAGAACCACCGAGGGCGTCGAACTCATCGATAAAGACGATCGAGGGAGCGTGGTCCCGCGCCGAGGCATAGAGCGCCGAGATCATCTTCGAAGATTCGCCGAAGTATTTTGAGAGCAGGCGATCGGTTTTTACGTCAAAAAAGGTTGCATCCAGGCTCCCTGCCGCAGCAGCTGCAATCATTGTTTTTCCTGTTCCCGGAGGGCCGAAGAGGAGAATCCCCTTCCACGGGCGGATAGATTCCGGCTTTTGGAGGGCTGCGATGACAACGGTCTCCTTCACGAGGCGTTTGACCTCGTCAAGGCCTCCGATATCCTCCCATCGGACAGATGAATGCGCGATCAGCGACGACATATCAAGATCGCTTGCAGACTCTTCGGCGGGAGGTTTCGTTTCTCTGGATTTACCTGATGCACTACGTCGTTTTTTTGCTACAACCGGTGCTGAACGGGATGCAATGTTCTCCCATCTCTCTGCCTCGGCGGCATATCTTTGCTGCACCATGGGTGAAGAGGTGGCGATCTGCCGGCAGAGTGATGCACACGCCCGTGCCTTTTCGTTAGCAGCCGTGTTGTCCGCTTCAGCTACCGCTGCTTTGTAGCCAACAATAGTTTTTCGCAGTTCGGCAAGCAAAAATCCACTAACGTCCACGTGCATCGTTCTCACCTCATTGCTTCACGGAGGATGTCCTCTTTCAGCAGTTCGACATCATCAGCAAGAGATTCAATCTCGTCAATGCCCTCATCACTATAGAAACGCAAACGTTCCCTTACCTGCTTCAAATTCTCGAAGATATCTCCGCGAACAAACTCTTCCAGATGGAGTGCAGATTTACGGGCTTCCAGGAGATCGTTCCGCCGTAGGTGTTCCACCAGGTTTTGTGCAATAAAATATGCCGTCCGGTAGTCCGGTCCTGACGATCCCTGATCGGTCGGAACTGCGATTATCTCTGGAGTGTCCGGCTCGGACGGTATCAGATGTGGAGAAACCATCATTTTCTTCAGGACGTCATCTGCGATTCCACCAATAGAACGTTCCACCCACCGGTGTTCGCTATGACTGAAGACGTGAACCCTGGCGCGGTCATCCCGGTGCCATCTAATCGCTTCTTTCAAACCAGCCTGAATCAGCATAAGGGCGTATCCAGCGTCCGCCCATAATCCTGCTGCCCAGATAGCAGCTCCCCGGACCCGGTTGCTCTTCGAACCAACACATGTGAGGAGAACTTTTTCAAGATCTTTCTGCTGCAGAAATGACCTGTCACGTACAGTCGAAAGTTCTCCGATGATCGATACTGCCGCTTTTCGGATTTCCAGGTCCTTCTCCTGTGCGCACCTCTTCAGATCCGTGACAAGGGTGTCGGCATCGCATAACGAATCCGCATATCCCCTGCACGCGATTGACCAGAGCGCCCATAATACGCGAAACTTAACTTCGTCATTTTGTACGTTCAGGAGGCGAGCAAGTGCAATACTACCGCCGTTTCTCACCAGCGGTTCGGGGCTTGCATAAAATGCAATCTTATCAAGGGCAAGGGCAGCGCATGCCTGCACTTCATAGGTTTTACCGTCCAGGAGGGGGATACAGCGCAAAATCGCACCGGAATCTGCGACTGCAATGCCCTGACCTGCTTCGGCAACCACCGCCAGAGACCATGCTGCAGCGCTGCGCACCGGGTCTGCTGGATCATCAAGATGTGCAGCCATTTCTGTGAGGAGCCCGGATTCGGCAACTTCGTACGAATAACCCTGGTAAGCAAGGTTTCCGAGAATCCAGAGGATGTTTCTTCGAACATCAGGGACAGAATCATCGAGCGCTCTGCTGAGCACGTCAAACGGTCTTTCTCGAATGATCTCTCTAGCTTCTCCTCCTTTGGCCAGGATGTCGAGTTGGTACGATGCATGAATTCGATCCTGGTAATCTTCCGAGCGGAGCCGCACAAGCAACCGTTTAACATCCGAGCTGCCATCGTCGTCAGGTTCTCTGGGAGGTTCTCGATCGATTATCTCAATGGATCGAGCGATTTTACTCTGAACCTCTTCCCGAAGCTCTGTCGAAGAGCCGCGGATAAGGTCGAATGCAGTCTGATACGATCTCAAGGCATCGCGGTACGAACCCCTCTCATAGAGGATGTCACCTTTGAGAATGTAGGGAAAGAGAAATCCAGGACGGGTGCGTATCGACTCTTCGGCCAGCTTGAGTGCTTCATCAGTTTGGTTCAGAGCATGGAGGCAGATTCCTTTCCCGTTCAATGCCCATGGATGTCTCTTGATCCGTATTGCCCTGTCATAGCAGGCAATCGCCTCTGAATACTGCTCCTGCTCACGATAGATATCGGCAATGCCAATGTACGGAAACGGGTACGATCGTGCTTTGTCGAATTGAATTGCCTGCTCGTAGCAGTCAATCGCTTCTTTCTGCCTCCCGAGTCTCCTGAGCGCATTTCCCTTTTCATTCCACGCCCGGTGTGAGTGGGGTTCAAGTGCTAGTGCCGTGGTAAAGTACTTGAGCGCATCCTCAAAACGCTGAATTTTGTAAAACTCCTGTCCCTTGCTCAGATTGGCCATGTACTTCGCATGGTTGCCTGTCCGATTCATTTTCCACTCCCGAGAAAGACCTGGAGTTCCTCGTCTATTCGGCCGGCCACGAGTGAAACAACATCCCCAAACCCACTGATCATTATGTTGAGGCGTGTTTCCCCCGCACCCTCAGACCAGAGAAGGCCAATGGTCGCCTGCCCCTTCCGGGTATAGGCGGTGTATGATTCGACCCCGTTCCGGACTCCCTCATAACTTGAATTGAGTTTATTCAGAACATACCTTAAAAACTGTTTTAATGCATCTTTATCGAGAGACGTTTCGTAATACAGAGTTTTTACCGTTTCGCAAACATCTGGCACGGATTCTTCTGCAGAATAGATTCTAACATCCTCACTTCCTCGTTCCAACCGCGAATAGAGGTCCTGCAAGAAGTCTTCAATAACCTCGTCCCTCACCAGAATGGTGACTCCCCGCTCCTTGCGTACGTCCTTTTTCGACTTCCACCTGTCAATCGTGGCGTCGATCCGCTTACGCTCAGCATCTGAGTGGTAGTCGACAACGAGGAGGTATTCCATTTGATAACCATATGCGGGTGCTACTATTTAATCCCTCCACAACGGAGATATGTTTTTTGGAGTTTATATTTATCCTCCGTATTGGAGGAAACTTTATCATGTAGAGAGAGTAATAGTCAATCGGTGAAGTGTGATGAAGATCGCAAGCCTATTTCATCGGAACCGGCTAGAGATGCTGACGATCACCGAACTGCAGGAGGAAGAGATCAAGCTAAAAAGCAGGATCAACCGCCTCCGGAAGGAGATCGACAGGATTGAACGCGAGAAAAAACTGAAATTTTCTGAAGGCGTCGGTGGCGACCTGATCAAGAAGAAGATGCTTGCTCAGGAGCTCAAGCAGTTAGACATGACGGCAAAACTCAAAGTCCGAAATTTCCTCGCCCTGCATAAGCAGTACATGTTCATCTCGAACCTGGTTATCATCAAAAAGTATCAGCGGGATCTCCAGAAGACGCACATCTGGGAGAAGATCCAGGCAATCTCCCCGGAAGCCGTAGAGAGTGCCCTCATCCGTGTGAATCTCTCCGGAAAAGGTTTCGAGTCCGTCGTCGACGACTTAAACCAGGTATTTGCCCTTGACCTTTCGGACTCGGATCAGGATCTCGACGAGGCTGAAAAGCAGATGTTCGAGGTCTGGACCAGTGTCGAGACCGGTTCGCTGGGGCTTGACGAAGCAAAAGATCTCTTCTCGATTGAGAAAGACATCGAGAAGGCGATCAACGAATCCGAGGGGTAATCCCTCAGACTGAGATGGGTGGTCACTACCATGAAGATCGTATCCCGGAGACGCCCGAAAGATCCATTCGCCGCGCTCAGCATCGGCGATCTGCGCAAGACCGAGGCGTTGCTGAAGTGCCGGATCGATACCCTTGAATTCGAATCCCTGGACCTCAAAAGACGGATACAGGATCTCCTCGCCGATGATTCGTCGATATGCAATGAGTCGTGCGATGTGCGTCGGGCAATGCGGATCCGAACCCTCATAGAACGATATCACATGAAGAACGCGATTTGCATCAAACTTGAACGCGATCTCCGTCTGGTCTCGAGTATCATATCCGTGAGGGACGGAGAAAGGATATCCAACCTGCTGGACGCCGGGCAGAAACTCAACAGAATCTCGCCTGAGGAACTCGAAGGGTGGTTGGCAAGACAATCTGTACATGAGGAAGGCGATAGGCATCATATCGAAGATATCCATGCTGTCCTCTCAGAGCATATTGCAACTGGCAAAGGCTTCTTCGTCGATGAAACCACGATACGAGAGGTTATGGAAGAGTTTCGAGAAGGAATTGTTCCCGGTGCCGTAATCATAAACCGTCTTCTGGACGAGACCCTATCGGAAAAGGAGAGAACCAGAACGACTATAACACAGTATGATAAATTTCCCGATAAGCAGGGAAGGGATGAGGAATGACCAACGAGGATAGTGCCTGTCCGAAGTGTAAAACCCCTCTTGGGGCCGATGCAAAATTTTGCCCGCAGTGCGGAAGGAAGGTCGGTACGCATACATGCGGCAGATGCGGCGCCTCGACACCCGCGGATGCAAAACACTGCCCAGTTTGCGGTGGAAAAATCGGAGCATCTCTCTTCGGAAAACTGACGGGAGTCAACGAAGAGGATTTTTCACGGAGACGCGAGTGGAGGCGCACCCCTGAAGATTTTGCGAGCAGATTTGAGGTCGAAGACCTGCGGGGCACCCTGAAGAAGACCGTCACCGTTGCCGAGGGGACGCGCGCGCTTCTTTTTCAGGGAGGAGCATATGCGGGCGACCTCCCCGCAGGCCACTACACCCTTGGGAATATTCTTGAAACAAAACTGCCCCTGAACCTCGACGAACGCGCAACGATCGTTCTCGTCGATGATGGCGTGGTTGCCATCGACTTCACCTTTGGCCGTTCAGAGCTGCGTACCGCCGACTCCATCCCCGTCGGAGTTACCGGAAGATTGACGATCAGGAACCGCGATTCGAGATCGTTCGTCACGAATCTTCTCAAAGGGAAGAGCCGGATTCTCCTTACAGATCTCCAGGATGATCTCAGGTACGATCTTCTGGGTGTCGTTCAGTCCACACTGCGCGGGTACCGGATGGACGATCTCTACGGGAACCTCGCCGTAAAAGAAGACATCGAGAGTGCCGTCAGGGCAAACGTCACCCCCACTCTTGCAAGTTACGGCTTTTCCCTGGAGCAACTCAGGTTCACGCAGTCTGATGAGGCGGAATGGCACGATATTCTCGAAAAACAGAGTGAAGGAACGAAGAAAGTCACAAAGACCGGACTTGATATCGATATCGAACAAAAGCTGCGGCACCTTCTCTCCGACGACAAACTCGACCGGTTGAGTACCGACGAGAAGATCAGCGAATACTGTCACGAACTGGCTCAGATCGGCATCATCCGCGAGAATGAGATCGAGGACCTGAAGATCGATCTCCGGAACCGGCGCGATGACAGGGCATTCATCCGGCGGGTTATCAGGGAGCGGTTTGAGCAGACCCATCGTCACGAGGCCGCTGAAGTGGAACAGGACAGTCGCCTCGGCATGGATGTGAAAGCTCAACGACACGGGCGCGCGATGGATGCCGAGCAGGTAAGGCATGATATCGGTACCGACGATGCCCGGCGCGAATATAGGAATAAGTGGGAAAAAATTGAGCGACAACAGGACCATACTGAGATCGAGGGGCTCATCGATCTCAAAGGGCAGATGGATGATGTAAAACTCCGAAAAATGCGTGGGGAACAGGAGATAGCCCACAAGGACCTCGATAAGCAAACCGAGATAGAGGGGAAAAAAATCGAGCAAAGGTTAATCGCATCGCCTGAAGTGCTCATATCAGTATCAGACCCCGGCGCTGCTGAGAAGATCCTGGAACTCGAGAAGATAAAACGCGTTGCGATCCTCACCGCGGAGCAGATCATGGCACTTTCGGCAAAGGATAGTGCTGCCGTTGCAGAAGCGATGAAAGAGATGGTCGGATCCGCCAGGACGCAGGAGTTATTTGAGGCGCGCCTGCATGACCAGCAGAAGTACATGGAAGCGCTCCAGGCAATGGCCGGAGATAACGCGGATCGTCTGGCAGACGTCATGAATAAGGCGCTCGATGCCATGGGACAGACGGCAACCGCACGAAGCGCTGCTCATCAGGCACAGGGCTCGACGGTCGTTGCCGGCGGTGGAGGGGGCGGCCAGCCGGTGATCATCAACCCGATCCAGCGGGAAGAGAGCCGGATATGCCTCAGATGCCAAACAGAGAACAATGTCGCCGATCAGTTCTGTAAGGAGTGCGGCAAGAAATTCCAGTGAGCAGGGGGAGTGCCACGCGCATCCGACAGATCCCCCTTCACCTTTAGCCATCACCAAAAAACCTCAACCCTGATGCTGTATGTCCGGAGATCAAGATTTTACCTGCGCAAAAAACCTCGTCGCCCCGGCCGAGACCGTCCTGAAGAGCGGATCCGCTATCGCCAGGCGACCCTACGATGAGCGGGTGAGACTCTGGTGCGAGATCCGGGAGAACTACTCCCGGTACGAGAACCAGGAATGCGGTTCCTTTGACAGCACGTTTCACCAGGTGTTCTGCTCCAAGTTCGAGGCGGCGTTACTGACCCTCGCCGTGAGTTTCCGTCGAAGAGGCGAGGAGTATGCGGATACCGAAGGGATCTACTCCGATGATGAACTCGCGCTCTACGAGATCATCGAGCGGTACCAGGTTCTTCCGTCGAAGAGCGAGCTCATCGTCAGGCTGAGCGCCCCTGACGGGGGCGGTTCGGAGTTCCTGCAGGTGCACTACCAGTACATCGACAGCCTCATCAGCGATATCTGCAACCGCCCGCACGCCGCGAATCCATTCCTCGTCCACTACCTGAAGCACGAATGGGAGAAGTACGATAAGAGACTGCGGGAGGTCGTGATAGACCTCGTGCAGAAGAACGGCCTGCGGTGGTTCTTCACCTACATCAACCAGGGGAGCGCCAGGGCGGAGCAGATCGTCTACAACATCTCGGGCGGGTCGGTGAACCTCGGGAACGGGGTGCAGGTCATTGACAGCATCATGAACCGGGCTGGTATCGGCAACCGGCCGGAGAGGCAGTTCGGTCTTTCAAAGTCATCTTCGAGCGGGGGCATTCAGGTTTATGATAGTGTCGTGAACCGGTCGGCTGTCGGGGGAGGAAACAGCGAGGGACAGAGATTCTGCGCCGAGTGTGGTAACCCCTTAAACGAAGGAGTGAAGTTTTGTACCCGGTGCGGGCAGCGAGTAACATGTTCGGATACTTCGTGAAATGCACAAATAGCTCAGTTAGGTTTGAGATTTCGTGAGGTAGGGAATGGCAATCTTAGGAGGGAACCGGGATAAGAAGAAGGCAGTTCGCGAGTGGATCGAGAAGGGAAATCGAGCCGCAACACCAGAAGAAAGATGTCGTTGCTATGATAGGGCAGCCGAGATCGACCCGAACGATGCAAGTACCTGGAATAAGAAAGGCAACGCGCTTTGGAATCTCAACCAATACAAGGAAGCGATCCAGTGCTACGACAGGGCAACCCAGATCAACCCGAACTACACAAGCGCCTGGTTCAGTAAAGGCAACGTGCTTGATGATCTCAAACGATACGAGGAGGCGATACCGTGTTACGAAAAGGTTATTCAGATCGACCCGAACGTCGCAAGTGCCTGGTTCAACAAAGGCAACACGCTTTATTCCCTCAAACGATACGAGGAGGCAATTCAATGTTACGA
>LSQX01358789.1_pt1 | contig 11467 bp, 14 predicted proteins | sample 654561 | NCBI WGS metagenome assembly LSQX01 (sample SAMN04489861, study PRJNA283612) | anaerobic digester metagenome | isolation source: 4 biogas reactors fed with cattle manure at either 37C or 55C with and... | place: Denmark: Kongens Lyngby | collected 2014 | reverse complement strand
AACAGCAGCCTTTCAAAAGATATTTTATCATATGATGAAAGCATAACCGAATTATACAAAAAACTGCTTGTTAAGGAAACGAATTATTACAATCAATTCGCCCAGGTGGAAAAATACATGAATCAAATGAATACCCAGATGAGTTGGCTTCTTTCACAATTTTCAACTACGAAATAAAAAACCTGGTGTATTTTGACAAAATGCTTTTATTAATTGGAGGAAAATAGCTTATGAATATTTCAGGATATAATCAATACAGGCAAAACAGCGTGCTTACGGCCCAACCCGAAGAGTTAACGCTGATGCTTTATAACGGGCTTGTTAAATTTATAATGAAAGCACAGCATTCGATATCGGGAAATGACTTGCAGGGTGCGCATGACAATATTATTAAATCACAGGATATAATACTTGAATTCATTTCATCACTGGATAAAAACTATGAAGTTTCAACCAGTCTGCTGCTGTTGTATGATTATATGTTCCGCAGGCTTGTTGAGGCAAATATTCAAAAAAGCACAGAAATACTTGATGAGGTGCTGGACTTATCAAAACAGCTTCGTGATACGTGGGAACAGGCAATGAAGCTGTACAAGCATCCGCCTAAAAATAATGCCGCGGCGGCTGGGAGCTAACCGCTTACAGGTTCTTTTCCCGTAAAAATGTTTTTAGCGCGCTCATATCGATGGAGGATGCAAATGCAGGAACAGCAGGTTTTGAATCAGATGGTCGCATTATCCGGGAAAAAGCTTGAGATGCTGACCGAGCTTAAAAAGCTGTCGGAAAAACAAAGACAGGCTTTCCAGGATAATAACATTGCTGCCGTTGAACCTATATTGAATAAAAAGGATGAAATTATTCGCTATGTCCGCCAATTGGATGATGCGTTTTTAAAGGCTTCGGGTACGTTAAAGGAAATGCTGGGCATTGAGAAACTGGACGACCTTTCGAAGTTTGAACTGGCGGGAAGAAATGAAATAAAGCGTTTGATAGCAGATATTACCGATACAGTGGAATCGATAATTAAAATTGAGCAGGATTCCTATAAAAATGTTTCAGAGATGAAAAATGAAATATCAAACAGAATAAAAAGTGTAAACACCGGGAAGAAAGCCACTAAAGCATACAATATAAAACCTTTCGAAAACCCGTCTTATTTTTTTGACAGAAAGAAGTAAGGAAGCCTTTTCCTGTTTCAAAAGCATAAAAAGAAATACCTGTCATAGTATTTAACTGGGGCTTGTTAAACTGACTTTTAGCCCCATGTTATATACTTTGCTTTATCCGGATAATGGAATGGGGAATGGTATCTGTGCCTTCAACATCAGCTTTTTTTCCGCACGGTTTAGTTGAAATATCGTTAGCTGGCCTGATAACCGGTATTACAGGAACAGGGATAGGCGGGTTAACCGCTTTTTTTCCGTCTACGCTGTCAGACAGACTTCAAAGCACCCTTTTAGAGTTTACCACAGGTCTTATGATTAGTATGGTGTGTATGGAGCTTTTGCCTGAAGGCTATAAAGCCGCGGGGTTCACATACACAACCATTGGTCTTGTTTTTGGAATAATCCTGATTATTGCGCTGGATGAATATATTAAATTCTTAATAAAGAAAAGGGGCGGGAACCCTGTTATGCTTTCCGGATGGATGGTAGTATTTGCGGTATCGCTTCATAATCTTCCGGAGGGCTTTGCGGTCGGAGCTGGATTCCAGACCGGAGCCGCAGTGGGGTTCACACTTTCGATAGCTATATTGCTGCACGATATTCCCGAGGGAATGGCAATGGCTATTCCGTTAAGAATAGGGAAAATGAAGCCGCTTAAGGCATTTGCCGTTACACTGCTTTCAGCGGTTCCGATGGGAGTCGGCGCTTTTGCCGGCGCTGCCTTTGGAAGCATATCCGACGCTTTTTCCGCTGTTTGTATTGGAATTGCCGGGGGAGCAATGTTATATGTGAGCCTTGGCGAATTAATAAACAAATCCCGCTCTTTATATAAGGGCAGGATACCTCTTGCAGGCAACCTGGCCGGTATTATGGCGGGAGCGTTGATTTCTTTTTTAGGGTAAGGAGCGCAATAAACTACTGCTTAAAAACTAAAATGCCCTGCGATATCGCAGGGCATTTTTGTTGTAACATTAGCCGTTAATCTTATCTTTCAAACCTTTGCCTGCCTTAAAAACGGGCGCTTTGGAAGCGGGTATAATGATTTCTTCCTTGGTTTGAGGATTTCTGCCTTTTCTTTCGGCACGCTGTTTTACTTCAAAAGTACCGAAACCAACCAATACTACTTTTTCACCGGCAACCAAAGCATCTTCTACTGAAGCAATCATCGCATTCAAAGCGGCTTCGCTATTCTTTTTGCTTAATCCGGATTTTGCAGCAATAGCACTGACTAATTCTGTTTTGTTCATACAAGATAACCTCCCGCACTTAATTTCGACATCATTTTATAATGAAAACCCCCTAAAGTCAAGTATTTGAGCCTATAATTTCTAAAAAAATTATAAAAATTTTACAGCTGAAAAATTTCTACAAACCCAATACGTTCTATTTAAGCTATTTTCAAAAGTTACCGGAATATTCATTAATATAAAATATAATGAAAAAAAGGTATCTATTTGTCAGTATTACGCGAAATTTTTTCTTTACCGACAAACAATGTTCCAATATTCTTTCCTTCTAAAATATCAAGTATAATTAATGGATCCACGCCGTTTGCCAAAACCATATGTATTCCCGATTTTGTAACCATATCGGCCGCATTCAGTTTTGTTACCATTCCCCCTGTGCCCATTGCTGTTCCCTGCCCGCCGGCAAAATCCCTTTCTTTGTCCGTTATCTCCGTAACGGTATTGATAAGAACATAATCGGAGCATTCTTTTGGATTGCCGTTATAAAAGCCGTCAATGTCGGACAGTATAATAAGCAGGTCGGCATTAACAAGCTGGGCAACGACAGCCGACAGTGTATCATTATCCCCAAATTGCTCCATAGAGCTTATTTCATAGGTGGAAACGGTGTCATTCTCATTAACAATCGGAAGCACACGCTGGTTAAGAAGGTTTTCAAATGTGTTTTCGATATTTTTCAATTTAACCGGATCGTCCACGTCGTTCTTTGTGAGTAAAACTTGCGCGACGATCTGATTGTAAGTTGAAAACATTTTACTGTATAAATTCATCAATTCGCACTGACCAATTGCGGCTAATGCCTGTTTTATCCCCATAATACGCGGTCTTTCCTTTAAGTTAAGCTTTCCCATTCCGGCGCTGATAGCGCCTGAAGAAACGAGGATCACTTCAAGGTCATTGTTAATAAGCTCGGAAATCGTCATAGACAGCCTGTCTATTCGCGGGAGGTATAACCTTCCGTTATCATGTGTCAGTGTTGACGAGCCTACCTTAATAACAATACGTTTGGCATTTTTTAATTTCTCCCTGTAATTGTCGGACATAAAAGCACTTCCTTTATGGAGTAATAAGTATGTTAAACAAGCTTTTATACTGAAGTATTATACCACAGAAATTATTAATTTCGAACAGGTCTTTAATTCTTTTGCAGCTTGTTTTCTCATTTGATATAATCATTAATACGTAAAACCCCGCTAAAGATATTTTTTTTGGTTGTTTTAAGAGATGGAGCAATTTATATGGTAACAAAATGTATAAAAGTAACACCGCCGGTTTTTACCGGGCTTGATGAAGCCGCGAACGCGTTAAAAAACGGTAAACTGGTAGCATTTCCTACGGAAACGGTATATGGACTTGGAGCAAACGCCCTTGACGAAAGTGCCGTAAAGTCAATTTTTGCTGCAAAGGGAAGACCTTCAGACAACCCTTTGATTGTTCATATTGCAGATATATCAAGACTTAAGCTTTTAGTTACAACGATTAAACCCGAGGCGGAAAAACTCATACATGCTTTTTGGCCGGGGCCGTTAACACTAATTTTTGAAAAATCTCCAAACGTGCCAATGGTAACAACGGGCGGATTAAATACCGTTGCGGTCAGAATGCCTGATCATCCCGTTGCGCTTGAATTAATTAATAAAGCGGGTGTTCCTGTAGCTGCTCCAAGCGCCAACCGCTCGGGAAAACCGAGCCCGACTCTTGCCGAACATGTAATGGAAGACATGGATGGCCGGATTCCATATATAATAGATGCAGGCCCGTGCAGGGTCGGTGTTGAATCGACAGTGCTTGACGTTACTGAAAACACGCCTGTGATTCTAAGGCCCGGTGGGGTTACTTTTGAAGAGATTAAGAATACAATCGGACAGGTAAAGCAATATAAAGCCGAAGCAAGCGTTGAAATGATAAACAGCCCGAAGTCTCCGGGAATGAAATATGTTCACTATGCCCCTAAAGGCAAGGTAATTGTTGTTTCGGGCAAAAAAAATGTTTTTGAATGGATTAACAAAAAAACATCAGAGGACGAAAAAAACAGTATAAAGGCAGTTGTTGTAGCAGCAGACGAGAATATTGCAAACTACTCTACCGGAATAAAAATGTCTTATGGGAGCATTGGTAATCCACAAGAAGCGGCGGCGAATATTTTCCGGATTTTCAGAGATTGCGACAGACTCGGCGCGGAAAAAATATATATAGAGGCTATTCCCGAATACGGTATTGGATACGCGGTTATGAACCGTATTAAAAAGGCTGCCGGAGGGAAAGTTGTATATTTGGAGTAAACTTGTTTGAATCGGGCATTATTCCGATTTAATAAGCGGGGGCATAACCCGCAGAGGGGTTTTATAATGAAGAAAATGATACTGTTTGTTTGTACGGGCAATACATGCAGAAGCCCAATGGCCGAGGCGTTATGCCAGAGCTTGCTGAAAAAGAAAGGTCTTGCATCAGAATATGACTGTTCATCTGCGGGTGTTTATGCTTATGAGGGTGACAGTGCTTCATATGAAGCAATTTCGGTACTAAAAAAGAGTGGCCTTGACATATCTGAACACTACGCAAGAACATTGGATTTGGATATGATCAGAAACTCATATATAATACTTACTATGACAAGAGATCATAAAAGAATGATTTTGGATGTTTTTCCCGAGTCGGCCGATAAGGTTTATACGCTTAAGGAATATGCGGAATACGACCGGAATGACTGGGATATTTCTGATCCTTTCGGATTTGATGAAAAGGCTTATTTTACCTGTATGTCTGAGATAGAGAACGCAATTTTTAAAATTTTCGATAAGCTTTGACAATGGGATGTATATTTTATAAAATGTCTATAGGAAAAGAGTATGCATTTACTCGTTATTTTTATCCGGAGGTTTGTAATGCTTGCAATAGGCAGTGATCACGGCGGCTATGAAATGAAGGAAGCAATAATTGAATATCTTGACAGCGAAAAAATCGCTTACAGGGATTTTGGAACATTCGGCATCGAGTCGGTTGATTATCCGGATATTGGTTTTGAAGTTGCAAAAGCTGTTTCAGAAGACAAATTTGAAAAGGGTATAATTATTTGCGGTACCGGTATAGGAATTTCGATAGCCGCTAATAAAGTTAAGGGAGTACGCGCGGCGTTATGTACAAATTCATATATGGCCAGAATGGCCAGGGAGCATAACAATGCCAATGTATTGGCATTAGGCGGACGGGTTCTGGGAATAGATCTTGCGCTTGAGATAGTAAAGGTTTTTTTGGGTGCTTCGTTTTCAGGCGAAGAACGTCACAGCCGACGCGTTAATAAAATAGGAATCATTGAAAGCGATGATTCGAACAGCAAATAGAGTGAATGTCGTTACGGCATTCACTTTATTATAGTGAGGCCTTGACCTTATAAAAGGCGTATATTTTATAAATGTTTTATTCTATGGAAAGCAGGTAATATTATGCAAAATGTATTTGTTTTTGACCACCCGCTGATACAACATAAGGTTTCGCTCCTTCGGGACAAGAATACCAGTGCAAAGGAATTCAGGGAGCTGGTAGCTGAAATATCCGTTTTAATGTGTTATGAAGTTACAAGGGACATCCCTCTGAAGGAAATAGAACTTGAAACCCCGGTAGGTTTTGCCAGGACAAAAGTTATATCGGGTAAAAAATTGGCCATTGTACCTATATTAAGAGCGGGGCTCGGCATGGCCGACGGCTTTCTGCAGCTTATGCCGATGGCTCGTGTCGGTCATATCGGAATATACAGAGATAATAAAACGTTACAGCCTATCGAATACTACTGCAAGCTCCCTACAGATATAGATGAGCGTGATGTTATTTTGCTTGATCCAATGCTCGCAACCGGGGGTTCGGCCTGCGACGCGGTTAAATTCATTAAAAAGCGGAATGTGAAAAATATAAAATTTATGTGCCTGATTGCGTCAGAAACAGGGGTTGCACGCTTACATGCCGAACATCCTGATGTTTCGATATATTGCGCCGCCGTGGATGAAAAGCTTAATGATCACGGCTATATTATACCTGGGCTGGGCGATGCGGGAGACCGGCTCTTTGGAACAAAGTAAGCAATAAATTTTCGGCCTCGTTGGAATTGCTAAGCAATTTCAGTTTTTAAAATATTTATAAAGAGGTGATACTTTTGAGGCCTACTTGGGACGAATATTTCATGGATATCGTTGAGCTGGTAAAAAAAAGATCCACTTGTGTGAGAAGACAGGTAGGGGCGCTGATAGTGAAAGACAAACGGATTCTTGCAACAGGTTATAATGGTGCTCCCGTCGGATGCAATCACTGTATTGACATAGGCTGTCTGCGTGATCAATTAAATATTCCCTCCGGCGAGCGCCATGAAATATGCCGCGCAACACATGCGGAACAAAATGCGATTGCCCAGGCGGCTTATTCCGGGACAAGCGTTAAAAACGGCATTATGTATGTTACGACTCAGCCGTGTGTGCTGTGTGCAAAGCTAATAATAAACGCAGGTATCAGTAAGGTTATTTTTAAAGGGGACTACCCTGACAAGCTTGCAATGGAGCTTTTTAAAGAAGCCGGCGTAAGGATTGTAAAATATGAGGAGCCGCAGTTTGTGTAATGAAGCTTTAATATGCTTTTAAGACAAATGTAAATCCGTGTTGGAATAGAATGATATAATATGATTGGTTTCCATATTATACCCAAACTGATATAGTGATACTTTAGGGATTAACAGATGATTTGCTTACAAATGATATATTCCGAAGTTATATTGCAGCTCTTTTGTGGGGAAAATGAAATCTGTAGAATAATTTTCGGAATAAACAATTTATTTAAGAGGTGCCTGAAACATGAATATTGAATATATCATCCCATTTGCAATTGCATTGATTGTTTCGTTTTTTTCCAGCCCTATTGCTAAAAAAATAGCAGTCCGGGCGGGTGCTATCGACGTGCCCAAGGACGGAAGGAGAATGCACCAAAAGCCCGTTGCACTTATGGGCGGCCTTGCCATTATTACAGGTTTTTTAGTATCAGTTCTATATATTGTTATTGTATATGAAACAGAAGAGTTTACATCATGGATTCAAGGGATTTCGCCTATGAAAATGGCGGGGTTCTTTACAGGGATGATTATTGTTATATTGTTGGGGATATATGATGATATACATCCGCTGACATCGAAAATTAAGTTTCCGATTCAATTGATTGCAGCGGTAATTGTAGTTTTAACAGGTACAAGAATTCAATATATAACCGTATCAATCAGCACAATAAAGTATGTGAGCATAGGAGAAACGATATCGATAATACTGTCCATACTGTGGATCGCCGGCATTACAAATGCAATTAACCTTATTGATGGCCTTGACGGCCTGGCGGCGGGTGTTTCCGGAATCGCCACGCTGTCATTGTTTGTTGTGTCGGTAATGATGCCGGATAATTCCTTTGTGTTTGCAGTGCTGTATGTTGCTCTTGCAGGGGCGATAATGGGATTTCTGCCTTATAATTTCAACCCCGCAAAAATATTTATCGGTTCTACGGGGGCCTATTTCTTAGGATTCATTCTTGCGGTAATATCAATAGAAGGCGCAACCAAAGCTTATACGGCCTTGACAATGGTCGTGTCGTTAATTGCTCTTGGTTTTCCTATTTTCGACACAATATTTGCAATATTCAGGCGTGTACTTAAAAGAAAGCCTATCGGCCAGGCAGACAGGGAACATATACATCACCGCCTTATCGATATGGGAATTTCACAGAAATACTCCGTCACGATACTGTATGTAGTGAGCGGGGCTCTTGGCCTTGTATCAATTCTTTTAGCGAACAAAGGTCTTCTTCCCGCGATAATCCTTGTAGTTATTATTTCGGTATTTGTGATCGGAGGAGCAAGGTACCTGGCCGGAATTATAGGCGACAAACAGGAAGAAACTGCCAATAACGGCACAGAACAATCAGATCCGGAAAAAAAGGTCAATGAAAATGTTAAAAAGGCCGGCGCATATCCTTCCGGGCAAACTGAAAAACTATAGCGAAAGATACCCTGCACTTCTATATCTATACAAACCCGACCGCATAGAAGGAGTTAAATAATGAATAAGAAACATGTGATTTTAACGGTATTCGGTACAAGACCGGAAGCAATAAAGATGGCGCCGCTGATAAAGGCTCTTTTTGCGTCCGGCGAATTTACAACGAAGGTATGCGTAACAGCACAGCACCGTGAAATGCTTGATCAGGTTCTTGATATATTTGATATAAACCCCGATTATGATCTTAATATTATGAAAAAGGGTCAGACGCTGGCAGGTATTACAAAGCTGGTGCTCGAAAACATCGAAAAAGTTTTGGATCATTTAAAGCCGGATATGGTTTTGGTTCACGGCGATACAACAACTACGTTTGCCGCTTCTTTGGCCGCATTTTATGCCAAAATACCGGTTGGGCATGTGGAAGCGGGGCTTAGAACATTTGATAAATACTTTCCTTATCCCGAAGAAATAAACAGAAAGCTGACGGCATGTATTGCCGATATACATTTTGCGCCGACATCCTCCAATTACAACAATCTTGTAAATGAAGGCATTGATCCGGAGGCTATACATATTACGGGGAATACTGCGATTGATGCTCTTAAAACAACTGTTCTTAATGATTACAGGTTTAAAGATGCTCTGCTTCGGGAATTGGACTTCAGCGGAAAACGGGTTATTGCGGTAACTGCGCACAGACGTGAAAACCTTGGTGAGCCTCTGATCGATATCTGCAATGCTCTTAAAAAGATTGCTAAGTGTTATTCCGATGTTGAGATTGTCTACCCCGTCCATTTAAACCCTGCTGTTCAAAAACCGGTAAAAGATATTCTGGGGAATATTCCGCGCATTCATCTTATAAACCCGATTCAGGTGCAGGATATGCATAATTTGATGTCGCGCTCATATCTTGTTTTGACAGACTCCGGAGGTTTGCAGGAAGAAGCACCTGCACTGGGGAAACCGGTTCTGGTGTTGAGAAATGAAACCGAACGTCCGGAAGCCGTAAAAGCAGGTACGGTAAAGGTAATAGGGACTAACTGCGAAAAAGTGGTATCTGAAACGGCTGCTCTTCTTGATAACGAGGACGACTATCAGAAAATGGCTCACAGCGTTAACCCTTATGGAGACGGCCGTGCTTCCGAAAGGATTGTTGCTGCGCTTCGCTACAGATTTCGCCTTACCGAAAATAAACCTGAACCTTTTAAACAGGCTTCCTATTGAATTTCTATCTTTTTGCCGTTCGGAGATTTGTTGTCCGATTTAGGTACAACGATGGTCAGAATGCCGTCTTTGTATTGCGCGACAGCTTTATCGGGCTGAACTTCGGATGGCAGAGGAATAATTCTTGAAAAGCTTCCGAAAAACCTTTCCGAACGGTAGATTTCCTCATTACCGCCTGTATTTCGTTTTTTATGCCCCGAAAGCCTTATATATGTGTTTTCAATCAGCACCTCCATATCTTCCTTTGATAGTCCGGGCACCTCGGATTTAACAATTACCTCTTTTTCAGTCTGATAAACGTCGGTTCTTGGGGTAGCGTACCGGTTAATAATTGATAATGGCGTCGTCATAAGAAGTTCATTAATTTCTGACGCAAGCTCATCTATTTCACGAAGTGGTTTCCAGTTTTCAAAACTCATATTGATCCCCCGTTGTTTAGGTCTTACTTATATATTTTATTTATAATATTTGAAATAATGCCTGCGTGACATACCGAAAAAATTTGATTTTCAAGGCGTAAAGTGTTAAAATATTACCAAACATATGTTCGGGTGATTGTGTGGAATTGATGCAAAAACTAAAGATACTGTCCGATTCGGCAAAATATGATGTTTCCTGCTCTTCCAGCGGAAGTAAAAGAAAAAATACTGCCGGTGGAATCGGAAATGGTCACCTAACAGGCATTTGCCATTCCTGGTCCGCAGACGGGCGGTGTATTTCACTGCTCAAGGTTTTGTACTCAAACTTGTGTATCTATGACTGTGTTTACTGTGTGAACCGAGTTACAAACGATATTCAAAGGGCAACTTTTACGCCTCAGGAGCTGTGTGAGCTTACAATCCAGTTCTACCGCAGGAATTATATCGAAGGCCTGTTTTTAAGCTCTGCGGTTGTGAAATCGCCTGATTACACAATGGAATGTATGATAAAAGTATTGAAGCTGTTAAGGGTTAACCACAGGTTCAACGGCTATATTCATTTTAAAGCCATTCCCGGATGCGATCCAAAGTTAATTGAAGAAGCCGGATTGTATGCTGATCGTATGAGCGTCAACATTGAGCTCCCGTCTGTTAACGGGTTGAAGCTTCTGGCGCCGCAGAAAACCCACAACCAGATAATAACTCCTATGTCGTATATTCATAACAGAATAATTGACGCCAGGGAGCAAAAGAAAGTTTCCCGCAGCGCTCCGTCATTTGTATCGGCCGGCCAATCGACTCAAATGATAATCGGTGCGACAAAAGATCACGATATTACGATACTGCATTTGTCAGAATACTTATATAAAAAGTTTTTGCTTAAAAGGGTGTATTATTCGGCGTATGTTCCTGTAAACCAGCATCCAAACCTTCCGGCTGTTTATACGGAGCCGCCGCTTTTAAGGGAGCACAGAATATACCAGGCCGACTGGCTTTTAAGGTTTTACGGCTTTACAGCCAATGAGCTTTTGGACGAATCCCATCCGAACTTCAGCATGGATGTAGATCCAAAGTGTGACTGGGCTCTTAGAAATCTGCACCTTTTTCCGGTTGAAATAAACACGGCTCCGTATGAGATGCTTTTAAGAGTGCCCGGTATCGGAGTTACTTCCGCGTTGAAAATAGTCCGGGCAAGAAGGCTGGGGAGTCTGTCATATGACCACCTGAAAAAGTTCAGAGTGGTTTTGAAGCGGGCCCGTTTCTTTATTACCTGCAGGGGAAAATACTACGCAGATACACCATTTGAGCAGGACTCCATAAGAATGTGCCTGACAGCAAAAAAAGACAATACGCCCTATGAACAAATGAGCTTCTTTTGACAAAATACCGCC
>LSQX01317878.1_pt1 | contig 11467 bp, 11 predicted proteins | sample 654561 | NCBI WGS metagenome assembly LSQX01 (sample SAMN04489861, study PRJNA283612) | anaerobic digester metagenome | isolation source: 4 biogas reactors fed with cattle manure at either 37C or 55C with and... | place: Denmark: Kongens Lyngby | collected 2014 | reverse complement strand
CGGGAAGTGGTGTACTACTCAACAGTGACGTGAACGGCGCAGCCAATATTCTCAGAAAAGAAATCGGTGACGACTGGCTGATTAGTCAGCTCGAAGCCGGTAAGGGCGTTATGGACACGCCCGTAGCAGTCAAGCACATCGACCTGCTACTAGAAGCGGGGCTGCGGCCCCGCGAAACCATGTCTAACCGCGAAGCGGCTTAGGCGTGGTAGTTCATACCTGGCTGGTATTTTCCAGATTCAGGGTTTCGATGGTGGCATGAATGAGGCGAATTTCTTTTAGCAGATCTTCGACCCGTGTGAACTGACCTTCGACTGAGTTGAACGTTTGCTGGGCTTGCACAAAGGTGGCGCTGGATTGCAGCTCCGGATAGTTTTCTGCTACGGCAAATATTCTTTGCATGCCATTTTGCAGGGCTGCTTCGTTGTGCAGGTGTTGCTGGACTGCATCAGGGTCTGTGGGTGTGTAAGACTTTTGCACTTCGGTGCGCAGCTGTGTAACTTCGGTTAGCAGGCTTTTTTCATGGGTTATGAAGCGTTGGGCCAGTTGCAGGATGGGCGGGAGCAGGTCGTGGCGCTGGCGCAGCTGTACATCAATGGACGAGAGCGCCTCAAGAGCATGTTTGCGGTACCGGATCAGGCTGGCGTAGATGCGATAAAACAGGATCAGGACAAGAATCAGTAAGGCGATGGCAACCCAGGCGGTCATAACTAAGAATCCTCATATAGCGCTGTAACACAAAAGTTTTAGCATTTTACAGATGCCCTTGCGCCCCCTCTTTGAATGGGGCGTAGCGGCAGGCAGCCCTGTCTGGTTTGGGGTCTTGCCGGGCGAACAAGACCTAGAGGTCGGCTCGGAGTCCGGTTTTGGTGTAAAGGCTATTTTTATGGCTATACTTGGCGCTTATTTTTATTGAACTGGAGTACCCTGATGTCGGGCAACACCTTTGGCAAGCTGTTTACAGTAACCACCGCCGGCGAAAGCCATGGTCCTGGCCTGCTGGCCATTGTTGATGGCTGCCCTCCCGGCCTGCCCTTGAGTGCTGAAGACCTGCAGCAGGATCTGGACCGTCGCAAGCCTGGTACCAGCCGTCACACCACGCAGCGCAAAGAAGCGGATGAGGTGGAAATTCTTTCCGGCGTTTTTGAAGGTGTCACCACGGGCTGCCCGATTGGCCTGCTGATCCGCAATACCGACCAGCGTTCCAAAGACTATTCCGCAATCAAGGATTTGTTCCGTCCGGCCCACGCCGACTACGGTTATCACCACAAGTATGGTTTGCGTGATTATCGCGGTGGCGGGCGCAGCTCGGCGCGGGAAACCGCCATGCGTGTGGCAGCTGGCGCGATTGCCAAAAAATGGCTGGCCACGCAGGGCATTGTCATTCGCGGCTATATGAGCCAGCTGGGGCCGATTGAGATTGCGTTTGAGAGCTGGGATGAAGTGGGTAACAACGCCTTTTTCAGCCCTAATGCCGGCAAGGTGCCAGAGCTGGAAGCCTATATGGACCAGTTGCGCCGCGACCAGGACTCGGTCGGGGCGAAAATCACCGTGGTGGCCGAAGGTGTGTTGCCCGGTCTTGGCGAGCCGATTTTTGACCGTCTGGATGCAGAATTAGCCCATGCATTAATGAGCATCAATGCGGTCAAGGGCGTGGAAATTGGTGATGGTTTTGCCTCTGTGGCCCAGCGCGGCACCGAACACCGCGACGAGATGACACCGGAAGGGTTTTTGAGCAATCACGCTGGCGGCATTTTGGGCGGTATTTCTTCTGGCCAGCCGATTGTGGCGCATATTGCGCTTAAGCCGACTTCCAGTATTACCGTGCCGGGTCGCACCATTACTGTGGATGGCGAGCCGGTGGAGATGATCACCAAGGGTCGCCACGATCCCTGTGTTGGTATTCGCGCCACGCCGATTGCCGAGGCGATGATGGCGCTGGTGCTGATGGATCATTTTCTGCGACATAGAGCGCAGAATGCGGATGTAAGGGTTAGTACGCCGGTGTTGTCTCAACTATAAGTTTTGGTTTTGCACGGTGGCGGCTGGATCGGGCAAGACCTTATTTTGCACGGCGGTTAATGTTTCATGTAAATGTCGAGAGGCATCATGCCCTATTGGCGCTTGTCCAATTTTTATTTCTTTTACTTCGCCTTGCTGGGTGCGGTAGCGCCCTTTATGCCGTTGTATCTGGAGTATCTGGGTTTTACCCCGGCACGTATTGGCGAGTTGCTGGCGTTGCCGATGTTGATGCGTTGCCTTGCGCCGAATTTGTGGGGCTGGCTGGGTGACAGAACGGGGCAGCGGTTATTGATTGTGCGCTGGGGCGCGCTGCTGACGCTGCTGGGCTTTGCGCTGATTTTCATTCGCCAGGATTATCTCTGGCTGGTGCTGGTCATGCTGTTGCATGCTTTCTTCTGGCATGCCATCTTGCCGCAGTTCGAGGTGCTGACCTTCGGGCACCTGAAACAGCAGCCCGAGCGTTACAGCAGAGTCCGGCTTTGGGGCTCGGTGGGCTTTATTGTTACCGTGGTGTTGATGGGTCAGGTGTTTGACCGTGACGGGCTTGGCAGTTACCCGATACTGGTATGCCTGATCATGCTGGGCATTTTGGCCAGCAGCCTGTGGGTGCCGGCAGCCGCAGAAAAAACTGCCAGCCACATAGAGGCAGGCCCGGTCCAGGGTATCCGGGCCATAGTGCGGCGCAGGCCGGTGTGGGTGTTTTATCTGGGTGTGATGCTGATGCAAGTATCACATGGGCCTTATTACAGTTTTTTGTCGATTTATCTGGGGGAGCTGGGCTACAGCCGTACCCTGACCGGCTGGCTCTGGTCGTTGGGGGTGCTGGCAGAAATCGTTCTGTTTCTGTTGATGCCGCGTATCCTGACGCGCTTTAGCGTGCGGCAGGTGTTGCTGGCCAGCTTTGTGCTGGCGGCGCTGCGCTGGCTGATGCTGGGGCATCTTGCTGACAGTATCGGCTGGCTGGTCTTGATCCAGCTGTTGCATGCGGCTACCTTTGGCAGCTTCCATACCGGCGCCATGCAGTTTGTGCAGCAGCAGTTTCCGCGCGGCCGGCAGGGTATGGGGCAGGCGTTGTATGTTTCGTTGTCCGGTGTTGGTGCCGCCATGGGAGCACTGTATGCCGGCTACCTGTGGCAACCGGCTGGCCCGGCGCTGACCTTTGCCGTTGCCAGCGCTGCGGCGGCAGTGGCAGCCGGCATTTCATTTTTTGGCCTGAAAGGGGAGCAGCATGAGTCATCTGTGCGTATTTCATGAGAGCAACACCCGGCAGCCGGTCAAGCTGCTGAACCACCAAGAGGACATTGCTGTAGAGCTGTCCGGGATCGGTGTGAGCTTTGCGCGGCAGGAACTGGCTGCACCGGTTACCACCCAGACCAGCAGTGACGAGGTGCTGGCCGCCTACCGTGCCGAAATAGAGCGCTTGTACGGACAGCAGGGCTACACCTGGGCTGATGTCATCAGACTGGATGAAAGCCAACCGGAAAAAGAACGCAACAGTCAGCGGGCAGCCTGTCTTGTCGAGCGCACAGGGGGCAGGGAGGCGCTTTTGTTTGTTGCCGGACGCGGGCTTTGCTGTCTGCATGTGGGCGATGAGGTTTATGCCGTGATGTGTGAAAAAGGCGACCTGCTTAGCATTCCGGCCGGCATGAAACGCTGGTTTGACGCGGGCGAGCACCCGCGGGTGGTAGCGATACGCTTGCTGGCCAGTGAGGATGACAGAACTGGTCAGCCGACAGGTGATGACCCTGCCAGCCAGTATCCGGATTTTGATGATTACTGAGGACAAAGGGGCAGGCAGGTTTGGCTTTAACCGGCTGTATCTGTCCCCCAGGCCTGCTTTATTGCTCCAGCCGGCTGGCAATTTCGTCCGCCAGCGGCTTGCGCAGGCCAAACATGAAGCCCAGCTCGGCCACGACAAACAGCGGTCCGATGGCCAGCCCCATGATGTCGTCCAGAAAGGCCGGCTTGCGCCCTTCGTAGTGGTGACCAATAAACTGGATAATCCAGCCAAGTACAAACAGCACCAACCCCCAGCCCAGCCAGCCGGCAGTAGACAGCTGGGCCAGAAGGGCGGCAAACCAAAGAAAGATTGTTAACTTGAGCGCCATTACCACTCCGTAGCGCAGGTCAAGCAGCAGGTAGTAGACAGCCGCCAGCACGCCGGCCAGCAGGGCAGGAGACAGCCACAGGCCGCCACTTTGCATGCCCGGTCGTGACAGCAAGGTGGCAACTGCCAGTACTATCATGGGGATGCCGATGAAGTGTGTCAGGATATTGCGCCGGTCCTGGTGGTAGGCGGCATAGAGTGTCAGTTGCTGCTCGAGGGTTTTCATTATTGTTGTCCTTCCGGGTACCCGGGTTGAGTGCTTGCCCGATTCAAACAGCGACCTGCTGGTCATGCAAGCTATACAGAGGGTGTACATGATAAAGGGGCAGTTATAGTGACTGCAGTCATGATGTAACGACCTTTTTGCCCTATACCCGAGCTGCGCACTTGGTCTTTATTTTTTGCGTGAAATTGCGTACACTGCAGTCATTCTTGCGAGGAGCAAACATGAGCGTTATTACGATTACTGAAGCAGCACAAACATACCTTGCCGACCTGTTGAGCAAACAGAACACCCCAGGCATCGGTGTGCGCATTTTTATTACCCAGCCCGGTACGCCCAACGCAGAAACCTGCCTGGCTTACTGCAAACCTGACGACCAGAACCCGGAAGATGAAGTGATCGGTTTTGCCGAGTTTACCGCCTGGATTGACCGCCCCAGCATTCCATTTCTGGAAGATGCCGTGGTGGACTTTTCCACTGACCGCTTGGGTGGCCAGTTAACCATCAAGGCTCCCAATGCCAAGTTGCCGATGGTGACAGATGACAGTCCGCTGGAGGACAAGGTCAATTATTACATTCAGACCGAAATCAACCCGGGTCTTGCCAGTCATGGTGGGCAGGTCAGCCTGGTGGATATAGATAATGGTATTGCGATTTTGCGCTTTGGGGGCGGTTGCCAAGGCTGTGGTCAGGCTGATTTGACCCTGAAGCAGGGCATTGAGCGTACCCTGTGCGAGCGGATTCCGGAAATTACTGGTGTGCGGGATGTCACGGATCACAGCTTTCGTGATAATGCCTACTATCGATAAGTGGTCTTTTCCTTTTATAAATAAGTGTTTACCTTGAGCGCAAACTGTGCAAGGATTTGCGGGTCGATGTGCAATCACCCGGGTACAAGGGGCATTTAATGACAAAATCAGAACTCGTCGAGCGTATGGCCAGTCACTATGATCAGCTGCCGGTACGTGATATAGAACTTGCGGTGAAAACCTTGCTGGAGCAGATGACTCAAACCCTCGCAGAAGGCGGACGTATTGAAGTCAGAGGCTTTGGCAGCTTCACGCTGAGCTACCGTGCGCCACGTGTAGGGCGTAATCCGAAAACAGGTGAGCCGGTCCAGCTGGATGCCAAATATGTTCCGCATTTCAAACCCGGCAAAGAACTGCGTGACAGGGTCAATGGCGAGGCCTGACCCGGCTTAACCCGCTTTGGACAAACAGAGCTCAAGGGGATATCGAATGCGAAAAATCAGGCGTGCCTTTATTGCCCTGATCTGCCTGTTGCTGGCAGTGACGGTATTATTTTTTACTTTGGAAAACAAACAGCAAGTTGAGCTGGGCTTTCTGGGCCATAGCAGCCCGTCGATGCCACTGGCAGTTGCCGTCCTGGCAGGCTTTGTTGCCGGGGCGTTTTTTGCCGGACTGACCTTTTGGTTGCCGCTGGGCCATTACAAGCGCAAAGTGGCCAAACAGGCAAAACAACTGGTTCTGCTACAGGAGCAGCTGGCTCAGGCTAAAGAACAACAAAAGACCCAGGCCAGCGAGCCCAAAAGCCAGGCAACCGGTGTTGTAGTGGCCGATACTGCGGCCTGAGCTGCACTGCCGCAGTTTATATCCCGCCGGGCCCCAGCGCTTCCTGTAGGAGCGGTTTTAGCCGCGACCCATGGTTGACTGTGCTCACCATTGTTCGCCACTGAAGTGGCCCATACAGGTTGTAGGAGCGGCTTCTGCCGTGACTTGTGCATCCTGGGGCTATGTGGGGCTGGAGCGCCCGGTCATTTCCCGTGCCATCTCTGTAGCATAGTTGTCGGTCATGCCGCCAATGTAATCAATCACCCGCAGGAACGACTGGTAGAGCGTCCAGCCCGCTTGGGGTGCGCTGTTGCCCAGCAGGTCAAAAATACGCTGATTCTTGAATGATAGCGGCTGGCCACCATGAAACTCCAGCACGGCACCGCAAAATGCATTGAGAAGAATCTCCAGGGTAGTGTAGGCGCCGATTTCGTGCAGGGTTTTGCGCTTGTCCTGGAAAATCTTTTCCCGTGCCAGCTGCTTGGCTTTGAGAATGCATGAGCGTGCGGGATCGCGCATATGGTGTACCAAGTCACCGGGCAGCTTTCCGGTCAGCAGCAACTCTTGTTGTTCAACAAAGGCGTTGGCTGCAGCCTGGGTCAGGTGCTCGATGGCCTTGCCACGCAAAATAGCCATTTTACGCCGGCGCGAGTCGCCGGGGCCAAGCTGGCGGTAGGTTTCCGGCAGGTCATCGCCAACCAGATTCAACAGCAGTTCTTCGACTTCGCTATAGTCCAGCAGATCCATTTCAACACCGTCTTCCAGGTCGATCAGGCCGTAACAGATATCATCGGCGGCTTCGACCAGGTACACCAGCGGATGCCTGGCCCAGCGTTGAGGGTTAATTTGCGGCAAGCCCAGTTTACTGGTTATGCTTTCCAGCAGGGGCAGCTCGCTTTGGTAGCAACCAAACTTGTTTAGCTTGAACAGTCCCTGGCTGGCGTACTGGGCGGTCCAGGGGTATTTCAGGAAGGCACCGAGGGTGGCATAAGTCAGGCGCATGCCGCCGTCAAACTGGTGATATTCCAGCTGCGTCAGTACGCGAAAACCCTGTGCATTGCCTTCAAAATTTAGAAAATCTTGTTGCTGCGCCTCGGTCATGTCATCCAGCCAGCCTCTGACTTGTGCTTGGCGAAACCAGTGGCAGATGGCGTCCTCGCCAGAATGTCCAAAAGGCGGATTGCCGATATCGTGGGCCAAGCAGGCAGACTGCACGATCATGCCCAGGTCGCTAGGTTCGCTCCAAACGGGTAGCTCTTCGCGCAGCATATCGGCCACCAGCATGCCTAGCGAGCGGCCTACGCAGCTGACCTCCAGCGAGTGGGTGAGGCGAGTATGGATCAGGTCGTTGCTGGATACCGGATGCACCTGGGTTTTGCGGCCGAGCCGACGAAAAGCGCCAGAGAAAATAACCCGGTCATGGTCTTTGTGAAACGGGCTGCGGCCGATCTCGTCTGGGCTGTGGCTGGTTTTACCCAAACGTTCGCGGTTTAGAAGTTGGTTCCAGTCCATGTGTTTGCGGTTCCTTTGGTGGTAAGCAGGGGAATATACTACACAAAGCGTGTCTAACGTTTTACCGCCTGAAATCATCTGACCACAATTGTAGCGTAGGTGGGAAGTCTGCTAAAAACTCTGTGTTGATTGTGTGAGCTGGCAGCAAAGACTCGCTATCCCAGCCGAGACAGGTGGAGAGAAGTGCATAACGAACAGATAGGCTCTCTAAACGCACAAGCCCGCCAAATGGCGGGCTTGTGGTGAGCTGGCTGCTGGATTACAGCAGGGGCAGCTTATAGGTCAGGATGATGCGGTTTTCATCCGTGCTCTTGGTGACGTTGGAGCGAATGGTGGAGTTTCTCCAGCGTACGCTGAAGTTTTTCAGTGCGCCTTCCTGGAAGGCGTAGGTGACATCAAAGTCGCGTTCCCACTCGCGGCCTTCGGACTTGCCCTTGCCCAGATCAGCGCCGGTACCTTTAACGTAGCGGTTGAACATGGTTAGGCCGGGGATGCCTAGGCCGGCAAAGTTGTAATCGTGACGGATCTGCCAGGATTTTTCATCTTTGGCGGCGAAGTCACGGTTGGCAACAAAGTTGGCCAGATACGGGTCAGTGCCAGCAACAAAGGCGTAGCCGGTATCACCGGTCATTTTCTGGTAACCCAGGCCTAGCTTGTTGAAGCCGAAGCTGTAGGTAACCATGCCAGAGAATGCTTTGTTGTCGATGTTGGTACGACCATCGTCCTTGGAGCGGGCAACACGCAGGTCGGTGCGTAGTGAGCGTTGCTCACCCAGATTCCAAGTGTGTACACCGTTGACCAGGTGTTGTTTGTACAGGTTGTCCAGGCGGGAAAAGGAATAGCCGGCAGACAGGCTGTCGGTGAACTGATAGTTCAGGTGGCCCATGTCAAAGGAGTTGGAGGTTTCTTTGCCTTTGATGACGATGCCTTTATCGTGGTTGCCACGCATGTCCAGCTTCATGCCTTCGTGGTTGGATGAAGCACGGTTATTAACGCGATCCAGGTGCATCAGGTTAACGGTCAGGCCGTCAATTTCTTTGCTGGTCAGCAGGCCGCCGGTGAAAATTTGTGGTAGCAGGCGGCCTTCCAGGTTGGCTTGAATGGCTGGAAAACGGGGCATCAGGCTGCCAACACGCAGTTCGCTTTCTGAGGCTTTGAACTTGGCGGTCGGGGCGAACTTGCTGAAGTCACGCGTAGCATGTGTTTTGTTTTTTCTTTCCGGGAACATATCAGGGTTGCGGTTGTGGCCGCCATCCAGACGCAGGGCGTAAGCGGCGTAGACATCCACACCCACGCCGACGGTGCCTTCGGTGTAACCGGACTGGTACTTCAGAATAAAGCCCTGGCCCCACTCATCCTTGGTTTTGTTGCCTTTATCTTTCTTGTTGGTGTCACCGTCGTGGCGAGTGTCCTGGTTCATGTAAAAGTTGCGCAATTCCAGAGTGGCTTTGCTGTCTTCGAAGAAGGCGGCGGTGGCCATGGAGGGAGCGGCTGCAAACGCAGCCGAGAGGCTGGCCAGGGCAATTGCGCGGGAAAGAGGGGCTCGTTTCATTAGTTCAGGTTCCTGAAGAAGTATTGTAAAAAACATGGGTATTCAATTTGGGCAGCATCATGTACCAAATAAGATAGTTTTGCCAAATCTGGCTTGACAGGTTAGCTAATGAATTTCAAAGGGCAGGAGTTTAAAGCGAGGCAGGGAAGGCGGGAAAGGAGCAGAAGGATGTGGCTGTCAGGGTGCCAAAAGTGACGAACCCGCCAGAAGGCGGGTTCGTGGTTCCTCGAATGTAGTGATTACATCAGGGGAATGGTGTAGCTGACGATTAGACGGTTTTCGTCGATTTTTCCGACAACGTCAGAGCGAACGGAAGCGTTACGCCATTTGATGCCCAAACCCTTCAGAGTGCCATCCTGGAATACGTAACCGATATCGGTATCGCGTTCCCACTCGCTACCGCTTGAGCGCTTGCTGCGGTCTGCATTATAGCCCATGTTAATGTCGGTACCACGGAGGTAACGAGTCATCAGCGTTAAGCCAGGCACGCCAACACTGGCGAAGTCATGGATGTAGCGAACTTGCCATGATTTTTCATCAGGAGCAGCAAAATCACGGATCTGAACATAGTTCGTTAGGAACGGGTCGGTCTCAGCAATATAGGCGTAGCCGGTATCGCCGGACATTTTTTGATAACCCAGTGCAAAATTGTTATGACCCAACTTATAGCTCAACAGACCCGAGACTGCAGTGTTGTCGATACCACTTTTGCCATCTTCTTTGGTTTTGGCATAACGCAGGTCAGCAGTAATGGCTTGGTTGTCAGTGATCTGATGGGTGTAAACACCGTTCAGAATGTGCTGCTTATACTCTTCAGCAAACTTGGCAAAGTGATAAGCAGTTTTTAGGCCGGTATCGCCCCAAACATAGCTGGCACTGGCAAAGTCGAACTTGCTGGTTTCCCCAGCGTTTTGGCGGGGAATGCGGTTTTTGTCACCATTCTTAAATGACTGCTTGCTGCGACCAGCATTTTTACCAGAGCCAGATACATTTAAAAGAATTGATTCGTTGTTAGTGGAATTGCGTTGGTTCATGCGACCCAAGCGCCCTAAATCAACGGTCAGACCACTGATTTCCTGGCTGTTAACATGCACGCCAGTGAAAGTTTGTGGCAACAAGCGGCTGTCGCCGGAGGAAACAGTTGGCAGCTTAGGCATCAGGGTACCGGCTTTCAGTACGCTATTGGAAAGCTTAGCTTTAAAAGTGGCGCCCAGCTCACCGTAGCTGTCAGGTACATGTCCACCATTATTACCTTTATGATTTCTCTGTTTGCCGAGCAGCAAGCCAGTCCCTGAGGTGCCACGGCCGCTATCCAGCTTCAAACCGGCAAAGCCCATAGCATCAATACCTACACCTACGGTGCCTTCGGTGAAACCGGACTCATAGCGGAACAGGAAGCCTTGTGCCCACTCCTCGGCTTTGCTCTGGGCAGGTGCAAAGTCACCTTGGTTAGAGCTACGAAAATCACGATTCATGTAAAAGTTGCGCAGCTCCAGGCTGGCTTTGCTGTCTTCGATGAAGGCAGCCTGCGCCGGAATGGCCATGGCCAAGCCCAGTGCGCTGAGGCTCACGGTTTGAGCGATTGCTTTCAGTTTCATTAGTTATTATCTCCGGAGGGAAACACAGTAAAGTTAATTGCTGAAATCAAGCGGTTGTAATAGAACACGCACACATGGCACGAGTCGCTTAGACATTGGTCGATTTTTTTAAAAAGGTCAAGCTGACTCAAACAGGTTTTGACTGTCGGGTCAAATTATTTCGCATTCATTATTTTTTATCAATTCTATTTGCTTAATGAACGCTGAATGGACAGCTGAAAAAACTTGAGGGTGGAGCCGTGGCGACCTTGCGCTTTGGGTCCTGCAGGCTGTCTGTAGGCCAGAGGACGTGTAGCCTGGCGGGTTTCGGTGCAAGAAGATGCTTTCGGTAAAAATAGTATATAAGTGTGCATCTTCGCAGGTTGCGCGGCTATCAGGGTATTTGTCTGAGCCAGGCCCGGTAGCTTGTAATTATGCTGTCGTGCATTAGTCTGGGTTGAAAGATTAATAGCAGGGCAAGAGTTTTGTAAGTCGCAAGGTGTCACCGAAGGTGTTCTATTTGCCGGGTGTCTGCGCGGTATCGATGATGAGCGGCTGCCTGGCAGGGGTTGGCAGTGGTCGTAGCCTATTGACACAGGGCAGCCCGCTGCAATGTGCCGTGTGTTACTTTCTTGATCAGACGGATTTTTTTGCGACAGGTTTCGTTAGCCTGCCTCTGTCTGTGTATAATCGCAGCTTATGGTAAGCGTATCTGGCCGTGTTTGCCGATTGCGTCCCGAGCTTTATTGAAAAAGGCCACTGCGTGACCGAAGTTTTTTTACAAGCCCGCGGGCTAACATGTGAGCGAGACTGGCGTGTGCTGTTTTCCGGGCTGGAGTTGCAGCTGGAATATGGGCAGATGCTGCAGGTGTCTGGTCCCAATGGCAGCGGCAAGACCAGCCT
>LSQX01181091.1_pt2 | contig 11468 bp, 10 predicted proteins | sample 654561 | NCBI WGS metagenome assembly LSQX01 (sample SAMN04489861, study PRJNA283612) | anaerobic digester metagenome | isolation source: 4 biogas reactors fed with cattle manure at either 37C or 55C with and... | place: Denmark: Kongens Lyngby | collected 2014 | reverse complement strand
CGCTCATCGCATTGACGCCGCTGTCCGTCAGCATGTCCAGGAAGACGTCTTTATTCTTCAATAAAAACGTGTTGAAACCGGCTTCCTGCATGGCTTGCAGACGTTCTTCGACCGGCAAGAGCGTGAGCTTCTGCACCACCCGCACCTTATGCATTTCAAGTGGTACCGATTGACCTGAGTAGAACTTTACAGTATTCATTTTACTGTCCTTTCATGTTTGGACTGTTATAGTGCTGCCATGTGGAAAAGGATATAAAAATAGCTCCCATCCGCTAGGCGTCTAATCACCTAGGGACGAAAGCGAACTTCCGCGGTACCACCCTAATTGCATCAAATCTTGATGCCACTCTTCGGATCTAACAATCCTGTACCCTATGACGGGGGTAACCGTATTCTCCTACTTGAATCGTTCAGAGAATCCGCTCGGGAGTGTATAGGCAATGGCAATTCAGTATCCGCTCACACCGGCCGCGGACTCTCTGCATTTGTCTCTATGAGACGTCTGACTTGCTTCTTGTTTCTCTCCGTCAATGCGTTTCTACTAAGATACGGAATTCAAATCAGTTTGTCAAATCTTCTTTTGCCTAAGCGAGATACGGCTCATCTAAATGGCTATAATTAAATATAAATCAGATAAGGAGACTACATATGGCAAATCCCAGGAAAATCGAAGCGGCCAAGACGGCCTTTCAGAGTAATGATATTGAAGAATCCCGTCGGGTTCACGAGGAAAATTACGAGAAGCACAGTACCGGGAGCGGAAAATACTTAAAAAGTACGGTCTACGGGGGCTTAGACGGAATCATCACCACCTTCGCCGTTGTGGCCGGCGTAGCGGGCGCGAGTCTGGATGCGAAGATTGTCTTGATTCTCGGTTTTGCCAATCTTATCGCGGATGGTCTTTCGATGGCGATCGGCGATTATCTCTCCACGAAGTCGGAACATGAATATAATCGTCTGGAGCGGGAGCGTGAAACCTGGGAAATGGAGCATTTTCCTGAGGGCGAGATCAAAGAAATGGAAGAACTCTATATAGGCAAAGGGATGTCTGAAGAGGATGCCAAATTAGTCGTGGGAACAATGGCCAAGACCGAATCACTCTTTATCGATACGATGATGGCAGAAGAGCTCGGCATTATCGAAGATAACGAAAGCCCGATCAAAAACGCCGTTGTCACTTTCGTTTCCTTCCTGACCTTTGGCTTTATTCCGCTGGTGGCTACGGTCCTGGCATACTTCAATCCGCTGCTCGCAGCCAACAGTTTTACCGTTTCGGCCGTTCTCACCGGTGCCACGCTGTTCGTCCTCGGTGCAGCCAAAAGTAAAGTCAGCGGCGTTAACTGGCTTCGATCCGGCATCGAAATGCTTGTGGTGGGCGGTCTGGCAGCAACCGCGGCTTATTTAATCGGCTATCTGCTTGGTGGCCTGGCCGGTTAACTTACTCTGACATTTCTGATAAAAGCGCCAGGAAACGAGTCAGGCGATCATCCATAGCTTCGGCAAAGATGAGTTCCATGGCGTCGAGCCTGCAATCGTATATAATGTTTATCACATAAGTAGATTGACCCCTAAGGTCACAGAGATACACCCTTGTCGAATTTTCATTCATTCGAATTAGAATCCCGGAGGAAAAAATGCCCTAACAATATGTAAGCCCTTATGAGGAATATCCCTTTTTAAAAGATTGATCCGCTAGCCTGCTATGTGATTTCGAATTGGCCACCGATCGGCTAGCCTCCGGCAGCGGCATGCTCCGTGCGCTGTTATTAGAAGGAAGCGAGCCTGTAGAAACGGAAAGCATCGCTCTGACGTTCTATCGAAATTTACCCGGGGAGCTGCTTTGGCTGACGGAGATGATCTATCACCTGAATGCTTGTCTACGCACGAAATTCACACTGACGGATTCTGAGTTTGAGCACCTGCTTGAGCTAACGAATGAAATCAATGCAATCTTCACGGAGGAGTTAAAACAGTTTCTGATTCCTGCCGGATCCGTCGCGGCCATGCAGGCTCATCTGCTGCGTGTTGAGGCGAAGTCCCTGGTGCGCCTGCTCTACCGCTGGAGCGAAGCCGGTCATGCTGTCAATCCCAAACTGATCGACTGGACGAATCTTCTGTCCGGTTTCTTTTTCCACTGTTCCGTCTTGATTAACCACGCAGAGGGAATCGCGGAGGAAACCTTCGAAAGCCGGAATTATAAATAATAAGATGCGCGTTCACAAATTATGCTTGCCTTTTAACCAAATTGTATAACAACAAGGTGAAACGCCAACTGCAATTATCATCTTACCCGACTCCATCTAGCGATATGAATGGCCGTAAGGACTGTCCCGACAAGCGCGATGGCACTCCAGGCTATTACGGTGGGTTTCCAGCCGAAATTATCGTTTAGCGCAGCTATGCCGTATGAAGAAACCGCACTGCCTCCATAGGTAAAAGCATTTAGTATACCAGACACTGTTGAAATTTGACCGGTACCCGCGAAGCGCGCCGGCAGTATGCTGATCAACATGAGATTAATGCCATGCATAGAGCCGGTAACAATCGCCATCAACAGTATTGAAGCCGCTGCATGCGAAGAAAAAACAAAAACCAGAACTACAGAACAGATAAACGTCAGCAGCCAGAGAAACGCCGATGCCCTGAATTCATTTTTTACAATTTTATACAGATATAAAGTAGCGATCACACTCATTATGGCGAATACAGGCAGTACCGCCGTGCTCAATATTGAAATCGATGTGCCTAAATCGAAAACGTCATTGATGTACGAAGGCATCCAGGTCGTGATTCCATCACGCAGAATCCCCTGCAGCAACAGAATAGCCATGACTGGCAGCAGTCCGGAACTCAAAAACAATGTACGAAAATCCGTCCCGGGACAATTCGGTATCGCAGCCCTGACATCCTTAGCCGCGTAAGTAGGTGAAGTCAACTTGTCCACCGCCAAAAACCATAGTAAACCTACCGCCAAGGCCCAGACCGCAGCGAGTAAAAACACGGCTCTCCAACCGGAAAACCGGATACACAACGGCACGATCAAGTAGATGGCGATCGTGGCAGCAGAAGCTGATGCCGACACCCAGGTACAGGTTCTGGCATATTCTCGCGGCGACAAATTCTCTGACATTATCCTGGTGAGCGGCGGCCACAGCATAGACTGTGCCAGGCCGTTTAAGCACCAAACTACCGTCATGATATAGACATTACTCAAGCTAAACATGATAAGGTTGCAAACAGATGTGGCGATCAAACCGACAAAAATAATGGTTCTTGGTTTGATACGGTCACCTAAGATGCCGCTGAATATCTGACCAAGTCCATATGTCAGGAAACTTCCTGTAACGGCCATACTAGCTGCAGCCTTAGTGATCATAAGCGATCTGATGATTTCCGCGATTGCCGCCGCATAATTGATTCTAGCCACATAACTCGAATTGACATCTTGCGGCTGCACGTCCGGGTTAAACGCTTTTCCCTTCAAGAATAGCGGTATGGTCATATCCTCGGCGACGTCACTGCCGTGCGAACGGTCATGCCCGCCATGGTCAGCCGTGATTATGATCGAATAATCATCCGACATCGATTGCACGATGGTTTCAATACGATCCCAGGACGCGCTGACGGATGCTATGTATTCCGTTGACATCCAGCCATGAGAGTGTCCGACATGATCGGGCAGACCTAGATACAGGAATGTAAAATCAGGGCTGTATGTATGTATGTATGTAGGAAATCGCTTCTTCGGTGATTTTTTGGTCGGCTGTTTGATGGGTGTGGATACGGCCTGAAAGATAATAGCCGCAAGCAATAGAACCCGGCTTCGCTAAATCCCTCAACTCCTCCCAACTGTAAAACAATCCGCACGTTTTATTATTTTTGGATAACTGCTCGAAAAGGCCATGGATCGGCCGAACCTGCGGCACGTAGGTATTGGTCAGTATGCCGTGCCGATCCGGTGCGACACTGTGAAAAAGCGACATGTGGCAGGGTAAGGTAACACTGGGCATGACAGTCTGCGCTACTGCTGTAAAACTCGACATTTCTTTAAGTTGCTCAATAAATGGATGTCCGCACACGTCCAGGCTGTCTGGTCGCATGCCGTCCACGAGAATCAATAAAACTTTCTCACTCATCTATTTTCTCCTATCTGATAATATCGATACGATGTTCTTTGTATCTGAAAGGTTAACAGAAAACTGTTGATTGATGATTTTGTCTATCTCCTCGCATCACTCATCTGGACACAAATCCAATCGCATTGTACAAAAAGTCACTACTACGTTGGACTACACAAGCGAAGCAGATATATCTGCGAGCCGGCTTCTTAACAACAAAAATGACCTGATCGAGCAGGTCATTTTTGTTGGTTTCCTATTCAGCTCCGTATAAAGCGAATATTCGGAGTATTCTTTTCAAGCTAGTATTCTCTAGGGTTTACTTAGAAATCGACTTCGGTATTGTAGAAGCAGCATTTCAGGAGTTTTTCCATTTGCTCTACGGTGATGCTTCTGGGGTTTGATCCGGTGCATGCGTCTCCGACGGCTAGCTCAGCGACCTCGGGCAATTTCTTCAGGAATTCCTCTTCGTCGATGATGCCGTCCTCATAATCACGGATGCAGGTGGGGATTTCCAGCACTTCGTTCATGGCTCTTATATGGGCGATGAGCGCTTCGACAAGTTCGTTTGTGCTCTTACCTTCAAGCCCGAGGAAACGGGCGATGTCAGCATAACGTTCGGCTGCGGTTTCATCCTTGGCGTTAAACTGGATAACCATAGGCAGATACATCGCATTCGCACAGCCATGGACGATGTGCCCGCCGGAATAGGCGGCACCGGTTTTATGCGCCATGGAATGAACGATACCCAGCAATGCATTGGAGAAAGCCATACCGGCCAGGCACTGCGCATTATGCATCCGGGCACGCGCCTCCATATCGCCGTTGTACGAATCCACCAGATATTCACTCACCATCTTGATGGCATGTAAGGCGAGCGGGTCGGTGTAGTCACTATGCAGCGTGGAGACATAGGCTTCTACCGCATGGGTCAGGGCGTCCATGCCCGTGTGCGCGGTCAGTTTCTTGGGCATTGTTTCTGCGAGATCCGGATCCACAATCGCGACATCCGGGGTAATGTTGAAGTCCGCCAGCGGGTACTTGATACCCTTTTCGTAGTCGGTAATGACCGAAAATGCGGTCACTTCGGTCGCTGTGCCGGACGTGGAAGGAATGGCGCAGAATCTCGCCTTTTGGCGTAGGGCGGGGAAACTAAACGGAACGCAAAGCGCATCAAAGGTGGTCTCCGGATATTCATAGAACACCCACATGGCTTTGGCCGCGTCGATGGGCGAGCCTCCGCCGATGGAAACGATCCAGTCCGGTTCAAATTCGCGCATAACCGCTGCGCCCCTCATCACCGTATCAACGGATGGATCTGGCTCGACGCCCTCGAACAAGCGAACTTCCATGCCGGTTTCCTCAAGATTTTCGACAACTTTATCTAAAAAACCGAAACGTTTCATGCTTCCACCGCCGACGACAACGATCGCCTTTTCGCCTTGCAGTGATTTCAGCGCGTCAATGGCACCTTTTCCGTGGTATAAATCCCTTGGCAATGTAAATCTTTGCATAAACTCTACTCCTCAAACTTAATCAATGATTTTACTTATCAAGAGACTAACATTACGGCAAGAAAGAATGAAGATAGCAAAACGGCATATCGATATACCTTTATTGATATAACATGATCTATTCATTCAGCGTTGCTCAAGCAGTTGAACCTGATCCACTGTATCATGCAGTTTTTGAATGAACAGCTGATCCTCAGGGCTCATTTGATATCCTTGGCGAAATATCAGAATATCTTTATGCTTATTTTTTGACATATTGCATGGCTTTTGTACGAGAGAAAAGCATTCGAGAACATCGGAGGGTATCGGTGAAACCCACATGTATGTAGTTGGAATACGGCTTAAGATTTCAAACTGACTGCCCCGTTCAAAAACAGCGATTTTCTTCTTCTTTTCGACAGTCAGAGCAATTTTCTTGGCTTCAGAGACAGGTAGTGCGGGAACCGACAAATCGCCGTGTATGATCTCTGTATACTTGGAAAGTTGTGTAAAATCGATCATATCCTCCTTGGCCAGCGGGTGTTCGCCGGACATCAGAGCCAAGTATTCGAACTCCCAAATAGCTTGGAATTTCAAACCTCTGTCTTCCAGTGCTCTGATAAAATACGGTTCATATAACGTTTGGTAACGAATGATGGCCAGGTGGTTTTCCTCTTCAGCCACCTTGCTGATAGCCCGCATGGAGTTGGTTTCCTTGTAATTGATATCTATGTCCTTGTGCGGATCCAACGCTTTAATAAATTCGGTAAAAGCGAAGGAAATATAGCTGGCTCTGGGAACGCAGATATCGAACCTTTGCCTTTTTTCGTCGACAGGCTTATACAGCGACTCCATCTCCTCAATTTGCATCAATATGCTCCTCGAGTATCGCAAAAAAGCTTCTCCTTTTTTTGTCGGTACGACGCCTTTTGAAGTACGATTAAAAATAGCTGCCCCTAGAGATCCTTCTAATTCTCGAATTGCCTTGCTTAGATGCGGCTGTGCGATATAAAGATTTTTCGCCGCTTGCGTAATGGAGCCGGTTTTTTCTACCTCAACGGCGTATTTCAGGTGTAAAATATTATTCATAAGATGAATCTCCTCTCAATCAACATAAACCTTTATTTATTACTCTTAATCCGATAATAAATAAGGCAATATGATTTTTAACCCGCCTTCCTGATGAAGTTAAGTATGAAATTGTAGAAATATATGCCTCGTTTTTTACATTTCCGTATATATATGTGGACATAGTTATTATAGCACTTAGTCTATTAGTTACGAAAATCTTAGTCAGCGGGTTGCAGAATAAATCCTGGACAGATAACAAAGGAGACTGCGGAGGGGCTAAGGCTTTCCCCACCCCTCAACTGCGAATGAATGATTTCTAGATCGAAATCTGATTAGATCATAAGTGAGAAGCGGGGTCTTCTCGTCAGCACCATCCAAGGGTTCGACCGGATTTCCTTCAGGGTCATCGTTGAGCGAAGTCATGCGTCTTGTCTCGTCGGTTCGTAAAACGAAACGAGATACCTCATTGGTCGCCGCCATGAACAAAAACCGTTTGGTCTCGCCATAGTCATCTGTCAGCAGCTCACCGTCTAGCTTGAGCGTATACCGTAGCTCTGCGCAATCGAGCTCTATCTCGAGGTCTATCGGCTCCCCTACCTTGTAGGCTGCTGCTGCGATCTCAGTCACCGTACGTGTATAAAGCTGACCGTCCGGTCGGAAGACGAGGCGGATGGCGGGAATCGCTTTGGCATCTAATAGTTCGACTTGTAAATTGTTGCCCTCTAGTTGATTTAGCTTCAACTGAAACTGAATCGTCTTCTTACTACTGGGTTTTAAAATTCTTTCTGCACGGCTATAGTCATAGCTATCTTCGCGATTGAGCCGAAGCGCACGATAGCCTCCAGCTTGGTGATAGTGAACCTTTGCCCATTTGGGTGCATAGAGGTTCCATGCAGCCAGACTCTCCTCATTCTCGAAACACTCGTTCAGGTCGGGGTTTAACTCCTCCGGCTCGATGGGAACGGGGATTCGGGCTACCCAGACGTCTTCTTTATTCACTGTATAGGCGACCCATAGATCACCATCCGGTGACTTGTCATTTCCCTCCGTGATGCCGCGCATATATTGAGGACCCAGATCCTTCCAGAAACCCTTGAAGCGCATCGGGGGGACTTCGCCATGCACGAGACGCATCTCAGTAAATGCGAGACCATCCGTCGAGGTCGTCACACAGAGCGGGTAACGATGCTGCGTCTCCAGTGTTGGTGTATAAACCATCGCAAAACGACCATCCGCGGTCTGTTCCGCCCACACCTTCTGACCACTCATGACGAGTGATGGCGAGCGCTTCACCTCGGACCAGTTCTGTCCGTTATCGTCGCTCCGGGCAACGAGGGCATGCTTCCAGAGTCCGATAATCGTATCCGGATCAATATGGTACCAGCAGAAGGCTTGATAGGTTCCGTGTTCCGGATGCTTGATCTGAATCAAGTTGCTCTGATCGCCGTTCTCCTCCGCCCACTGCTGGGTATAAAGGCGATTCGTCAGCAGCTCCTCGCAGATCGCTTGGAAGGACAGATCCTTGGCTTCCGTATAGAGCGGATAGTTCAGCTGCTCAAGCGACCATCCGGCCTGCAAGTTCGGTAAGATGAAGTAGATCTCGCCTAGGCTTCCATCCGGATAAAGCTCTCGAACCACCCGACCAATACCGTAGTTGTCCCAGTTCGTAATCCAGGGCTTGGGCGACCAGCCATAGAAACCAAGCACGAGCATCCGGCCGTTTTTTGCTTGATAGAAGCTCATACGTTGATGCATATAAGCGTATGTCGTACCATCAAACGAATGCTCATTGCTCTTGTAATCCACGATGGTGCAAGCCGGGATTTGATAAGGCGGAAAAGAGATCTGATGCGAAGACCAATCCTGTCCATCATCTGAGCCGGCGAGTATAGAATAGCCTTCATCTGTGTGTTCGTCAGACGGATTCACTAGGTACTGAACATAAAAACGGTTCGCAAAATACGCCAAATCAGCTGCATGCTTGTAGGTACTGGTCGTACCGTCTGCCAGTTCAGGATGGCTGCGATTGGCGCGTGTCACTTGATAGTTCTTCACGCCCTTGGCGGGAAAGATCTGGCCGTGATGGTAATCGCCGTTCGGATGGATATGATCTGCATAATGCGGGAATCTATTCTTATCTAACATAAAATTACCTGATTTCTTTCTCTTCTATGCTCATCGTATCATGATAGTGACTTAGATTTGGATTAATATACTCGAGCTTCAATTGCTCCTGAACTTGCATAACTGGTCCAAGCCATTGAAACCTACATCCATTTTTACTACCACAAGCGTCGCCAAAAACGCTTGCTCCGTCTGGCACCTTTGGCTTATCCCATTACCTCGAACAATTGGCCTAGCAGAAAAGCTCCCTCACGGGAGCCTCCTACACAGTTTTCTCTTATTTGCCTGTCTACTTGACAGGGAGCAGTTCAAGAATGCCCGGCTTTTAACTGAATGATGGGATATGGGAGATGCTGCTTACTCTGCTCTTAGCTCTCTAACAGTGCGAGCAGTGCCTTTGCATCTTGAATCAATATCGTTCTCGGATCATTCCAGGTAATATAACCTAGTTCCCGGAACTCATTTAAGGTTCTTGTCATCGACTCCCTCGTTAAACCGGCATAACTGCCCAGCTCTTCACGGGAGAGTTTCAGCTTGAGGAGGGTTCCCTGATCTGTCTTTAGCCCGTTATCGTCCTTCAAGCGCAAAAGCAAGGCCGCTACTTTCAAAGATGCCGTATTTTTACTTAAACGGGAGATCAGGTCTTCCGCATAGCGGATACGGTAAAACGATTGTTCCAGAATCACACGAAGAACCGCCGGGTTATTGTACATGTGTCTGTCAAACGACGACTTCGGAATGATCAATATTTCCGAATCCTCAAGCGTCTGGGCCATATACAAATAATTGTCGGACATCAAAAGGTTTAAACCGCCGACAAAATCACCTTTTTCATAGACATATAAAATCTGTTCCCGGCCATCAAAGGTGTTCTTGAAAATCTTGATGCTGCCCGACAAAATTACATAAAACTGTTCTGCCGGCTGTTCGGTTCTAAATACATACTCCCCGCGTTTATACGTGCGGAGTTCCGATTCGCCTGTCACGGCGAGGAAAGATGCAGCATCCAAAGCGGCCAGCAACTGAATGTCATCTAAGCGCCCTTGTTCGTATTGACTCGAATCGTTCATGAAGATTTCCCCTGCCATCCGGCAAAATCCTTATGCCACTGCTTCTTTGCCAAAGAACTGTTCTCTCGCATAAGATTCCAGCGCTTTAGCCTCGTCCTTGTCCATGGGCAAGACGCCCTCTAGGGGATAAGATCGACCCAATTGAGCGTATTTGTCCTTACCCATTACATGGTACGGTAAAATCTCGATCCGTTCAATCCATTTGCGCAAAGGCTCGATGGTTTTGATAAACATATCCATCTGTTCCTTCGAGTCGGTACGACCGGGAATCATGACGTGGCGGATCCACAGCTTGCCTTGAAAATCACCTTCCTTGAGTACGTGCATGAAACGATGCAGGTGATCCATCTTCACTGCCGTCAGCTCTTCAAAAGCATCCGGCGTAAATTCTTTGATGTCCAGTAAGAAACGATCCACATAAGGCAAGAGCCTGCGAACGGCGGTCGGACCGGCGACACCAGAGGTATCCACACAGGTGTTATAACCTTCTTGTTTCAACGCTTTCAAGGCTTCGAAGACGAATCCTGCCTGAGCAAGCGGCTCGCCGCCGGAGAAGGTCACACCCCCGTCATTCCCATAGTACGAGCGGTAGCGGCTTGCGATGCGCAAGACTTCATCGACCTCGATCGGTCTTCTTTCCGTAAATTCCTGGGTGTCCGGGTTGTGGCAGAACTGACATCTTAAGGGGCAGCCCTGGAGGAAAAAGACGGTTCGGATGCCGGGTCCATCGAGTAGCCCCATTGTTTCGATTGAGTGTAAAAAACCTGTCTGCATGCGATTTGCTCCTTTTCCTCTGCTGCTTGTATGCAATATTTTTTAGACGTGGCTGTGGAACGTCCGCTTAATGACTTCTTTTTGGTGATCACGTGACAACTGGTTGAAACGAACGGCATAGCCGGATACACGAATCGTCAGGTTCGGGTACTTGCCCGGATTCTCCATCGCATCGATCAGCATCTCGCGGTGCAAGACGTTGACATTCAGGTGGAAGGCCTTTTGCTTAAAGTAGCCATCCAGAATACTCACGAGGTTCTTCTTTTGCTCGTCTTCACTCTTACCAAGGGAATCGGGTGTGATGGAGAACGTATTCGAGATACCGTCCTGGGCCACACCTTCATACGGAATTTTAGCCACGGAGTTCAAGGATGCAAGGGCACCGTTTTTGTCACGGCCATGCATGGGGTTGGCACCCGGCGCAAAGGCTTCCCCGACCTTACGACCGTCCGGTGTCGAGCCGGTCTTTTTGCCATAGACGACGTTTGAGGTAATCGTGAGCAAGGATAAGGTGTGCTCCGAATTGCGGTAAGCCGGATGTTTCTTCAATTGCTCCATGAAGTAGCGGGTAACTTCAACGGCGATGTTATCCACACGATCGTCGTCATTACCAAAAGTCGGGAAATCTCCTTCGATCTCAAAATCCTTCGCCAAGCCATTCTCGTCGCGGATGGCGCGGACCTTGGCGTGCTTGATGGCGCTCAGGGAGTCGGCCACGATCGAGATACCGGCGATACCCATGGCGAGGAAGCGGTGAACGTCGGTGTCGTGCAGAGCCATTTGTCCGGCTTCATAGGCGTACTTGTCGTGCATGTAGT
>LSQX01042385.1_pt2 | contig 11468 bp, 11 predicted proteins | sample 654561 | NCBI WGS metagenome assembly LSQX01 (sample SAMN04489861, study PRJNA283612) | anaerobic digester metagenome | isolation source: 4 biogas reactors fed with cattle manure at either 37C or 55C with and... | place: Denmark: Kongens Lyngby | collected 2014 | reverse complement strand
CCAACTAAAATTATACTCTAAGAATTTACCGCCTGCCCGCATGAAGCAGTGATATTATTGTAAACCAAATCCGGCTTCGGGTCAAGAAACAATATGGCTAAAATTCTTTTATCTCGGGTTTAATATTGCCCTTTGATATTTCAATTATTCCATAGGTGGGCCGTTTAGTATTCCTTGGCCTTGAAACGCTCCCCGGGTTTAAAAGTACCATTCCTTCCACCTTCACTATCTGGGAACTGTGGGTATGGCCAAACAGCACTATATCGGCTTCCAGTTCCAGTCCCCTATAATACAGCGTGTTTAGCCCATCCTTCACCCTGTACTTGTGCCCGTGGGTGACAAAAACCTTTTTGCCCTCCATCTCCAGCAAAAGTTCGGAAGGAGTACCGGCATCGGTAAAAAAATCGCAGTTCCCGCTTACCACGTATAACTGGCCCGGGTGAAGTTTCCTTATATACTTGCCATCTTTCGCATAGTCGCCTAGGTGAATAATGGCATCCACGCCGGCCATCAGCTTTACTGCCTTTTCGACGGCGTTATTGTCTCCATGGCTGTCGCTTATTATTCCGATTTTCATGCCTTGTTCCCTCCGGCACAGGAAAGCAGCTCCCTTACCTTAAGAAACGCCTTTGCCCTGTGGCTTATGGAATTTTTTGTTTCGGCGTCCAGCTGCGCAAAGGTTTTGCCAAGGTCCGGCACGTAAAACAGCGGGTCATAACCAAAACCGCCGGTGCCCCTTGGCTCAAACAGTATTCGCCCTTCACATTCCCCCGTCACGGTAAAATGAGCCCCGTCGGGGAACACCACCGTCGCTGCGCATACAAACCTGGCTCCCCGCCCGTCCTCGGGGACTTCTTTCATCATTTCAAGTAGCTTTTGGTTATTGCTTTCATCGGTGGCGCCTTCGCCTGAAAACCTGGCGGAAAACACTCCCGGCCGGCCCCCCAGGGCATAAACCTCCAGCCCCGAATCGTCAGCGATGGCGGTCATGCCGGTGGCTTTCATCACTTGAAAGGCTTTTTTATAGGAGTTTTCCTCGAAGGTAAGCCCGTCCTCCTCGATTTCAATGTCCACCCCCGCTTCGTCCATGGACATCACCCTCCAGCCCAGGTCCTTTAAAAGCTCCATCATCTCGACGGCCTTTTTTCTATTCTTGCTGGCAACCACCATTATCTTTTCCGTCATTTCTCAAACCTCCCGGCAATACGTCTTCCAGCGCCCTTTTTTGTACTTCCACCAGCTTGCCTATACCGGACGCTGCAAGGTCAACCATCCTGTACATTTTGTCCAGCGAAAAGGGAAAGGCTTCACCGGTGCCCTGTATTTCCACCACTTTCCCGGAGCCGGTCATCACCAGGTTCATATCCACCTGCGCCCTGCTGTCCTCCTCGTAGCACAGGTCCAGTAAAACCTCGCCGTCCACTATACCAACGCTGACCGCCGCCACCAGGTCGGTAACCGGTATTTCCCCTATGATTCCCTGCCTTTTCATGTAACCCAGCGCGTCAACCAGCGCCACGTAGGCCCCGGTTATGGACGCGGTCCTTGTGCCGCCGTCCGCCTGCAGCACGTCGCAGTCTATCCATATGGTGTATTCGCCGCCAAGCTTGTCCAAGTTCGTCACCGACCTAAGGGACCGGCCGATAAGCCTCTGAATTTCATGGGTCCTGCCCTCCGGTCTCCCCTTGGTTATTTCCCTCACCTTCCTTACAGCGGTGGACCTTGGCAGCATCGAATACTCCGCAGTAATCCAGCCCTGGCCCAAGCCTTTCAGGAACTGGGGCACCTTTTCCTCCACCGACGCGGTGCACAGCACCTTTGTGTCCCCGGTTTCTATCAGCACCGACCCTTCACCGTACTTGGTAAAATTCTTGGTAATCCTTACCGGCCTCAGCTCGTCAAACTGCCTCCCATCCGTTCTCAAAGCCCATTCAACTCCTTCCCCCGCAAAAGCGGCCCGCTGCCTCGCCTTTGGCCGGGCCGCCCGGGTTAACTTCTTATATCATATCACAATTTATGCCTACTTGTACTGGTTTGCAAACACCGGTACATCTATAACACTTTCCAGTACCACTCCGGTGGGCAGTACCGCCGGCTGCCCGTCCACCAGGAACACCACCCCGGTCACCGCAGGATATTCCTTAAGGGTAAGGGCAATGGCCTTTACAATCCTCTCGCCCACGGCGTCGCCCCCCTCGTAGTCGAATATCCCCCTTTCAAAGTTCAGGTATGCTATGCCGTTCTTTGTCCCCATTCCGTTTATTTTAACATCCGCCGGGATGGCCGACTGCAGGCCGCTGCCCTCCGGCGGTCCCTCCAACAGGCACTTTATCGCCACGTCCATGCTGGACCCCGCGGTCCCGGTCCCCAGCGTAACCGGCACGAAGTATTCGAAGCCCTTCTCGTTCACCCTGTGGAAATATACCGTGACGCTGGAACCCCCGGTGCCGCCCAGCCTGTTTATATTCTCCCTGGATATGGGGCTTCCGGTGCGGGTTCCGTATGGAAGGCTCTCCGGCACATCTCCCTCAAACATGAACTGTACCCTGTCCACCGTATTGAACTCGGTCAGCGTGTAGACCACCGACTTAATCATCAGTTCCTCTTCCTCCGCCGAAGCGCAATCCAATGCTTCCTGCGACAGGTCCACTTTGGCCAGCCCGTCCCTTATGGTAAGGCCAAGCACCCGGGTACCGGCGGGGACGGGCGAAAAGAGCCCCGTGCTCTGTGCCATTACCGACAGCTCGTCGTCGGATATCAGCCTTTCCAGCGCTGCCCGGGCTATGCCCTCTTCCCACTCTATATCAACCGAAACGGGAACAAGATATCCATCGCTGTCCCTGTAATACAGCACGGTTTCCCTCATCCTTGCATCCGACACCGTGTCGGCGCTTTCCTGCTGCAGCGGAAGCGTATCCGGTTCCCCGGGGGCTTGTTCACCGCCGGTTATCCAATTCAGCAGCATCCGGACAGGGTTTTCACAGCCAACCACAAGGAAAGCCATGCAGATTATTATTGCTCCCGCTAAAACGCGTTTATACATCCCAATTCCTCCCCAATTTTCTTTGATTGGTGCCGGGGAACGCCTGTATGTCCCCGTTATAAAATATATTAGGGAGGAATGGACGCTATGATTTTTTATTTCTTCTTGATCCTGGTTATATAGCCGCCCCTGGTCTCCCGGGCGTCGCTCACGGTAACAAAGGCCTCTGCATCGGTCTTTTTAAGAAATTCCATGAGCACCGGCAGTTCCTTTCTGTTCAGCGTGGTATCCAGCAGGCAAACAGGCCCGTTCTTGCCTATGCCCTCGATCATTGTAACACCAAAGCCCATGCTTCGCAGCTTATTGGCCAACTCCTCGTCGCACGTTTTTTTGGGGACAATTCGCACCATGATGGTTCCTATGGCCATCTTGGTTTCAAGAACGCTTCCCACAATGTTGCCCACGGCAAAGCCGGAGGAATACGCCAGTATGTTTACCCAGTTATCCAAAGAAGTCATAACCCGGCCCAGGGCCACGATATAAATGGTAACCTCGAAAAAACCCAGGACTGCCGCGAGGTATTTTTTCCCCCGCACTATCATCAGCATCCTTACCGTTAGCAGGGATACATCCACCACCCTGGCAAAAAATATAAATAGGAAATTGAGCACAATACCCATATGATACCCTCCATAGGATTAGTATTAAAAATTGTGTTCTTATTATTTAATATACATTGAAAATACTATTATTTCCTGTTCATAAAGTCAACACCAAAAAAGCCGGGGAATGAAAACCCTCCGGCCTTTTTGCGAAATTATTCCTAGTCATTGGTCAGCAGTATATCATTCACATAACGCACTATTCCGTTTGCCAGCGCCTGGGCGCACCTCTGCCTGTACTCTTCGGTAAGGAGCAGCGCCCTTTCCTGGCCGTTTGTAATAAAGCCAAGCTCGGCAATGACCGCCGGCATCTTTGTCTCCCTCGTCACCACCAGGTTCGGCCTGGGAATGACTCCCCTGTCTATGGTTTTTAATTCCGCGAGCAGCGCCTGCTGTATTATCTTTGCCAGCGTGTAGTTGTCCCTGTTGTCGGTCTCGCTCTTTTCCGAGGGATAGTACAGCGTCTCCACACCGCATATGGAGCTGTCGGTTTCGTGGGCGTTTGAGTGTACGCTTATATACAGGTCGGCATTGGCGGCGTTGGCAATAGCCGCCCGCTCGTACAGGTCCACGAAGGTGTCCTTCTCTCTTATCATCAGCGTCCTGAAGCCCAGCTCCTCCAGCAGCGCCCTCAAACGGTGGGATACGTCCAGGTTAATATCCTTTTCCTTAACGCCGTTGTGGCTGGCCCCCGGGTCCTCGCCTCCATGGCCGGGGTCGATTACTATAAGCGTATCCTGGTAAAGGGAGGGTACCGCCGACAACTCCAGTACTATTTCCCGGGCCCTTTCCGACGAGGTTACCTTGTACCTGGCCTCTTCCTTAAGGTATACCACTATAAAACCGGCTTTTTTGGAAGAAGCATAGGGTGTTGATACTATTCTTTCCACCACGCCGTTGTTGATGTACACTTCCCCTTCCTCGATAAAGGCGTCCCTGTCGGGTATTTTAATGGTAATGGTCTTTTCATCCTTGTCGTATTCTACGTCGTATTCCACCCTCTTCTTCGCATCAATCGTAAGGGTACCGGTTTTCCAGCCGGTGCCGACGTACTCAATGGCCGAAAGCGGTAAGCCGTCAATAAGCACCTCCAGCCCTTTTTCGCTGCTTTCAATATTGTACTGCAGGGCGTGGTCAAGTTCTATCACAGCCCTTACGGTATTTTCCTCGAACTGCGAAAACCTTATGGACCTTACGCCGTCCCTTCCGATGGCAACCGAACTGTCCTTCATGTTCCCCAGCCTTGTGTTGAACATGTCCACCACTATCCTGTCCGGCTTTTGCAGGGTCATGGTTTCAAAGTCAAGCCTTGAAGTGGCCTCCACCACAAGTTTTCTCCGGTCCTTGTGCTCGTCATCGAAGTATATTCCATTTACCGTATTCACCGTCTTAATCTCAATCTGCTTCTTATTTTCATCGTAGTCAATGCTGTACCCGGAGGGGCTTGTAAGGTCTATCACAACCCTGGAAATGTTCGGGTTTACCTCGAACTGTGACGCCCTCACCCTTATTATGTTGCCCCTGCCTACCTCTATCCTGTTAGTATCCGACCGGAATACGGTATTCAAAAAGTCTATGACCAGCCTGTCCGGTTCCTGGAGAAACATTGTCCGGTGCATGGCGCTGCCGGTGGTCTTAAGCACCACCGCATCCTTTTCGCTGTCGTATTCAAGGCCCAGTATGCTTGCCCCCGGTGAAGTAAGGAGCACCGTGTATGTTGAGTGGTCCCATCCCACCTCAAGCCCCAGCACCTCGGTTATCGCCCTGACCGGGACCATGGTCCTGTCGTTAATAAGCTTGGCGGGAACCTCCAGGGCTACCTTTTTGCCGTTTATATCCATCTCGCTGCTGTTTATCTTTAGCTTTACCCTCTTGTCACCGGTGTTTATCGTGACCTCATAGTTTTGCCCGTCCCACTGCACATCGGCACCGGTGCTCTCGGTTATTACCCTTATCGGCACCAGTGTCCTGTCGTCTATGATTACCGCGGGGACATCAGAGTTCAGTACTTTTCCGTTCAGTTTTATCGTAACCGGTGGAGCCTTATATGTAATCTGTTTACCGTCCATATGTAGAATAAGCTGCTGCTCCTTCATCGCGTACACACTTGTACCCGACAAAAGGATTGCCAAAACCAGGATAAATGCCGCCGCCTTTTTCAACATGATAACCCCCTGCTGTGAAATGATACAGTATAGTCTTCGTTTGGTGCCTGATACCTGACCGTATGTTTTCGACTTATTATACCATAAAAATCCCCTATTTTTTGCTGAATTTAGTCCAATTATGTAAATTTAATGCCCCTGTAATATTGCTGTAACGCCTATGTAATAAAGCTCCCTATTCCTTGTCCGGTACACCGGACCGCGGGATTTATCCCAACGCCTGCCCGCAGCCAACCACAACCCAAACTATTAATATTTGACTAAAATCGACAGTGAAATGTTCCAAAAAAACTGCCCCTCCGGCACAACCCGAAGGGGCTAACACTGACATCTTTTCATCGGCGGGCCACAGGCCGCCCACCGTCCCTATTACTGCACTTTATACAGCTCGTCGCTCTCGGGCGGGTCAATGGGCTCTTCCCTTTCGCCGGACACAAGGGTCCTGCCTTCCTCCACCACTTCCCCGATTATGGAAGCGGGAATGCCTTCCCTGTTAAGGGCCTCCAGCATCCCTTGACCGTCCCGGCAGGTTATAAGCATGCAGCCGCTGGAAATGAGCTTAAGGGGATTAAGACCGAATTCCTCGCATATGGCCTGGGTCTCCGGCCTTACCGGGATTTTGTCCTCGTATATCCTTAGACCTACCCCCGATGCTTCCGCTAATTCCCAAAGGGCTCCCAGCACCCCGCCCTCGGTTACATCGTGCATCGCGGTAGCGCCCATTTTCCCCGCTATCATTCCTTCCTTCACAACGCTTATATGTCCCATCATCGCCTGCGCGCTTTCCAAGAGGGCATCATCCATCCTGCCGCGCAGCCTTTTTTCAAAGTCATGGGCAATAATCGCCGTACCCTCAAGCCCGGCCCATTTTGTAAGTATTATATAGTCCCCCGGTTTTGCGCCGGACGAAGTTACCACCCTGTCCTTGGCGGCCCTTCCGATAGCCGTGGTGGACACCACGATGCGGTTAACCGCCGGGGTTATCTCTGTATGTCCCCCTATTATCTCAACCTTGAGCGAAGCCGCTTCCTCCGCCGCCTGCCGTACTATGTCCTGCAGCACCTCCAGCGTGGTACCCTCGGGGGCAAGTATTGTGAACAAAAGTCCGAAGGGCTCGACACCGTTGGCGGCTACGTCGTTGCAGGATATGTGTACCGCAAGGCGCCCTATCTCATTGGAGGCCCCGGTGATTGGGTCGGTGGACACCACGCAGGCATATTCCCCAAAGTCCAGTACACTGCAGTCCTCCCCCACCTTTGACCTCACCAGCACCTCTTTCCTTTTGAACCGGAAACTTGATAGTATCCTTTTCTCCAGCACGTCGGATGGCAGTTTGCCGCTTTTCATGACCTATCCCCTCTTTGCATTATGTAATGTGACTCCACGCTATGATTATACATTATTTGGACCGCCGCAAAAAGTCCTCTTCCATTCCTCCACCGTCATCACCCTGTGGTCGGACACTATGGCGATGTATTGAATATCCTCCGGCCTTATTTCGTGGAACACCATTACCTCGGCGTCATAACCCTCTTCCTTGTCCCTTCGCAGCTTCAAGTTGTCGGTAAAGGAAAGCGAGGTCTCCCAGTACTGCTCCGCCAGGACCTTTCCCTTGCCTTCCAAGTAATCCTTTGCACCGTAAAACCCTTCAACGTCCTTCAGTATAAAGGGTTCATACAGCTGGTTAGCCCTGTTTTCGTTTGCCACCCAGCACCTCGCGGGGTCAACCCTGAAGGCCAGCAGCATGCTGTGGGAGTGGAAGGCGTGGTCTTTTTTAAAGTTCATGCTGGCAAATATGGCCTTAGTCCTGTCCACCCAGCCGGGCACCCTGCCGGCCCTATACTTGTTCAAAAAAATATGAAATTCCCTGTATTTCTCCTGGTAGGTTGACTTGTCATCGTACCTTATGCCCCTTAACTTTACCTTGGCCAGGTCGTTAAGCGACACAACATGATAGACAAGCCCCGTCCGGCTGTAATCGGGAAAATACATAGCATACCTCCTTGTTTTGGCCTTTTCCCATGTTAAGTTTTGAAATAACCGGCAATATTATTCAAAGGCCCCGACTTAACGGAGCCTTAGTTTTTTTTTGCAAACAATGGGCAATCTAATACTCGGAGGTGGATTTTATTGACCAACATCAACTGTTCCGAAGCCTGCCGGCATCAGAAAAACGGGAAGTGCCAGCTTACCCATGTGGGAATAGTGTCCGCCATAGGCAGCACAAAATGCGCCTATTTCCAGCAGAAACAGCAGCCGGATTCAGGGGTCCATCTTAAATCAGAAACATAGCAGCAATTGTAGTTACAATTAACCCGATCATTACCGGTTTGAAATTGCGCCTTGCAAGGTCTATGGGCAGCACCCGGCATATGGCCGCGGCCGGCAGTATTGCCCAGGGTATCAGCGTTCCGCCGCCTACCCAGATAGCACCAATCTGGCCGAGGGCGCCGAGGGTTGCTATGCACCCGTCAACGGCGGTGCCAAAAACCCTGGCCAGCGACCCGGCTAGGGACATGCCGGAAAAACCGGACCCGTCCAGGCCGGTTATCGCCCCAACAACCGTTTCCATCGTCGCCACCATGGGTTTGTTAACCGGGACGGCGGCCGCAAGGGACCGGCCCATGTCTGACAGTATACCCTCGGAGCCGGCCGGAAGCACGCCTGCGCCAAGCACCGACTGTATGGGCGCTATTTCCCCCAGGTAAAAGAAAGCAGCCACCGGGATAACCGGTCCGAATATCTCCATGCCGAATTTGAAGCCGTCTCCCATATACTGTGCAATCTTGCCCAGGGCTTTTCCCTTGTACTGCAAAATGCTTCCAATTATCATCAGTATCACCGCTGTCCCGCCCACCAGGGCGGTGGCGTCCCCTCCCCTCAATTGGAAGACGGACATGGCTACCACGTCAAGCATGAACGCCGCCGGTACCAGGAAGGCGGTCAGCCTGCTCACCCATGTAACCTTTACGTGTTTTTTCTCGCCGAACTCCTCCACCACGGCGGTCCCAATCCTGCCGAGGCGCATATCCCTTTTCAGGAATACATAGGCTGCCGCTACGGTGGTGATACCCATAATCGCCACAAGGGGTATACCCTTGACCATCAGGTCCACCACTTCCACTCCCGCTGCGGTGGCGGTTATGGTTGGAGCGCCCTGGATGATGTAGTCGCTGGAAAGCGCTATCCCGTGTCCGAACAGGTTTATGGCCATTGCAACTCCTATGGCGGGAAGGCCCGCCTTAAGTCCCACCGGCAGCAGAACCGCTCCCACCAGCGCGGTGGCGGGGGATGGCCAGAAGAACCATGACACCATGAGCATTATAACCCCTATGAACCAGAAGGCCATATCGGGGGTCTTTATCAGCCTGGAGAAGGGCTTAACCATGAGCATATTGGCACCGGTATCTTCCATCATTTTGGACATGGCCACGATCAGCGAAATAACCAGTATTACCCCAAACAGCTCTACGCCCGCCACCACAAGGGAATCAAATATTGCCCGGGTTGCACCGGTCACCGAACCCTTTGCGGCAAGTCCAATAAAAAAAATACCCATAATACAAGGTATTATGGTATCCCTTCGGGTTATCATTACTGCCAGTATCACAACAACCATAACGGTATATATCCAGTGCAGCAAAGTAAGCTCAACCATGAATATGTTGACCTCCTTACAAATAATTTAGTACCAATATATGCCCATAAGGAGGTTTTGTGAAAGAAAAGACGGCCCCCGGTCAAGAACCTCACCCTCTGCCGCCCTTGTTAATGACGGCGTCGTTTAGCGCCGCCTTTACAAGACCCAAAAACAACGGGTGGGGTTTGTTGGGCCGGCTTAAAAACTCGGGATGGAACTGTACGCCCACATAGAAGGGGTGCAAATCCTGCGGCAGCTCCACCGCTTCCACCAGTTTGCCGTTTGGCGATGTGCCGCATATCCGCAGCCCCTTTTCGGCCAAAACATCCCTGTAATGGTTGTTCACCTCGTAACGGTGGCGATGTCGTTCACTGATTTCACTGGCGGCATACAGCTTGTGAATTAAAGTTCCCGGCACAATTTTGCAGGGATATGCTCCAAGCCGCATGGTGCCGCCCTTTTGCGTTATACCAACCTGCTCCGGCATGGTATCAATAACCAGGTGCCCGGCGGTCCGGCTGAACTCGCCGGAGTTGGCGTCCCTAAGGCCCGCAGCATTGCGGGCAAACTCTATTACGGCTACCTGGAGCCCCAGGCAGATACCCAAAAAAGGAACCCTGTTTTCCCTCGCGTACCGGCAGGCAGTGATTTTTCCCTCGATGCCCCGGCTGCCAAAACCGCCCGGTACAATAATACCGTTTGCGCCTCTGAGCAGCTCCGACACGCTGTCTTCTGTTATATCCTCGCTGTCAACCCAGAGAATATTCACATTCGCCCCCGCCTCAAAACCCGCGTGGCTGAGGCTCTCCATGATGGAAAGGTATGCATCGTGAAGCCTTACATACTTGCCCACGATGGCGATGGTGACCTCCTTTTTCCTTGCCTTTATTTTTGCGAGCATGTTCCGCCATTCGGACAAATCCGGCTCGGGAACGTCAAGATTTAGCTCACGGCAGACAACCCTGTCCAGCCCGTTCCGGTGCAGCATAATCGGCGCTTCATACAGGCACGGCACCGTCAGGTTTTCTATGACGCAGTCGGGCTTTACGTTACAAAACAAGGATATTTTTGACTTAATGTCGTCATCCAGCGGGTCATCGGCCCTGGCAATGATAATATTCGGCGATATGCCCATGGAACGAAGCTCCTTAACCGAGTGCTGCGTGGGCTTTGACTTGTGTTCCCCGGACCATCTCAGGTACGGAACCAGCGTCACATGAATAAACAGGCAGTTGTCACTGCCCACCTCGAGGGAAACCTGGCGGATTGCCTCCAAAAACGGCTGGCTTTCGATGTCCCCCGTGGTGCCGCCCACCTCTGTAATCATCACATCCGCCCCGCTGTTTTTGGCCCCGGCATAAATAAAGTCCTTGACCTCCCCGGTGACGTGCGGGATTGCCTGCACCGTTTCTCCCAAGTAACCGCCGGCACGCTCGCGGTTTAGTACATTCCAGTATACCTTGCCGGAGGTGAGGTTCGAAAGCCTGGTCAGGTTTTCGTCAATAAAACGTTCATAGTGCCCAAGGTCAAGGTCGGTTTCCGCGCCGTCGTCGGTTACAAACACCTCGCCATGCTGGAACGGGCTCATGGTACCGGGGTCGACATTCATGTACGGGTCAAGCTTCTGCACCGCCACCTTAAGCCCGCGCTGTTTCAGGAGCCTGCCCAAAGACGCGGCGGTAATGCCTTTCCCGAGGCCCGATACAACGCCTCCGGTTACAAAAATATATTTCGTCAAATGCTCCACCTCATTCCCATTCCACCGTAGCCGGCGGTTTTGATGTTATATCGTATACAACGCGGCTCACCGAGCGTATTTCGTTCGTGATTCGCGATGCTATGCGGCTTAAAGTCCTGTGCGAAAGCGGGGCGTACCGGCAGGTCATAAAATCGCTCGTGTTCACCGCCCGCAGGGCAATTACCGCGTCATAGGTCCTGTCGTCGCCCTTGACCCCCACCGAGCGCGTACCGGTATATACCGCGAAATACTGCTGCGGCTTATTTTTAAGCTTTCCGAT
>LSQX01036578.1_pt3 | contig 11468 bp, 8 predicted proteins | sample 654561 | NCBI WGS metagenome assembly LSQX01 (sample SAMN04489861, study PRJNA283612) | anaerobic digester metagenome | isolation source: 4 biogas reactors fed with cattle manure at either 37C or 55C with and... | place: Denmark: Kongens Lyngby | collected 2014 | reverse complement strand
TTGGAACACTTAGATTTCTTAGATAATAAAGTTAAGATAATTACAGATGATGGTATGGGAATAAATTCTAATATTGTAATGTATAGAGCTATGGTAAAAGCTAAAGAGCTAGATTTAACTATAATGACCCATGCAGAGGATAAAGACCTTACCCCTATAGACTATAGAGTTTCTGAAAATATTATAACTATAAGAGACATTTATCTTTCTAAGATAACAGGAGCAAAGTTACACTTAGCTCATGTAAGCACAAAAGAAGCTATAGAAGAAATCAGAAAGGCTAAAGCAGAAGGTGTAAATGTAACTTGTGAAGTGACTCCACATCATATAAGTCTTTGGGACAATGATTACAAAGTCAATCCACCTATAAGAAGGAAAGTAGATGTAAAAGAAATTATTAAAGGAATAGTAGATGGTACAGTAGACACAATAGCAACTGACCATGCACCACATACTGAAGAAGATAAAAGAAATGGAAGCCCGGGACTTAGTGGATTAGAAACAGCATTTTCTGTTACCTATACTACTTTAGTTAAAGGGAATAAAATATCGCTTAAAAAGTTATCCGGATTAATGTCTGGAAATGGGGGGCGGATAATGAATATTCAAAAAGGTAGGATTAAAGAAGGCTACGATGCAGATTTGGTATTAGTCGACATAAATAAAAAGTGGAATATTGATTCAAATACATTTGTTTCAAAAGGAAAGAATACTCCTTTTAATGGTATGGAAGTATTTGGTGAAGTCCATATGACTTTAAAGGGCGGACTTGTAAAATATAGAAGAAAATAAATAATGGGGTGAGATATTGATAATTGATAAATTATATAAAGAAGTTAATGATAAAGGCATGGTATGTCTAGGCCTGGATACTCATTTGGATTATATACCTAGAGAAATTAAGGAAAAGTATAAAAGTATTGAAGAACAAATATTCCAGTTTAATAAAAAGATAATTGATTGTTCTAAAGATATAGTAGCTATTTATAAACTTCAAATAGCCTACTATGAAGCTTATGGTATTAAAGGTCTAATTGCATATAAAAGTACAATGGAGTATTTAAAAAGCATGAATCTTTTATCCATTGGAGACGTAAAACGTGGAGATATTTCTGCTACTGCAGATATGTATGCAAAAGCTCATTTTAAAGGAGATTTTGAAACTGATTTTATTACTATTAATCCATATATGGGTTATGACAGTGTAAGACCATATTTGAAATATCTCCAAACTGGAGAAAAGGGAATATTTGTGCTTCTTAGAACTTCTAATCCTGGAGCAAAAGATATTGAATACCTAAATGTGGATGGAGAAAAATTATATTATCATGTAGGGGACAAATTAGTCCAACTAGCTGAAAAATATAGAGGAGAATCAGGCTACAGCTCCTTGGGAGTAGTAGTAGGTGGAACTCACACAGATGAAGCCATAGAAATTCGTGAAAGATATAAAAATATGTTTTTCTTGATTCCTGGATATGGAGCCCAAGGTGGAAGTGGTGAAGATGCTGCCCTTTACCTTAACAATGGAAATGGTGGAATTGTAAATTCTTCTAGAGGCATAATTACAGCCTATAAGAAACAGACTGATGGATATGAAAACTTTGAATATTATACAAGAAAAGCAGTACTAGATATGAGGGAGGCCATTGGATTTGAAAAAAGGATATAGTGATGGAATAATCATTTCAAATACGGAAATAAGCCCTAATATTTATCAGTTAATTCTAAGCGGTGACTTTCAAGGTCAACCTGGCCAATTCTATATGGTAAGAGGCTGGAATGGATTAGATCCTTTATTGCCAAGACCCATTAGTATAGCAGATTTAGAAGAAGGATATATTACTCTTTTGTATGAAGTACGAGGCAAAGGAACCCATATTATATCTACATTAAATATGGGAGATAAATTAAGCTTATTGGGCCCCCTTGGTAATGGCTTTGAACAATATGAAAATAAAAGAATAGCTTTAGTATCTGGGGGAATTGGAATAGCGCCAATGCTATATTTATCTAAAACATTGCATTCAAAGCCAGATATATTCCTCGGATTTAGAAATCATATATATTTATTAGATAAATTGCTACCCTATGCAGAAAATATTTATATATCAACCGAGGAAGGTACATTTGGATATAAAGGATATATAGTGGATATATTCCAACCCGAAAATTATGACTTAGTAATATCCTGTGGACCAATAGGGATGATGAAGGCACTTGTGGATAAATGTAGAGGAATAGTACCAGTTCAAATATCAATGGAAAGCAGAATGGCTTGTGGCATAGGAGCTTGTTTAGGATGTACAATAGAAACCATTAGAGGAATGGAAAAGGTATGTAAAGAAGGACCTGTATTTATTGGTGAGGAGGTCTTTTCATGGGTGGAGTAAATATTTGTGGATTTGAATTTAAGAATCCTGTGATTGCAGCATCAGGTACCTTCGGATTTGGAAGAGAATTTGATGAATATTTTCCTATAGAATTATTAGGTGGAATATCTACTAAAGGTCTAACTTTAAGTAAAAGGGAAGGTAATAATGGAATAAGAATTCATGAAACTGCTTCTGGAATAATGAATAGTATAGGTTTACAAAATCCTGGAGTGGAAGATTTCATCCATTCTGAACTACCTTTTTTAGAACAAAAGGACACGGTTATTTTAGCAAATTTAGGTGGAAGTACAATAGACGATTATTTAGAAGGCATACTATTATTAAATGAAAGCAATATACATATAATAGAGCTAAATATATCTTGTCCAAATGTAAAAGAAGGGGGAATGGCATTTGGAATTAAATGCGAAACCGCAACAGAAGTGGTTAGAGAAGCTAAAAAATTAAGCAAGAAGCCTTTAATAGTAAAACTATCTCCCAATGCAGAAAATATAAAGGAAATGGCTATTGCTTGTGTTAAAGCAGGAGCAGATGGATTATCTTTAGTAAATACATTTAATGCATTAGCAATAGATATTTATAACAGAAAACCAGTATTCAACAATATAACAGCTGGATTATCAGGTCCAGCCATAAAGCCCATAGCCCTTAGGATGGTTAGAGAAGTAAGTGAAGTAGTAGATGTACCTATTCTAGGTATAGGAGGCATAATGACCTGGCAAGACGCAGTAGAATTCATTATGGCTGGAGCCTGGGCAGTTCAAGTGGGGACGGCTAACTTTATAAAACCAGATATAACTTTAGATATAATTAAAGGTATAGAAGAATTTATGAATAAAGAGGGGATTAAAGATTTGATAGAGATTAGGGGAATTATATAAGATAGTGAACAGTGAACAACGAACAACGAACAACAAACAATGGATTTAGAAAAGTGCTTTGGTAGACAAAATAAATATTATATCTGTCATAGGGAGTGAAATGAGGAATCTAATCATTTGAATTTGACTTTAATTCTGAATCATAACTTAGGAGGAATAACATGACTATAGAACTACTAAAAGAATCAGGAGCATTACTGGAAGGACATTTTTTATTATCTTCAGGCAAACATAGTGATAGGTATATTCAATGTGCAAAATTGTTGCAACATCCTAAATTGGCTAAAAAAGCGATAGAACCTGTTGTTGAAAAATTAAAAGATTTAGATATTGATATAATAGTAGGTCCAGCCATGGGAGGAATTATTGTAGCTTATGAGCTAGGAAGGCAACTGGATAAACCTGCCATATTTGTAGAAAGAGAAGATGGAAAGATGACTATAAAAAGAGGGTTTAGTATAATAGAGGGACAAAAGGTTTTAATCGCTGAAGATGTAGTGACCACAGGCAAATCTGCCTACGAAGCTATAAAAGTAGTAGAAGAACATGGAGCTATAGTAGTAGGAATAGCTTCAATTGTAGATAGATCAAATGGAGATATTAAATATCCACTATACTCAGCTACTAAATTAGAGATAAATACTTATGATAAAGAAAATTGTCCAATGTGCCTAGATGGAGAGACAATTATAAAGCCTGGAAGCAGAAATATAAAACTATAAACAAACTTTATGTAATAATTAGGCTATACCCTTGTTTATAGCTTTACTTTAAAAAATACATGTGTTAAAATATTAATTAACTATATAAGTCTCCGAGCATGTGGACCTTAATACCTTGTAAATGGTTACATGCCGATAGGGTTTGATTGGAAACGATTAAGCCTCCTGGTGGAAAGGAGAAAATTATTATACAGCATTCCATCAGGTGTGCTGTTTTTGTTTTTGACATAATAACAACACTGGATGACTTAGTTAAATTAAAATTGAAAAGGGAAGGTGGATGTAATTATGTTTGGAAAAGGTAAAAAAATGTCAGCATTATTATTGGCAATTATATTGATTTTATCACAATCAATGATATTTGCAGAAACAGTAAAAGAGCAGGTAGTAGTAATCACAGGAGTAGGGGTAACTGAATTAAAACTTACACTTGAAGATTTAAAAGCAATGCCTGCAGAAGCTCAAATTGAAGATGATTATATTTATAACAGTAAAACTGGAGAAAAAACAGTTGCTGTAAAAGGAGTTAGTCTTGCATATCTACTAGTAGAAAAAGCTGGATTAACAGCTGAAAATGCTGAAGTTAATTTCACAGCAGCAGATGGCTATGCAATTGATCCACAATTACTTAAAGATATTTTAAATGAAGATTTAAAATATGTATTAGCTTATGAAGCAGATGGAGAAGCTATAGTTGATAAAAATAATCCAGATAATGAATTAATAACAGTTTATAGAAAAGTAAAAGAAGAAGGCGAATTTAATACAGTCTTTAAATTTGTAAATAAAATCGAACTTGGAGAAGCAACTGAAGAAGTTGAAGAACCAGAAGTAGATACTGAAGAACCAGTAGAAGTTGATATTGTATTTACAGACATTACAGAAGAATACAAGTATGCAGAAATGGCTATAAGCGAACTTGCAAAAAAAGGAATCATAAATGGAATGGGCAATGGTCTCTATGCACCAGAAGGAGAATTTACTCGTGCACAATTCTGTAAAATAGTAGTTGAATCCTTAGGAATTGAACAAGTAGACTATAAAGCTGGCTTCACTGATGTTAAATCAGCAGATTGGTTTGCTAAATATGTTCAAGCTGCTGTAGATGCAGAATTATTTGAAGGTTACCCAGAAGGTGACTTTATGCCAAACAAAGTAATTACTAGACAAGAAATGGCTGTAGTTGTAGCTAGAGCTGCTGTTCAAGCAGACAAAGTCAAACAAGAAAAAGTGGATAAATTCACAATGGATAAATCTGAATTTGAAGACAAAGCTGAAGTTCCAGATTGGGCAGAACATGCAGTAGCATGGTTAGAAGCTGAAGGTGCTTTTAGTGATATTGCAAATGAAAACTTCAATCCTACTAAAGTAGTTAATAGAGCTGAAGCAGCAACTGTAGTATATAATACATTATTTAAATAATTAGTATTTAATATAATGAGCGATAGCCTTGGCTTTCGCTCATTTGTATAGAACTAAGGAGGTATATTAAGTGAATAATATTATGAGAAGAAAATTAATAGTTTTTTTACTCCTCTTAAGCCTTATCATTTCACCTTTATCTAGCTTATCTATGCCTGTAGAAGCAGCATCTACAGATTTAACCATAACTGGAATTGGTGTAAAAAATGATGTAGTAATAAAAGCTGGAGATTGGTCAAAATATACTCTTTCAGAAGAGTACTATTCAACAAATAATAGCCTGGGTTTTCATAAAATAATAAAGGCCAAAGGTTATGATTTATTTGAATTAATTGGAAAAGATAATTTAAAAGGGGATAAAGATTATATAGTAAATTTCACCTGCGCAGATGGTTTTAAATTTACTAAAACTATCAGTGAGTTAAAGAATACATACTATTACAAAGACTTTACAGAAGGGAGTAAGGTTAAAGCTAGACCAATGATTGTCACTCATACAAGTGTTTTAGCAGATTACCCTAAAAATGTTTTTGCTCCTCCTATTAAGTGGACCGATAAAGCTATTACAGATAAGGACAAAGATCCTGCTTTTCCTAAATTAACATTTGGACAAGTTGGTATTGATGATATGAATATGTCAAGTTGGGGAAAAGAAGTAATAAAAATTACTATTGGTGAAGAAAGACCAGTAGATAGTGGCACTATAGATTCTCCATATAAGCATATTAGCTATGATGGAGCACCATATGATATAGACGCCATAACTAGTGCTACTTTCACAATAGAAGGTGCAGGAGTAGAAGGATATAGAGCTATTTCATTGAGACAAATCGAAGAAGATGTTAAGGGACAAGAAAAAGTAACTTATTATGAAAAAGTAAAAGATAAAGTTGTAAAAAATACATTTGAAGGTATAAATGCAAAGTATTTAATTGATGAATACGTAAAGGTTAAATCTAATGCTGGTAATATAATATTTAAGAATAATTCCAGACAAACTATTGCCACTGTTCCAATTGAAAAAGCTGGTGATTATACTATTGCCTATGGAGTTAATGAAGTGCCTTTAGTATATTTAGAAACGGATGTAGGATATAGAGCTGATAAATATAATGGACAGGGATGCTTTAAACTAGTTTATGATCAAGGTAGTTCTCCAAAAGAAGAGCTATCAAATGTAGCATATATATATGTAGAAGAAAAAGATGCTAAAAACATATTTGAACATAGCTATGCTCCATATAATGATCCCCAATATACAGACTATGAGATAATTATCCATGGGGATAAAATGAAAGAAGAAAAAAGATATAAAGTAACAGATATAGAAAAGATGAAGGATATCCAATTTGAAGATGAATATAGTCTTTCAAATAGTGAATACTTTTGGTATTACAATAGGTATAAAGGAGTAAAACTTTGGGAATTACTTCTTAAAGCTGGATTAGATCCAAAAATTGATGAAACCACAAGCTTGCAATTTATAGCAGCAGATAACTATAACTTTGCACCTATGACTATAAAAGATATAAAAGATAGTTCCTTATATGGTTATTATGAAAAGGATGCAACAGATACAGGTGATGGAAGCTTTGATGGAACAACAGTTGAGCCACTTCATACAGGAATGCCTGTAATAGTAGCATATGGGTTCAATGGATATCCTTATGTAAAGAGACCAACAGATGAAGGCTATAATCCTGGATTAATGAATGCAGGAGGTCCTTTAAGAGTGATTTCTGGAAAGACTAGCTATAATGATACAAATGGTTCTAATCAAGTTCAGTTTATAAAAGAAATCATTATTGGTGGTGGAACTCCGATATCAACTGATACGTCTAATCAGGGAGATGGAGAAAAGACAAATCAAGATGTTTCAAAAGACTCTGCTTGGAATCACAATCATGGAGTTTATACTGAATACCTAGATCTGCCTGTTTTAAGAATAACTGGATCTCAAATTGTAGAACCAGTAACACTAACATTAAGACAAGTAGAATCTTTAAATCAATATGCAGCTAGAGATGTATATAGCGGAGATGGAATTAGAGAATTTGAAGGTATAATTCTATGGGATCTTATATCGAAATTTGTAAAGTTAAAAGATGGAGTTGATACTCCAAGTGTTAGAGTATTTAGTGGACAAAACTATAATCAAATTTTAAGAAGTAGTGACCAAATAAAAAATGGTGTATTAAATTCAAAAGGACAATTAAAACAAATAATTTTAGCCTATGCTGCCGATGGATATCCACTTGTTCCAAAGGAAAATGATAATGGATATGTAAATAATAATGCCTTTGGTCCTTTAAGGCTTATAATTGAAGAAAACAAATCCATGTGGATAAAATGGACAGACTGTATAGTAGTAGGTACTGGAGATTATGAAGCTCCTGAAATGAAGGATGTCAAAGAACTAGACCTACCAGAATTGGAAGAACCAAGTTTAACAGATGAAAAAACCAGTGAAAAAGTATGGATAACATATAAAAACAATACTGGAAAAGAACTAACTGAAGCAAGTGCAAGAGTTATGAAATATGATAAAGATGGAAACTTATGGATAGGTACTAATAATGGTGGATTATCAATGAGAACTCCTGAAGGTAAGTGGACTAACTTGAAAGAAATAACAACCGAAAATAAAGGTATTGTAAAAGTAGATACTTGTTATGCAATAGCTGAAAGAGAAAATGGTGAACTTTGGGTAACACTAGGAAGCCCTACAACAGCACAGGGAATATTAGTTAGATCAAATGACAAATGGAAATTATTAACACCAGACAACTCATCCTTACCAGGAGCTTTTGCACAAGAGTTAGAATTAGATGGTAAAGGTGGATTGTGGATTGGCACACAAAATAGCTTGGTTCATATAGATGCAGAAGATAAATGGACAGTTTATGGTGAAGAAAAAGGACTATTGCCGTATTCAGTAGATGCTTTAGAATCTGATGACAAAGGTGGAATATGGATGGGTTATTATCCTGTTCATGGGGGCACTGAAGAAGAACCTCTATACTATGGTGGTTATGAATATTTAGCTGCAGATGGAAAGGTAACTACCTATAATGAATTTGATCCAACTGATTTCAACTTAATCTGGGTTAGAAGTATATCCATAGACACTAAAGGTGGAGTTTGGATAGTAAGATCAGGAAATATACCAGGCATGGGTCAAGGAGAAATTGATTACATTCTTAATGGAGAAAGAACAGTGTACAAAGCAAAAGACCTTTATCCGGAAATTGATGAAAAAGATGATATAAGACTTGTAATGGCAGATAAAGAAAAAGAAGATGTGCTTTATATTGCAACTTTAAAAAGTGGATTAGTAAGGACTGAAGGTTTAGGAAAAGTTGTAGAAAAAACCAACTCATCAAACTATTTTCCAACAGCTCAATGGGATAGCGTTTATGCTTTGGATTCACAAAGAGGACAGCTTTTAATTGGAACAAATGGTGGGGTCGGTATACAAAAGGATGTTCAAACATTCCCAGATATTAAAACACACTGGGCAAAGGATGACATTGAGTATATGACAACTATGGGCTATGTTAAAGGCAGCAATGGACAATACAAACCTGAGGACAATATTAGTAGAGCAGAATTCTTTACTTTAATGGTAAGAATTTTAGGTATTGATGATGTTGAATCCGAAACTATACCTTTCGAAGATGTAAAATCTACTGATTGGTTTGCACCAGAAGTTTTAAAGGCAAAAGGGTCTGGATTACTAAGTGAATATACTGGCAAAAATTTTGAACCAAATAAAGCAATAAGCAGACGTGAAATAGCTTTAGCAATAGGAAATGTATTAAATCAAAAGTTGGAATCTGAAGAAATAGAAGAAATACTATCTAATTTCAAAGATAAAGTAATAGAAGGGGATAAATCGGCAATAGCTTCTACCTTAAAGGCAGAAATTATTAAGGGTTTCCCAGACAATACTTTCCGTGGAGATTTAAATTCTACTAGAGCCCAAGCTTTGGTAATGTTATTTAGATTCTTGAAATATTAATTGATGGCAATATGATTCGTCATATTGCCTCTCTTAGGAGGTAAATATGAGAAAACGTAAAAATAGTAGCATGTTATTGGTTATATTATTAATTATTGCTATTAGTATAGGGGGGTGTAGCTCAAAGAACCCTAAAGTAGAAGAGCCTCTTGTATTATTAGAAGAGAAAAGTGACGAGACAGAAATAGAAAAAGATGAAGATGTCAAAGAAGAAGAAGGAGAAGAAGAAGAAGAAGAGGCAACAGAAGATGAAGATTCCTCTGATGAAGAACAGATAGATGAAACAGATAAAGACCAGGAGGAGCCTGTTATTGAAGGTGAGAAAGCAACCACAGATAAAGAGCCTGAAAAGCAACCTGAGAAAGTGGAATCTATTGAAGCACCAGAAAAAGAAGAGCCTGTAGTAGAAAAGAAAAATGCAATTAAAATTCAAGGTAATGTAGGAAAAGAAAGTGCCTTTACTTTAGATGAATTAAAAGCCATGACAGATATAATATTTGAAGATGATTTTTATTCTTTAAACAACTTTGGCACAACTGCATATACTAATTTTAAGGGTGTAAATTTATGGAAGCTACTAGAGCAAAAAGCCCAAATTTCAGCCAATGCAAGTAGAATAAAAATTATAGCTACAGACGGATATGAAGTTGAATTTACTGTAGCACAAGTAAAAAGACAGGATTATATAGATGAAACAAATCCTGATAAAGCATTTCCTATGATTATAGCCTGGGAAGAAAAAGGGCAAGAATACGATTCTTCAGATGCTCCACCTTATAAGTTAATTGTAGGGCAAACTGAAGCTGGAGATATAAATAAACCACAGTGGGTATCAAAAATTGATAGAATAATTGTTGAATAAGGTAAGTGATAAAATGAAAAATAAAAAAATATATATTATTTTAATCTTAGTAGTTATTGTAATAGTTGGAACTCTATTCTATTTTAATGATTCTGCCACAGAGGAAGAACTAAAGGTTAGGGCTTTTTATCCTGATGCAAAAAAGATAAGTTTAGTTAAAGATATTTCAGATGACTTATTTATCACAATGAATATGCCAGCTGTTAGAAGAGCTTATGAAGTTGATGGGGTTATAAAAGCATATGTTGTAAACTGTGTTGGTTATATAGGACCAATAGAAGTACTAGCAGCAGTAAATCATGAAAAAAATGAATTGATTGGAATCCAGATATTAAGTCATACAGAAACATTTAGATATGCAGAACATATAGATGCAGATTGGTTTATGGAACGTTTTAAAAACATGAAAGCGGATAAATACTTAAACTTGGCAGTAATGGATAAGGAAAGTCCTCAGGATATAGTTCAAGTTACAGGAGCCACTGTTAGTTCTCAAGCAGTAGTTAATGCAGTTAATGCTGCAATAGGTGCATATCAATATAAAGTTCATAATAATGAAATGGATATGGTATTAGATGTAGTTCCTCAAGAAATGTGGCAACAAGATACTAATAGCTTTTCAATAAGCTGGGACACTGGATCTATAAGAATAAATACAGACGGATTAAAAGAATATGAATCAGTAGAAATGGATGTTATATTAATAAATACAACTGGTACTAAAACTGAAATGCGAGTAAAAGGTCCTACAATTAGAGATGTTTTAAAAACTGAAGGCTTAGATTTAGAGGATTTTGAAGGAATTGGCATAAGTGGGCGAGATGGTTATTATACAATGGTGGATAGGGAAAAACTAGAAGCTGGAGAAGTAATTTTAGTTTGGGAAGTAGATGGTAAACCACTAAATGATGAAGAAAAGCCAATGAGAGTTGCAATACCTAAAGAGCTGGGACCTTATTGGGTGAAGATGGTATCCAATATAGATTTGTATGATAAAATCTCTACAAAAGACATAGATAATATGTATATATTCGATGAGTTGATAGTCGATATAGAACCTTATGAATATGAATATTACGGTAGTAGAGATAAGTCTATAGAAGTTGGAAAGATACTTAGAAAGTTTGATTATGTAGATGAAAATGGTCTTTTTACAATGGGAGC
>LSQX01011734.1_pt2 | contig 11468 bp, 11 predicted proteins | sample 654561 | NCBI WGS metagenome assembly LSQX01 (sample SAMN04489861, study PRJNA283612) | anaerobic digester metagenome | isolation source: 4 biogas reactors fed with cattle manure at either 37C or 55C with and... | place: Denmark: Kongens Lyngby | collected 2014 | reverse complement strand
TGGCGGAGGCGTGTGCGAATCGAACACACCAACGGCAGGATCACTACCGCTCGGCTGGATTTGAAGTCCAGGCGGCCCACCAGGACCGATCCGCCTCCGTACTATTTTCCGCTTTTAGAGTATATAGCCCTCAACGAGGCTTTGTCAAATTGAACGGCTCTCATGAAACTTGACCGTCCAGAAGGCATCAGCAAACCCCTGTTCATTAGGCTAATGAAAAGGGGTTCGTATTCGGGCTATAGGCGCGACTTCTTATCGCTTTAGGTCATTCATCCATACTGGCGACGGTTAAAACTGATTCGATGTCATAACCGCGTTTTTTGAATTCTTCCAAAATGGGGTCACAGTCCAAGGTTTCTACTCTTATGATGGCCTTGTATTTATCTTTTTTGTCATCATGATAGGCTACCGCATTTAAGATATTTATGCCTTTACCGGCTATCATACCGGTAAGATCAGCTAAGGTTCCGGGTGCTTCGCTGATATATACATCTAGGCGGCTGTGGGGTTTATGAACCCCCAAAATATCGATCAAGGCATCAAATACGTCGGTCTCAGTGATGATCCCAACTAGCTGGTCGTTTTCTATAACCGGCAGACCGCTGATTTTGTTCTGGCGCATGATTTTGGCGGCTGTTTCGATGTAAGTATCCGGGGTGACTGTGAAAACCGTCTGTTTTTTCGGCAAAATATCTTTGATCTTGGTTTTGGCCAGCAGATAATTCAGTTCATGGACACTGAGTGAAGTAGCTGATGATGGGGCAGCCTGGTTTAAATCGGATAGGGTGGTGATGCCCACCAATTTCCCCTTGTCCTGTACAGGAAGCCTCCGAATATTGCTTTCTTTCATAAGACGGAATGCTTCGTTTAAACTGGTGTCCAACTGCACAACCTTGACTTCTGTACTCATCCGATCTTTTACCTTCATAGATATTACCCCCTTTTACCACCTTTGGGCTAACCGCCCAGATATGCTTTCTTGACTTGTTCACTGTTCATTAATTCCTGAGCAGTACCCTGTAATACAATTTCTCCGGTTTCAATAACATAGGCTTTATCGGCAATCGATAGGGCCATGTTGGCGTTCTGCTCTACTAATAGTATAGTAGTGCCTCGTTCGTTAATGTCTTTGATGATTTCAAAGATCTCTTTTACTAATAGCGGTGCCAGGCCCATGGAGGGCTCATCCATTAACAGCAGTTCCGGACTGGCCATTAGAGCCCGCCCGATCGCCAGCATTTGCTGTTCGCCTCCACTTAAGGTGCCGGCCATTTGCTTATGTCTTTCTTTTAGACGGGGAAAGCGGCCAAACACCTTATCCATATCTATGGCGATCTCTTTTTTATCTTTGCGTAAGTAAGCTCCCATTTCTAGATTTTCCATGACGCTCATGGATGGGAACACCCGACGTCCTTCCGGTACTTGGGAAATACCCAGCCCCACGATTTTTTCGGGAGGAACGTGCGTAATATCCTGGTTTTTATACATAATGGACCCAGAGCGGGGCCGCAGCAACCCGGATATGGTCTTTAAGGTAGTGGTCTTGCCAGCTCCATTGGCACCTATCAAAGTGACTATAGAACCCTGTTCCACACTAATGGATAGTTTCTTTAAGGCGTGAATAGCACCATAATACACCTCAATCTCTTTGACCTCGAGCACTAGCTGACCTCCTCTCCTAGGTATGCTTCAATAACTCGTTTGTTGTTGCGTATCTCTTCTGGTGAACCTTCGGCTATAATTTGTCCGTAGTCCAGTACATAGATCCTCTCACATACCCCCATCACCAGCGACATATCGTGCTCGATGAGGAGTATGGTCAGATCAAACTGCTCCCGAACAGAGCGTATAAGTTCCATTAGATCGGCGGTTTCCTGAGGATTCATGCCAGCAGCAGGCTCATCCAGAATTAAAAGCCGGGGATTGGTGGCCAGGGCTCTGGCAATTTCCAAACGGCGCTGCTCACCATACGGTAGGCTATTAGCTATTTCATTACGCTTGTCTTCCAGGTCAAATATCTGTAAATAGCGGTTGGCCTTCTCCTTAATTTCCGCTTCGCCTTTAAAGAAGCTTGGCACACGCATAATGGCGCTAAGCAAAGGATACTGCACATCCTTATGCAAGGCGATGCGGACATTGTCCAGAACGGTTAGGTCATTAAAAAGACGAATGTTTTGAAAGGTACGGGCAATACCGCGACTGCAGATTTCATGAGGCGGCAAGCCAGTTATATTATGCCCCTCAAAATTTATGGCGCCTTCATCTGGTTTATATACCCCGGTAATAAGGTTAAAAACCGTGGTTTTCCCGGCACCATTGGGGCCAATCAGTCCGATCAAGTCATTCTCTTCCAATTTGGCACTAAAATCTAAAACTGCACTCAGTCCACCAAAAGATTTGTGGAGGTGTTCAATAGTCATCAACGTCATTTCTTATCACCCCACAATCTTCCAAAGGTCTTCCTGCCTAATTCGCGGTTGCCCATCAGTCCCTGCGGGCGATAGATCATAACAATGATCAATATTAGGGCATACAAGATCATGCGTATAGCCGGGAATGACTGTAAAACAGCGGTCAGAACCGTTACAAATATAGCGGCAATGACGGCACCGGTGGTACTTCCTAACCCGCCCAGCACTACCATGACCAGTATGTCAAATGACTTCATAAAGTTGAATGTTTCCGGTTTGATTATATAGAAGTAATGCGCATACAAAGCACCTGCCAAACCAGCAAACATGGCTCCAACAACGAAGGCCAGTACTTTATACTTGGTGGTATTCACACCCATTAGCTCGGCGGCAACTTCATCTTCACGTACTGAAATGATCGCCCGTCCATAACTTGAATTAACCAGATTGACAATTACCAGTATAGTGACCACTACCCCCGCAAACATCCAGGGCCAGGTAGACAGTTTGGCTATACCCATGATTCCCGCCGGGCCGTTTACATATTCGATGTTCTGCAGAACCACCCGAATGATTTCGCCAAATCCCAGCGTGGCAATGGCCAAATAATCTCCGCGCAGCCTTAAGGTAGGCACGCCAATTATGAAACCTGCCAAGCCTGCTGCCAGACAAGCCGCAATAATACCTACTATAAATGGCATCCCCATATAAGTAGTCATTATTACGGAGGCATAAGCACCCACAGCCATAAATCCAGCATGCCCCAAAGAGAGCTGTCCGGTAAAACCATTGATCAGACTAAGACTAACTGCCAAAATGATATTGACACATATGGAAGCCAGGTTTATCTGATAGTATTGATTAAGCAGACCGGTACTGATCAAGTACTGCACCAGGGTGAATACTACCACCAGGATGCCCACCTCAAAGATAAATTGTCCCGGCTTAAAAGTTTTTTGCATCGTCTGTCACCTACACTTTTTCACCGGTGTTCTTACCAAACAACCCGGTTGGCTTAATCAACAGAATAATTATCAAGACACCAAAGGCTACTGCGTCCCGATAGAGGCTGCTACCGTAACCACTCACGAGAGTTTCCAGAATTCCCATGAGGAAGCCGCCTACCATGGCGCCGGGAATTATCCCGATACCACCCAAAACAGCTGCCACAAAGGCTTTAATTCCTGGAATCATTCCCATCAGTGGGTTTATGGAATTATAGTAGACCCCGATCATTACCCCAGCTGCAGCCGCCAGAGCAGATCCGATAGCAAAGGTAATCGATATGGTTCTGTCTACGCTTACCCCCATCAACATAGCGGCATCCTTGTCCAAGGAGACAGCGCGCATGGCCTTCCCCGTTTTAGTGCGTTTAATAATATACTGCAAAATTATCATTAAGACCACGGCTGATATGAAAACAAAGATGTCTTTGCTGGATAAGGTCAATCCCATAACATTGTAATTGGTTACAGCAAAAGCCTCAGCAGGATAAACTCGCTGAGTAGGGGTGAAAAAGAAAATCATGGTGTATTCCAAGAAAAAGGACATACCTATGGCCGTAATAAGTGCTGCGATGCGCGTCGAGTTGCGTAATGGTTTATAGGCAACTTTTTCGATTACTACCCCTAACACACCACAGGCTATCATGGCCATAGCCATAGCCACGAAAATATTCGTGCCCATAATAGATACTGCAAAGAAACCTACATAGGCTCCTACCATCATGATATCACCATGGGCGAAGTTGATCAGCATGACTATTCCATAAACCATAGTATAGCCCAGTGCTATCAGAGCATAAATAGCTCCCAATGATAATCCATTTACCATTTGCTGCATAAACTCAAGCAATAAAGACACATCCTTTTGTCACAACTGAAAGAGAGGGGCATCCCCTCCCTTTCAGAAACTGCAACACCTATCTTGGTACCTGGTTTCCATCCTTATATTCAATAACAACAATTTCTTTATCAGGGTTATTTCTCTCATTGATGCTCATACGTCCAGTAATACCCTGGAAGTCAGTCGTAGCTGACAGAGCGTCTCTGACCTGAACCGGATCAGCTGCACCAGCCCGCTCGATAGCGTCGGCTAACAGTTTGGCAGTATCATAGCCCAGTGCGGCAAAGGAATCCGGAACTTTGTTGTATTTAGCTTTATAAGCTTCAATAAAGCCCTGGATGACCGGATCCGGGTCATCTATGGAATAGTGGTTGGTAAAGAAAGTATCGTTCAAGGCATCCACACCAGCCACACTGATCATGTCAGGAGAATCCCAACCATCACCACCGCCGATGGGACAGGTTATACCCATCTCACGAGCCTGTTTGATCAATACCGCTACTTCGGTATAATAGCCAGGTACATAAATGAATTCCGGGTTGGTTCCCTTGATTTTAGTTAAAGTAGCACGAAAATCTTTATCCTGAGCTACAAAACCTTCTTCAGCTACAATAGTACCACCTTTAGCGGTGAATTCCTCTTTGAAATATTTAGCAAGGCCCTTGGCGTAATCATCGGAAGTACTGCCAAATACCGCAGCATTCTTGACCTGCAGCTCTTCCAGAGCGAAATTGGCCATGCGGCGAGCCTGGTCAGAATCCAGGAAGCATACGGTAAATATATAATCTCTAACCGTATCGGTTTTTTCATCATAAGTTACACTGGCAGCTGTAGCAGCAGGTGCCAACAGCGGAATCTGATTTTCCATCATAACCGGAGTACTGCCGGCCACATTACCACTGGTCAAAGGACCGATTTGGGCCACGACTTTCTCTCCTACCAATGCAGCACTGATGCTCATTGCTTCGTCAGGAATTGACTTACAGTCCCTGGACAACGCTTCGATCTGTTTGCCCAAGACGCCACCGGCCGCATTGAGCTCTTCAATGGCCAGTAAAGCTCCGTTAGAGGCGTTGCTTCCATAGCTAGCCACCGGTCCGGACAACTCGGTATTGATACCGACTTTGATGGTATCCCCTTCCTGGGCAGAATTGTCGCCTCCCTGACCACAACCGGCTACCATGCTCAGCATGAACAGCATGAGCACTACCATTGATACTCGCTTACGTATCCTCATCCAAACTCCTCCTCATTTTTATTGCTCTCACTCCCCGATAGGTTGTGAAAAACCCCTTAGTTAAACGATTTGCAGCTCCCACTTGCCGCACCGGTCACCCCAGCGAGCCAAAAGATCGCCGTCTTGATAAAACTGTACCACCTCACAGGCATTGGAACAGCCTTTACATTCAAAGCTGGTGGTCACGTATTTTATATCCTTAAGGTTAAATCCCTTAAAACTGGTACTTCCTTTTTTAGCGTAGATATCTTTAGCCAGCAGGGCCGCTCCAATAGCTCCCATAACACCGAAATGGGGGGGAACCGTTACTTCCGTCTTCAAGTAGTGGTTGAAAGCTTGTACCAACCCGGCATTGGCCGCCACTCCGCCCTGGAATATGACCGGATCGAGTATTTCTTTGCCCTTGCCGACATTATTCATATAATTTCTTACTAAGGCTTCACATAAGCCAGCGATAATATCATCAGTGTTATATCCCAGCTGTTGTTTGTGTACCATGTCTGATTCGGCAAATACTGCACATCGTCCTGCTATTCGTACAGGATTTTTTGCTTTTAAGGCGTAATTGCCAAATTCTTCAATAGGAATCAACAGGCGGCTGGCCTGCTGATCCAGGAAAGACCCGGTACCGGCAGCACAGACCGTATTCATGGCAAAATCTGTCACCACGCCATCCCGCAGAATAATAATCTTGGAATCCTGTCCGCCGATTTCAATTATGGTTCGTACTCCGGGAACAATGTTAGAAGCGGCCACCGCATGAGCGGTAATTTCATTTTTGACTACGTCCGCACCCACGATCATACTGGTTAAGAATCGTGCGCTACCGGTAGTGCCAGCCGCTAAGATCTCCACTTCACCCGCCAGTTCCTTGCCAATATCGTATATCCCCTGTTGAACTACCTCAATGGGACGGCCACTAGTACGCAAGTAACTATCCGCCAGCAACTTTCCATCGGCATCCACTACGACAATGTTGGTACTTACTGATCCAACGTCGACCCCTAGAAAACCTTTCATATGACTAACCTTTCCGATTTTGCTTTACTCTCGCGCCGTCTTTGCAGGAGATCTACAAACGCCTCCAAACGGGTTTGTACTCCGGCTTTACCGGTTTGTTCGTCAATAAATAACGTCAGTATCGGTATGCCGTAATCCTGGCTTACCGTTGGCAGTATACCTTTCGCTACAATTTCAGGAATACAAGCAAAAGGTGCTAACTGTACTACTCCATCAAATCCATGTTTAGCATACAGAATCGTTTCCGCTACGCTGTTGACCCCGTGTCCCCCAATAGTATCTGCGTTCAAATAGGGACGAGCCATGGCTTTAATGTCTCCCTCCAGATTAACGATGGTATTATTGCGGGTATAGGCACTTAAATAAATGGAGCGATCGGTATGTACTCCCATCTCCCCCAACATTATCTGTATATAGTGGTTGGCCGACGGTTCCAGAACAACGTATATTTCTCCAATGATGCCAATTTTCAGCGGATTGCGGCTGTCGTCGCGAGATACACTTTCTAAAAGCCGCAGTCCTTCCTGACGTGCGTCGGCCAGTTCCGCCAAAGTGTTGGCTTGATCCACCATATCCAAGCCCTTCCACAGGGCTCGAGTGGTATCGCCCCGATGTACCTCATAGGGTCTTGTTTCATGGGAGCACAATTCTAAATCATCTAGGGCCTTAACTTTTTCCCAGGTAACCTCTAACGCATTTATAACTTGTTTTACTGACCGCCCCCCCGTTTTGCGCAGCCAGTGAATCGTTTTGAAAAAGCCTTTAAAATCATCCAGCGGTAGTTCAAAGGCTATCAGTTTCACATCAAGGCCAAGTTCCTCCAACAAATATCTGTGCATGACCCAATAGTAACCGGCCCGACAGGGACCTCGGCCTCCCGAAGTCAAAATCAGTTCGGCACCCATTTCCACTACTTCCAAATAGGTTCCCATAAGTATCTTATAGGGAATGCAGGCGAACTCAGGGGCATGCCGCACACCTAAATCCAGAGTATGTTTGCTTGGTTCAGGCGGTACGATGCATTCGTGTCCCAGGTTTTCTACCAGCCATTTCAGGGCAATGTACGAGTATCCCATATGCGGAAAACTTATCTTCATTACTTGTCCCTCCTATAGCGGAGCATATCCACGAAGGCTTCTAACCGTGTACGCACACCGCTTTCACCGGTATGCTCATCAATAGAAATAGGTAAGTAGGGCTTACCTCGGCGGCGGGCTTCTATTTCCAGGAGTCGATCCACCATGGAATCCGGTCCGCACGCAAAAGCAGTTATGTGGATGATCCCATCAATATAGCCTTTTTTCATATAGTAAAGTGCGCCATAAACGGCCCGATTGGAAAAATACCAGAACATACTTTTAGGCAGTTCAGCGGCTTCTTGATTTAAGATTTTATCACTAAGCATATCCTGTGTGTACACTTTAATATTTTCTTTGTGCAGTATATTAAGCAACCCCACATTGATGTAAGAGTCATAAATAGTATAAGGATAGCCGATTACCGCTAAATTGAATTCAGGATCGTTAAGATCATAAGATAATGGCTTCTCTGGGGGAAACAGTATATCTATGGCTTCGGGCGGCATTTTCCCTTGTTCTAATAGGGTCAGAAAGCGTTGATGAACCTGCTTGGCCTTCTGATAAGCAGCTCGGCTCTCCACAGCGCTGTTACCCAGACGGTCTCCTATTTCCTGACAAGCTACCGCCATTACTTCTTCGGGTTTTTTGCTCTTATTGCCTTTTTTGCTTTTTTGGCCGGAATAGAGGTGATTGATATCTATGCTGGTGTCAATAATCGGCGGAGCGTTGGTGAATGTTAATCGTATCAAATCGGGCAAGCCCAAGAATTTGGGGCAGAAGGTCTCTGACCCAAAATCACCATGCCGCCGTACGCTGACTAAACGCGGGCAGAAAATATAGTCGACCTGGCTAATCAGGCTGTCTACATGGCCGTGATATATTTTGATAGGAATACAGGCATCGTTTACGGTTTCTTCTACACCCCGGTCTAAAATCGCTCGGGTAGTAGGCGTCGACACCACTACTTCGTGACCAAGATCCTCGAAAAAAGTTTTCCAGAATGGGAAATACAGATAATATGCCAAGGCATGTGGAATCCCAACTTTAGCCACTTTACAATCCTCTCTTCTCAACTCTGCTACAGTTTTACCCGCATATCCCCTACTCTGCGTGTAAAGCGAATCTTATCATAATATTCTACCAGAGGCAGGGCGTACTTGCGAGAGGTATCGAACAAGTCACGTGCTGTGGCTAAACTCAGTTCTTTTTCATCCCGAAAATACTCCTCCATCCTCGTTTTTCCTTCTTCTATAGCCTGTCTGGAAAAATATATATCCGTGCCGATTTTGATCAGTTGTTCTTCATTGAGCAAATAAGTCAGCAGTTCGTGAAAATGAGCCTCGTCACTCCCCACTTCCTGACGCAGTTCTTCCGGAGAGGGAGGATTGAACAAGCGCTGCTTCATGCTAGCCATGATTTGCTCCAACCGCTCCTGGTCAGCCTGGTCTGGCCGAGGTTTGAAACCCGGCAGGGCTAATAGATTACTGCCGCTCTTCATCTGCCCGTTAGATTCTAATGCTTTTAATATAGCATTAAAAGTCTTGCCATTGATAGCTGGAAAATGGCGGCTACGCATATCCTCCTTGGGATAACCTGGCCTTAATGGATACTTTTGTTGGTAGGCTTCCAAAGTAGTTTTCATTTTGCTGCCGATCATATCTAAACCAAACTGGCTTATATATTCACTGTTTTTCAAATCGTGAATCTGTTCATCTTCCACCAACTGGGCTATTTCACGGTGGATATCCTCTTCTTTAGTTCCGGTCTTTTTGACCAATTCCGCTATGGTCAAGGTCTGTTCCGGTTGGGAGCGCATTTCCTGCAGCAACACATCATAAAGGCTGCCTTCCTCCTTGGTGGTTAATTGTTCCAGGACATCTTCCTTAAAACGTTTTTGTTTAGGAGCGTTGGCATCAATGATGGTTCCTCCCCCTATGGTAGTGACCGGGGAGTAGTAACGAATAACAAAATGATCTCCTTTATAGCCTACAATGGGTTTTTCCAGAACGATCTGGGCATAAGACTCTTCTCCGGGATGCAATTCGTCCCGATCCAAAAGCACAATCCGCCCCAGGGCTTCATCGGTGCCCAGATGAAAACGAATGCGGTTCCAGTTTTTTAGATTGCGGGGGGAAGATGGCAGTAATCTTAAGCGGACATCAACACGATAGGATGGTGATAGATAGCCGCTGCTAGCCAGCAAATATCCCCGGCGTATATCAGCTACCTCAATGCCCTGCAGATTGACGGCCACTCGTTGGCCAGCATAGGCGGTATTTACTTTATCATTGTGAACTTGCAGCGTTCTTACCTTTACCGGTCGTTTTACCGGCATCAGCTCCAAGGTGTCCCCTTGCTGGATCTGCCCCGACCACAAGGTGCCGGTGACCACCGTTCCAAAGCCGGACATAGTAAAAACGCGATCAATAGGTAGACGAGCATAATCAAGTACCGGTTTCTCCGGGATGTCAACCGCCCTGGCTTCAATAGTGGCCATTAATTGGTCAAGGCCTTGCCCAGTCACGGCAGAAACAGGTATAATTGGTGCGCCTTTGAGGATTGACTTGTCGATATACTGACGGATCTCATCCTCCATCAGCATCAGCCATTCTTCATCCACCAGGTCTATCTTGGTGATCACGACAATTCCCTGGCGAACATTCAACAGTTCAATGATGTCCATATGCTCCCGGGTTTGCGGCATGACCCCTTCATCGGCTGCAATTGTCAGTATTACCATATCGATTCCAAAGGCACCAGCCACCATATGGCGAATAAACCGTTCATGCCCGGGCATATCTACGATAGCCGCTCTTTGACCGCTGGGTAGGGAAAAGGGTGCAAATCCCAATTCTATGGATATCCCCCGCTTCTGTTCCTCCTTGAGTCGATCAGTCTCGATCCCGGTCATGGCCTTTACCAGAGTTGTCTTACCGTGGTCTATATGCCCGGCTGTACCAATGACTAGCCTCTTCAATCCTGTTCCCCTTTCTGGCCATCTGCCTTCAGGTCATGCAATGCCTGGTAGATCTTGTGAGTTAATATTGCCTCTTCACCTTCTAACAGAGTACGCACACTGATCAGCAGACCATCTTCCTGCCTTCTGGTCAAAACCGCCGGATTTTGCTGACGCAGCCGGGCCGCCACCGCTTCCAGTTTCCTGTCCTTAAAGCGGATCTCCACCCCATAACCAGGCAAACGATAGGTCGGATAAGCTCCTCCGCCCACCATATCATCTACTTCCACCACGCGGACGCTGTCTAGGAAAGCCACCTCCCCGAGCTCGGCTTTAAGGATGTCGGCCAGCTGTTCTGCCCGCAGCTGCAGTTCAGAACGGCTCATACTCAGCATATGTATAACCGGCAGGTTCTTTTCCGGGAATCCGGCCAGGTATTCGATCAAAGTGGCTTCCAAGGCGGCAATAGTAAGCTTATCAACCCGCAGAGCCCGGGTTAATTGATTTCTTTTCATCGCTTCTATAGGCAGTTTACGGCCTACTATGATTCCTGACTGAGGCCCTCCCAAGAGTTTATCACCACTGAAAGTGATCACGTCAGCTCCGGCGGCTACGCTCTGCTGAACAGTGGGTTCCTCGCCTAACCCGCAGCTAGAAGGTTTGAATAGAATGCCGCTGCCCAGATCCTGCATCACCGGCAGGGTGGTCTCCTGCCCCAGTTTAACCAGGTCAGAGAGGGCCACTTCGGCTGTAAAACCCTCAATTTTATAATTGGAGGTATGCGCTGCAAAAAGCAACCCGGTGTCTTCTCCAATAGCTTCAGCGTAATCACGCAGATATGTTTTATTGGTCGTTCCCACTTCTTTGAGCAGAGCCCCGCTTAGCTTCATAACCTCCGGAATGCGAAACGCTCCGCCGAT
>LSQX01273164.1_pt1 | contig 11469 bp, 15 predicted proteins | sample 654561 | NCBI WGS metagenome assembly LSQX01 (sample SAMN04489861, study PRJNA283612) | anaerobic digester metagenome | isolation source: 4 biogas reactors fed with cattle manure at either 37C or 55C with and... | place: Denmark: Kongens Lyngby | collected 2014 | reverse complement strand
TTCCCTACGGTAACTTTACACTAACGTGTACCACCCTGCTAACTTAATTGCGTACCACTAAAAGAAAAAATAAAAGCAAAAGAAAGGAAAAAAATTGTATCTGGCATACTATCACCTCTTCAAATTGTTATTAAGTTTATTTTGTAGCACTATCTCTTTTGTGCTCATTAATCCGTCGTTTAGCTATATCATAGTACTCTTTATCTTTTTCAAATCCAATATACCCTACCTCCAAATCTATACAGGCTATTGGATGTGTGCCGCTTCCCACGAAAGGATCCAATGAAACCCCTCCAACTGGCGTTACTAGGGAAACTAGGTGTTTGATCAATGCTAGGGGTTTTACGGTAGGGTGCCTGTTGTATTTCCCCCGCTCTTTCCCGCTGGCTTTTGCACAATAAAAGAATCTGGACGCTCCTCCTTCATCACCATAGGTTATCTGCACATCACCCTTTTTGCCCAGTCCTCCATTTTCTAAAAAGGTTCCTGGCTTTGTTTTTACACAATTGCTTCCGCTCTTTAGTGTTCCTGTTTGCTGGTCTAGCTTCTCCCCTGCACTTTCATCTAAAATAACGTTAGCAGGAAACCTTCCGGTTTTTTTATCTCCTATAAAGCTTTCAGGGCTTATATAATCCTTCAACAGAAAACTATTACCGGTTCCTCTCCTTTGGCCATTAGTTTGAATAGTTTCAGTACCTACTCTGTTTCCATCTATATTAAAAGCACCAGTCCCCCACTTTAATATGTTTTCTAGTATCGTTTTTTCCGATATGGGTTTCCGTGCAACACATATAGGTTCATTTGCGGGTTTTAATGATGTGTTCCAACCGTTCCACTTACTTAAATCATCAGTGTTTGGTAATTTTCCATTATCAATCTGTTTTTGAATATACCTACCGATATTCAACCCTTTTGGATAGCCTTGTCCATGAATCCAGCTCATAAAAACTACATCATTTTCCTGGGCTGATATCTTCTGAAGAGCTTTTTTCTGTTCTTCCGAGAGTGAATTGATAAACGTTTTTATGTTCTCATCATTATCGTGAAAATAATCAATCTTATCTCTGATTTCAAATCCTGCATCTTCTATTGCACAGGCAACTCTATGATATGTTCTACACGAACTGAAAACTAATAGATAGCCGCCTGGCCGAAGTACACGTAAGCATTCCTCCCAAAACTCTATATTATAAGCAATTCCTGTTTTATCCCACTCCTTACCCATAAACCCTAGTTCGTAAGGCGGATCTGTCACTATACTGTGTACTGTGTTATCGGCTATCTTTTTTAGACCTTCTCTACAATCTATATTAAATATTGTATTTACCTTCATCGTGTCCCCCTTCCGAATATGTAAAAGCCCTTTCGGGCTTCGAAAAGGGACAATAAAAATCAAGAGGCTTAAGCAGATTTTTTCTTATTATTACTATAATGTTTTATTTCTTCACAAAATGATTCCGGTGAAATGAAATCGTTTATTAGGAAACCGGCTATTTCATACATTCCGTCTTTCCCTCTAATTGCAATTCGTTTACCACCATGGTTAACTCGAATTTCACCCTGCCTAAAAAAAGAGCTCCTTTGAAAAAAGTCCACTTTTGGCAACCAACCACAGATGGTCAAAATGTTTTTCCTCATATTAAAACTGCAAAACAGATAAATTTGCGTATCGAAATGAGCTTGGCTTCCCATGAAATTGTGTACATATCCCCTACCTCTTACGAAGGGAACTGTTCTACCCATGGTCTTGACATCTATTTTCATACCATGGATTTCTAAATCTATACCTTTGTCAAAGCCATCTCCTTTTGGTCTTGGTTGCTTGAGTAGATCACAGACAACGACTTGCCCTATAATTCCCGTCCTTTGCATTGTGTAATCGCCATCTGCATCGCCTCTGCGTCCAAAGTTAACTCTTTGCAGCAAATCCTCAACATATTTTATTTGTTCAGGACTAACATGAATGTCTAACATATAGCACCTCCCATTTTGTCAACCCATTTACATGGGTTATGTAGGGAAAGTGCATGTTAAAAATTATGGGTAGGTGCTATTGTTTATGTTCTAACAAAAGTCATTGGAGATTTGCCACATCCATTTCTTTTATTTTTATGGGTATTCCTGGGGATGACCTCATGGACCGCTCTAGCTTATCAGCCAATCCTCGTAGATGCATGTTATAATCAAACAAAAGTCTATATGTCATAAGATCTTCTTCGGTTTTGAGCCTTTTCATGACCTCGTTTTTGTGTTCTTCAATGGTCCATAGTAAAGTCTCTATTTCTCTTTTTGTTAACTTTACTTTTTTCATAGCTACCTCCTTGTTGTAGATCTTTATTTTAGCTGTATTGATTCGATGTAATTATATCATAATATTCCGTGTCAGTCTAACTTTACCATTATGGATACAAAAACAGCCTCTCCGTGCTTGGAAAGGCTGTATAATATTTACACCGTCTTCATTTCTTCTATGAATTTTTCATCAATATCGCAAACGATTACTTCTATGTTGTACTGGGCTTCCATGACTGGTATTAATTCTTTATATAGTTTTGCAACTCTCTCTGGAGGGATCCTGCCTATCTTTGTCCCTAGACCGGGGATAGCAATTACACTACAACCTAGTTGTTTTGCTCTATTGAACACTGAACGGACACACTTTTCTACAATTTCTATTGAGCTTTTTTGACCGGGCCATTTCATTGTAACAGCATGGATTATGTGTTTGCACTCAAGCCTTCCTGCTTTAGTGTAATATGCACTTCCTGGCTGAAACCTGTATTCCGAGCATATTTTTCTGGCTTCTCTGCTGATTTCTGAACCACCTGCTTTTTTAATAGCTCCGGCCACGCCAGCACCCATAATTCCAACAGCATTTGCTGCATTTACTATTGCATCTACCGACAGTTGGGTTATATCGCTTTTTATAACTTGCATATATATCGCCCTCTAAACCTCTCTTAATAAAATAATATTGTCGTCGTCTATCAGAGACTCAATAAGCCCTTGAGTGTCAAAGTCGTTATAATCTATTTCTCTTTCTGCTACCACATATCCGTCCCGAATAAGTTCTACTGTTGTCTCATAGTAATTTTTGACGTATTCGTTTTTTAGAGCATCCTCCAGTTTGTCACAACCATAAAGAGTCAATATACGCTCCACCAAATCTTCTTCGGTTTCTATTCTATAATCAAACAATCCTTTCATCAAAGTGCTGTATAGCTTATTCAGAAAGGTTGACTCCTTCTCTGTTTTAGCACTTTCTATTTTTTTGTAAGCTACTATATAGCTTGAAGAGCTCGAATTTGTTACGAATCCACTTCTATACTTCATATTGCCTTTCCTCCAGTTCTTTAATGAGAATGTTAAACCATTCTTTAAGTTGTGCCTTGCTGATTATCCACTGATCTTTACCGTTGTCATCTAACTCCCATAAAATATCACGAATCTGTTCTTTTATATCATCAATCCCAGCCTCATCTCTAAATTTATATAAGGTTGTTATATCAACCCCCTCTTCCTCCAAGAGCCTTAAACCTAGAGAACCGGATCCTTGAATTCCTTTCTTAACTTTTTTAAGGTCAACTCCTATCATCTCGAGGAACTCTATCCAATCAAAGTTATCCATATAGGTCCATCCTATTATCCTTTGACCATCAGTTTTGACATGCCATGATTCGGGAGTCTCGTATTCGCAAAGCCCCAACCTTTCAGCTTCTTCTTCTGGATTTTTAATAATCCTTATTTGTTCAGGGGTTAAATCTTTGATATTTATAATAAAACTACTTGAAGATGAATTTGTTACAAAGCCATTTCTATATTTCATACTCATTACCTCCTTGAAAAGAGAGAGGTAGAAACCTCTACCTCTCAAGTATTTCTTTTTGGAATTCTTCGTAGGACTTGAATCGCTCCTTTATTTCCAGCCTTACCTTCTCTAGACTTGTTCCATATTTTTTGAACATATATTTTAATGCGTCATAATCGGTTAAGCTCTCAAATTGACATACTGGACAAAGTTTAGTTGAAATACCTGTTTCTTCCAATATTAATTCATATTCTTTCTCTATCATTACCCACAAATCTCCAAAGGTGGTGGCACCTAGACTATCTTTTTCTAGTTCTTCAATACCAGTTAATATCTCATTGCACTTCTCTATAACTTCTGTTGCCCAGTCATTATAGAACTTGTCTTTCTCTAGCTTCTTATTGTAGGTTTCCAGTGTTTCTTTATAGTATTTTTTTACAACTTCTTTTTTTTCTTCATCTGTGATGTTGAAATTCACATGGCAGTTGCATAGAACATGTCCATTTTCGCATTCACACATATCAACATCTGATAACGAGGCATCCCATCCAGACTGTATATCTCCACAAAAAGCGCAGATATAACTTGAACTACTAGAGTTTGTCACAAAACCTAATCTATATTTCATACATATATCTCCTCCTATATTCTTCTTAATATTTCGCATAACCCAGGCTTGCTAAAGCGTGTATAAATCCAGGCCCTTTATATGCCTTTAATAATCGTGGCATCGCCTTTCTTCTCTAATTCTAGTATAATGCCAGGCCCCACCTCATCTCCATAGTTGTACACAAACTCACTGATAGAAAATCCCTCTTCTATCTTCTCCTTCATCAGCTCATAAACACTTGAGATAAACTCTTTATCATCCTCTAATGCTTCTTCGAAATTATCATATCCATATACATTTGAGATGAATTCCTTAACTCCTTTTAGCTCACTCACTGTGTCGTAAAAATAAGAATCGAAAATGTAATTATAAGCCGTTTTCACTGGTTCAGGTAAACCTTCCAGCTTATCTACTTTAACTAGCTTGTGAGCTACAATATAGCTTGAGCTACTAGAGTTCGTAACAAAGCCTACTCTATACTTCATTTTTATACCTCCTAAAACATTATTTTTTAGACTTATACCGCTAAATCCTTTTCGCTTCTATCGCATAATACGATACTTCTCTTTATCGGACAGCCTCCTAAACAAAGAGCTCTTGATTTGCAGTTAGTACACGACCTTCTGAAAATGTTTCTGAAATCCTCGAACTCCTGGGAATCCCACGCCTCTTTGATACTTTTATTGGAGATATCCACCGCCCATTTCTGGTCCTGGTTATCGAAGGAGCATGGTAAGGCCTTCATATCAGCTGTAATATACATAGAAAATCTGGCTGCCTCACAGGTGTCGAAACTGTTCTCGTCGATGTTTTTGTTAAACTGGAGCAAAGCCGGTGCATTACAGCTATCAAAACCTATAAGAAAAGGTTGTTTTACTGTATCTACAAGGGTGTAAAACTCCTTTACTCTGGGATCTGAAATGTCCAGAACATTACTTTCTCTTCCTAGTCCAACAGGCTTGTGGAGCAAAAATATTACTGCGTTTATCCCTTTGGGAAAAGAGTGATCTTTTAACCTTTGTATCGCCTCGTCAATACTGTTGTTCCCTAGAACATAATGGATGTTTGTAGTAACACCCGCTTCCAAAAGCATATTGATAGCTTTTAGAGTATGCTCTTGACGATACCAAGAGATCGCTACTGCTCCGCAGTATTCCTTGCAAATTTCTACTATTTCAGGGGTAAATCCCAGTCCTGAACTTGTAAAGTTAGGGACTATATCATTATCTCTGCAATAAGCCAGTATCTCCTCGAAGTTTTCATGCTGGTCTACATCTCCTCTCCCACCAAGTGCCAGCTGATACGTTTTCCCCTTACACTCATCAACAATCCGCTTGAAATTCTCTAGCGACATGTTTGGTGTATGGGTTTTAAGCCCATTTTGATAGCACTGAACTCCTGCTTTTACGCATAGCCCGTTTCTACCATGAGCGCAGCTTCCCATTACACCAACGTCAATGAGCTCCGGGAATGAAGCCATGAATGGATCCACTCCTGTATCAACCCCGTTTTCTATAACACCACTTCTCATATAGAAACCGCTCTTTGTATCAAAAATTGCAATATACTTGTTCTCCCTATCATACTTTTTAATTATCATATTCCTTCCTCCTCTTTATTTCTTGTTGCTTCTCTTCGAGTGTTTTAAAAAGAGTCAATCTCCTGCAATAACACACCTTCCTCTTTTAATAATGTGCAAGGGCCGGTGTAATAGCTGATAAACTCTCTGGCAGTATCCTCTTCTCCGAAGCTAATGGTAATTTCAGGTATATCGTATATCTTTACGAGGTACATCTCCTCATTAGGCAAGTAACAGTCTAAAACATGGTGTAAATCTTCAATGAAATACCCAGCTTGATAGGACTCAATTTCGTTATGAAATGCATTGCCATGTTCATATACTTTTGCACACTCATATTCTATTTCATCCAAAATCTTCACATCGTTATGATTAATGGCTCTGATATAGCCTTTAATAAGATCGTGTAACTCCTCGAAAGTTTCAGGCATCCTCCTGTTCTTAAGAAACTCTTCCGGCGAAGGCATTTCTAAACGTTCTTTTACAGCTCTTTTTTCGAATACTTCATCTCGTAAGCCGTTATTATAGGCTTCCGCTTTCAGCCCATAAACCTTGATGTTGTTCAGGTCATCTATTACCTTTGCTAATATTTTTAAATCCTCCGAACTCATTCTCCTTATTGAATTTTTCAAACAACCACTCCTTCTTCTTCTTATATTGAAAGCTTTTTATTGTAGCTAAAGTCTATAAAAAGAATCTTATAAATTTCAAGAAGTTATGGAGCGGAATAGGGTTGTGTCTATGAAAACCCTCTATCCTATTTAACAAGCAAATCCCGTAAGTATAGTTTGAATGTAGCGGAATATTCTGATATAATTTCTGCAGAAATGAAAGAAAGGAAGTGATGTTGTGAAATTTCTATTGTTTTTTTTAATTGCTACTTTAGGGTTCTCCAACCTACCCCCTGATGCACTGAACAGAAACGAAGAGTTTCCAATCGAAGAACAACTCTCAACCATCCAGGAAACTATTAGTGCTATTTTCCGCCCGCAAGACGAAGAAAGCTGCGACAATATTTCGGTTGATTCCAATAATCCTTATTGGGATATAGTAACAGTTGTCGGGGAGCGGGAAGTAGGTATTAATATAAAAGAAGGTGTTCATGGGCTTATACTAGAACTTCCTAACAACTTTATTGCAAATGAGAATTACTCCTTCATTGAAGAAATTAAGGATACTGATATAATTGACCTTGAATTAAGAACTATTAACAACCACCAATACTTGTTTCTACAGCACAGGCCTAACTCTATCACCAGAGTTTATAAAGATTCTCTAAACCCTAACATATTCTATTTGGCTATAGCAAAGACTTTAAATCCATATCCGTATAAAGTAGTAATAGATCCTGGTCACGGAGGATTTGATCCAGGAGCTTCCTACTACGGAGTTCACGAAAAAGATATCGTTCTAGATATAGCGTTAAGGATGGAGCATAAGTTAAAAGATTTAGGCATTGATGTTGTCTACACTAGGACTACCGATGAATTCGTTGATTTGTATGAGAGGGCTTATATGTCCAACACCATAGACCCCGATGCTTTTGTATCTATTCATAACAATGCAAGCACTTCCAAAGGCCCTAGAGGGATTGGAACCTTTCTATATACACCAAGAGGATTCCAAAAAGAAGAAAGAATAGCACTTGCAACTGCTATTCAAGATAGCCTAACTGATGAGTTCCCAGATTGGAAAGACTGGGGGCTTATATGGAAAAACTTCTGCGTTACTAGAGAAACAAAAAACCCTAGCGTCCTTGTAGAGTTCGGCTTTCTCTCCAACTCAAAAGATAGGGCCTTATTAACAGAAGAAGAGGTCCGAGAAAGAGCAGCAAAGGCTATCGTTAATGGAATACACACCTTTATAAAAAAATAATGACGGATTATAATTCCGTCATTTACATATTTCAACTACTCAAACACCTCTAATATACAACTCTTTTTTTCTTTACATTAATAACGGAAATCAAAAACTGTCCGGGAAGCTCTTTAACAACTTTAAACTCGTAGTGTTGATATCCTGTTCTATATCTCCAAGCGTAGTTGGTTAGTATTGTTCTTGGATTTTTTCTCAACTTTTCTTCTATTTCATATAAAATTTTTTCGTACATTTCCACATTCATGCGGTTATAGCATTTTGGATAGGTGGTGCATCCGTAAAAACATCCCCACGGCCCATCTTTTATCTCGAGCTCCTTCCCACACTCTCCGCAGATAAGTTTTAACAGACCCCATTTTACCGTGAGCTTTTTGTTCATTATTACGCCCCCTAGCGTCATTGATTTAGTTTATTATGTCCGTTTATTCCGTGTCCTTCGTTATTTACCATTATATCTGCATAGAAGCGCAATTGCAAACTTTACCTCACCTATTTTTTCTAATAATAAAGGGGCCTTATTTGGCCCCAATAATTTTTATTACCTTGTCGGGTGCAAAGAAGTTTGAACCTTTACCTCCTCTTCCTTGTTTCGCTATTCTGCTTATCTTGAGCTTCTTGTTGCCGGAGCTTATTTGGATCTGCAGCTCTTTATTGCTGTTTGGCGAAGCGGTAATCGCACCAACAACCCTATCCCCATCTTCGAGGCGAATTGCTCTAACGCCTATCCCTATTCTTCCTATTTGTCTAACCTCTGAATGACCAAACCGTATCACAAATCCCTTTTCAGTTATGATTAGAATATCGTCCTCCACATCCCCTACAAAAACGGAGGCGACTTTAGCTTTACTGTTAAGTTTTAATGCTAGCGAATCATCTCTTACAGCTACATATTCTCTAAATGCACTCTTTTTGATCTGTCCATCCGTAGTTATGAAGATAACATCTGCACTTTCATCTACTTCATCTTCATTACACATAGCTAATACCCTATGCTTTACCGAATCTGGCAAAGTAGTGCTTGTATATTTCCGCACAAATCCTTTCTCGTCGAAAACGGCGATAGTCTTTGTTGAGTCTGTCTTTAATGTAATGCCTCTATCTCCACTATAATTAGGAGATAATTTTCGGACACTCTTATTTTCATTCATTTGTAGAGTAAATTTATCTACTTTTGTTTTGATAGTGATTTCTTTAAACTCGACAACGCTTGTTCTTCTCTCACTTGGGTTTACCTTTTTTAGTCTTTGAAGCTCTTTTATTACTTCTTTCAATATATTGTCTTCTGTTTCTAGTATAGATTCAAGTTGTTTAATGGTCTTTGCAAGTCTGTTTAATTCCTTTTGTAATCCTTCAACCTCAAGGCGTGCAAGCCTTTGAAGTCTTAAATCAAGGATTGCTTGTACCTGCGCTATCGACAGTCCCGTAGCCTTTATTAAGGATTTCCTTGCCTCGGTTACATTTTTGCTTTTTCTGATAATATGAATGATTTCATCCACGTTATCAAAGGCTTTAATTAAGCCTTCTAATATATGCACCCTGTTTTTAGCTTTAGTAAGCTCATAATTTGTTCTTCTCTCAACTACTTCTTTCCTATGATTCACAAATTCCTTTATTATTTCTTTCAGTGAAAGAAGTCTGGGCTTACTATCCACTAAAGCGACAAGGTTATAATTAAAGTTTATTTGAAGAGGAGTTTTTTGATAAATTTTTTCTAATAATTTCTCTACATCAACTCCATTGTTCACTTCAAGTATTATCCTGATACCGCTTTTGTTACTTTCGTCCCATATCTCTTTTACATCGTTTGCACATTCCTTCTCTATTACCTTTGCTATCCTAGAAATTAAGTTCTCTTTACTGACCTTATAAGGTATTTCTGTTATCACAAGTAGCTTTTTATCATTTGGGAGTTCTTCAATGATAACCTTTCCCCTAACCATGGCTGTCCCTGTCCCTGTTTCATAACACTCAAGCAATCCTTCAGGCGAAACTATTCCTCCAGTTGGAAAATCCGGTCCCTTAATATACTTCATTAACTCTCTCGTAGTTATTTTTGGGTTTTTAATATAGGCACATATTGCATCAACAACTTCACCCAGATTATGTGGCGGAATGTTGCTGGCAACACCTACTGCTATACCGGAACCTCCGTTAACTATCAGGTTTGGAATCATCGAGGGCAAGACTTCTGGCTCTTTCATTGTGTCATCATAGTTGTCACGCCACTTAATTACTTCTTTATCTATATCCTCTAGCATTTGCATTGCTATAGACGATAATCTTGATTCTGTGTATCGCATGGCAGCTGGACTGTCATCTATTGTTCCAAAATTACCATGGCCTTCGACTAGCGGATATCTTCTATTAAAGGTCTGCGCCATTTTAACAAGAGCATTGTATACAGACGCATCACCGTGTGGATGCAGATTCTTCAAAACTTCGCCTACCGTAGCTGCTGATTTTCGAAATGGTTTATCTGGAGTGAAGCCTGATCTATACATGGTGTATAAGATTCTGCGCTGTACCGGCTTTAAGCCATCACGAACATCAGGCAGTGCTCTTTCTTCAATAACTTCTTTTGCATAATCAATAAAACTTTCATGAATTATCTCTGCAATTGGTCTTTCTATTATATTTGTCACGTTCCCACTCCTCGTAGTTTGTTGTAATCCTTGATTCTTTACTAAAAGCGGATTTTATTGATTTTGAATACTTTTTATGGTAATATCGTTTGTGAGAAATTTTCCTATAAAAGGAGGGTTGTCCAGTGTTTGACACTGTTGATGTTGCATATAAAGAATTAACAAATGTCGTTTGTCCAGACACGGCTTTACCCCCCTTTTGTCAGTTTTTTATGGATATAAGGCTCTTTCACAACCTATCTATCGAGGATATCTCTAAAATGTTAGGTATGAGTAGAGAGCAGGTTTTGGGAATAGAGCAAGGCAAAATATGGGGAAATATAAAACCTATAACTTTATTACAACTAGAAAATGTTTTTGACCTAAAAAGAGGTTGCTTAAGAGATTATCTACAACAGTCTTGTTTAGTAAAATAGCAAATAGGAAAAGCAAAATCTTTAGCCAGCCCAATCCTTTTCCTGGTTTTCTGTGCCCTTTTTTATTTTTTTAGCAATGTTGCATACCGGACACCACAAAAACTCTTTATCAATATCGGGAACCATGGCGTAACCACATTCAGGACAATATCTGGTATTCATGCAATTCCCCCTTCCTTGTTATATTAAAGATGTTTTTCAAGATAAGCCTTTCTTGGTTCAACTCTACTGCCCATGGCAATAGACAATAATGAGTCTGCTAACGCTGCATCCTCAAGGCTAACCCTGATCAAAGTCCTTGTCTTCGGGTTCATTGTAGTATCATATAGTTGTTCAGGATTCATTTCTCCCAATCCCTTATATCTTTGAATCAAATAGTTTCTACCTATTTTCTTCTTCAATTTTTCTAGTTCTTCATCGTTATAGGCATACTCATGTTCTTTATTGTTGTATATCTTATATAGTGGAGGCTGTGCGATATAGACATGCCCTTTCTCAATAAGTGGTCTCATATAACGATAGAAGAATGTTAGAAG
>LSQX01231361.1_pt3 | contig 11469 bp, 12 predicted proteins | sample 654561 | NCBI WGS metagenome assembly LSQX01 (sample SAMN04489861, study PRJNA283612) | anaerobic digester metagenome | isolation source: 4 biogas reactors fed with cattle manure at either 37C or 55C with and... | place: Denmark: Kongens Lyngby | collected 2014 | reverse complement strand
ATGCCCTCGTAAACTTTCGATGCTTCGGGATTCGGCACAACGCCGCCGAGGCGCACCGTCTCAATGCCTGCCTCATGAAGTGACGTTTCCACCCGGTCCAGAAGTCCCGAGCGAATCACGGACTGCTGTCCGTAATGGAGCAGCGCTTTCGTCGCGCCGTAACGTTTTGCAAGTTTGCCTGTTTCCGCTTCGGCGTTCTTGCCAAAGGCAAAGAATGTCGGGCTGTAAAAAGTAAAATCGATCATGGTTCACTCCTCTTTTCGGTCTTTACCGGACCGGTTGGTGCCTTGCACCGTTATTTTATGTCTGGATCTTTTTTGCGAAACAGCGGCTGCCCCATATAATCACGCACGATGCGGTCTGCCGCCTGTTTTTCCGCATCCGGCGTCACCAGACCGCCGCACACATCGCAGATCGTCTCGCCGCGTTCATTCATGTGCGTCGGGCAAGCATCCTCTGACTTCTTATGGAATAATTTCTGACCGAGGTAATCGACAACCCGCTCCACGGCATTCGTCTCGTGCCGGCAGTGGCAGCGCGTCTGAGCCTGTTCCGAAACCTGACGGACAATGTCGAGTGTTTCCGAGTAGTGTTCGACGTTGGGATCGACGACGACCAGCACGTCACCGACCTTCAGGTGCTTTACGTAACTGTCCGCTTCCTCCTCAGGCACACCGCGTTCGATCAGCGCTTTGGCTTCTTCCAGTGCGTCTGCAAAGTATTCCGGATCCTCCGTCATGACGTATATGTCTTCTTCCGTATAGCCGCGTTCCACCAGCATTTCGATGGCTTTCGCCGCGTCTTCGTTGTCTTCGAATAATCCGACAATCGGTCCTCTCTCAGGCATGTTGTCCTCCTCTTAATTTCGCTAATTCTGCCACAGTCAACGCTGTTCGTTAACCGGCCATGTTACGGAGTCAACTTCAGCACGCCACGGCACGGCATCCTGAGCACCGCGCCTGGTCACCTGAATGGCTGCAGCTCGCTGCGCAAAGGCAATGGCCTCAGCCATATCCCGGTTCTCGGACAGCGCGACGAGAAGCGCTCCGGTGAACGTGTCACCGGCTCCCGTCGTATCGACGACGTCCACCTTGAACGCATCATAATGTGCCGTACGGTTTTTGTCCGCCAAAACCACGCCGTCACCGCCCTTGGTCAGCACCACCTGTCCGACCCCCCGGCCGAGCAGCCGGGCAAGCTGTGCAGCTTCATCGCCAGGTCCGGCCAGGACGGCCAGCTCATGCTCGTTCAGCACGAGAATGCTCACGCTGGACAAAAGCTCGTCCGGAAGTGCGGCGACGGGAGACGGATTGAGAACAAACCGCACCTTGTGTGCGGCACATAGTTCAGACAGTGTATGCACGGTCGCGAGCGGTATTTCCAGCTGGGTGGATACGTACGATGCACCCTGGATCAGGGGCAGGGCGGCCTTGACGGTTTCAGGCAAAAGCTGTCCGTTGGCGCCCTGAACCACGATAATATTGTTTTCACCCGATGCGGCGACGCCGATGTAAGCCTGCCCCGTCGGCGCGACCGGATCGACGGTCAGATAATCGGTATTAACACCGGCCTCGGCCATATTTGCCATGAGCAAACGGCCATAGTCATCGTCTCCGACACGCGCCACCAGCGCGATGTCTCCGCCGAGCCGCCCGCAGGCAACCGCCTGATTGCCTGACTTGCCGCCTCCCGAGACAGATATGGCGTCCGCCAGAAGTGTCTCGCCGGGACCGGGCAAACGGCTGACAGCCAGCGAGATATCGATATTTACGCTGCCGGCAATGACGATTGGCCCTTTCGATTCGTCCATAATGCAAATCCCTCGCTATTTTGTTGTCTAATTCTACCTTAAAATGGGTCGATACCAGCCGTTATCCACATAAAATGCGCAAGGAATGACGGCAAGCAGGAGAAATTGACCAGAACCGGACTGTTTAACCATGCATGAATCGTCATTTTTTCACCTTGACGGTCCCGGCCGACTTCGCTACAATGCGCCTAACTGAATAACCAAAAGGCAATGAAGGGGAAAGTACGCTTTCCAGCATCCGACCAGACAGAGACGCTTCCACGGGCTGAAAGAAGCGAGGGCGGAGGAAAACGGAAAAATGGCCCCGGAGCTGTGCACCGACAGACAATCGTCTCAAGGCTGCAACGTGAGTGCACGTCACAGCACACGGGTATGTCAGTACCCGCAAAGGTTTCGGTCGTGAGGCCGAAACGAACCATGGGTGGTACCACGAAGCTTTGGCTCTCGTCCCGCGGAATAACGCGACGGGAGTTTTTTCATGAATCAGGGCCGGGCATTACTCACCGCCTCCCATCTAAGCAAGCACTTTACGACCGAAGACGGACTGCTTCATGCTGTGAACGATGTCTCGTTCGAAGTGAAGCAGGGCGAGATCTTCGGGTTCATCGGCCTGTCGGGCGCCGGCAAATCAACTCTGGTCCGCTGTCTCAATCTGCTCGAAAGGCCCGATGCCGGTCAGATCATTTTTGACGGGCAGGATATGACTGAGCTCAATCCGCAGGGACTTATTCTGGCCCGCCGCAAAATGGGCATGATCTTTCAGCATTTTAATCTGTTTTTGCAAAAAAGCGTCTATCAGAATATTGCCTACCCGCTTTATCTGGCCGGAGAAAAGGAAGACAGGATCCGCGACCGTGTGATGACGATGCTCGACTATGTCGATCTGAAGGACAAATCCGCGGCCTATCCGAGCGAACTGTCGGGCGGCCAGAAGCAGCGCGTCGCCATTGCCAGAGCGCTGGCTGCCAATCCGAAGCTGATCCTGTCGGATGAAGGCACTTCAGCCCTCGATCCGGAAACAACACGCTCCATCCTTACGCTCCTGCGCAAAAGCGTGCAGGATCTCGGCGTCACGGTCATCCTGATCACCCACCAGATGGAAGTCGCCAAATCGATCTGCGACCGCATCGCCGTGATGGAGGACGGCCGCCTGATCGAAGAAGGACCGGTCGAGCAGCTGTTCGTCTCGCCGAAGCAGCAGCGAACGATCCGCTTCATCCAGACGCTCGAAGATGAAATCGGCGAGCAGGATCTGAAAGCACTGTCCGGCGGACGCGTGTTTCGCCTGACATTTCCGGGCGAATCGGCGAGACAGCCGATTCTGTCCAATCTGATCCGCCGCTTCGATGTCGAGGTGAATGTGCTGGCCGGCAATATCAATGTCGTGCGCAGCGGAAAAATCGGTTATCTCACGATTGAAATGGCAGGTGACCCTGCCGTTGTCGAAGCGGGTCTTCAATTTCTGACGGACCAGGACGTCAATGTGGAGGAGGTGAAACATGGGTGAATTTGTACAGGCGACTCTCGAAACACTGCAAATGGTGTTTTTCGCAAGTCTCTTCGCCCTGATCATGGGGTTGCCGCTGGGGCTCTGGCTGACCTTGAGCAAGCCCGGCGGCATCCGCGAAAACCGCGGCGTATACGGAACGCTCGACGTGATCATCAATCTGCTCCGGTCGTTCCCCTTCATGATCCTGATGATTGTGCTGTTTCCGCTCTCCCGCCTGATCATCGGCAAAACGTTCGGCACGACGGCCGCGATCGTCCCCCTGGCAGTGGCCGCCGCACCGTTCGTCGCCAGGATTATGGAACAAAGTCTGAACGAAGTGGATAAAGGCGTCGTCGAAGCGGCCGTATCGATGGGCAGCCGGACGGGACAGATCATCTTCCGCGTCCTGCTCCCCGAAGCGCTCCCATCCATCATCTCCGGCATCACGATCACCGTGATCAACATCATCGGCTATTCGGCGATGGCCGGCGCCATCGGCGGCGGCGGCCTCGGCGATCTGGCAATCCGCTACGGACTCCACCGCCGGAGCATGTCGGAACTCTGGATCACGGTCGTGATCCTGATCGTCCTCGTGCAGGCCGTTCAGGCGGCCGGCAACCGGATCAGCCGCTCCATCGACCGGCGCTGACAAGAACAAAAGAAAACCAACAAAATAAAAGCAAACAATGAAAGAGGCATAACATGAAAAAAGTACGCACACTGTCCCTGATCCTTATTGCACTGATCCTGCTCGCAACGGGATGCAGTCAGGCCACCACGCCGACAACCACAGCCGCTCCGGCCGTGACCGAGGCTGAAACCGAAGCGCCGACCGAGGCAGCAACAGAAGCAGAAACCGAAGCGCCAACCGAAGCTGAAACGGAAGCGGCCGATGCTGTCGAGAAAATCATCATCGGTGTGACACCGAACCCGCACGAAACACTCGTCAAGCTCGTTGAAGACCAATTGAAGGAAAAAGGGATCGAGCTTGAAATCGTCGTCTTCACCGATTACGTGACACCGAATCCGGCCCTGAACGACGGCGAACTCGACGCAAACTATTTCCAGCACATTCCCTACTTCGACGACGCCGTTGAAAAAGACAAGCTGGAGATTGAGATTCTGGGCGGCATCCATATCGAACCGATGGGTGTTTACTCCACATCGATTGAATCACTGGACGACCTGAAGGACGGCGACGAAGTCCTGATTCCGAACGACACCGTCAACGGCGGCCGCGCTCTTCTCCTGCTGCAGGCCAACGGCGTGATCGAGCTGAAGGACGGCGGCAGCGTCACCTCGACCGAGCGCGATATCGTCACAAATGATAAAAACCTGAAGTTTACGCCGCTGGAAGCCGCCACGATTCCGCTCTCCTACGAGGATGCCGCGATCGGCGTCATCAACGGAAACTATGCACTCGACAACGGGCTGAACCCGGTCAAGGATGCCATCGTTCTGGAAGACGAAAGCTCCCCCTACGTGAACATTATCGCGGTCAGGAAGGGCGAAGCCCAGCTGCCGAAATTCCAGGCCCTTCTGGAAGCACTGCAAAGCGACGAAATCAAGGAATTTATTGAAACGGAATACGACGGTTCCGTCATCCCGGCCTTCTCCAAACCGTAACAGACGCGAGAACCGCATGTGCACGGACCACATGGACAAGATCGGAGAGACGCGCGGATGGCGCGTCTCTCCTTTTGTTCGTGGCATATGCACTGAAGAAACACGCTTGTTCGGATAGACTGACGGCATGAATAACATACTTTTCGAAAACGGACGACTGATGCCGGACGACCTTTTGCACGATCTCTACGTGTCCGACGGTATGTTCAGGGCGATTTTACCGGCAGGCAGCCGCCCCCCTGATGCGACGCATCCGGAACAGACGATCGATCTGGCCGGCGCCCGCGTTTACCCGGGATTCCGCGATGCCCACTGCCATCTGCTCTCGACGGCTGAAACGGAGCTTGCGCTCGACGCATCCGGCATCCGCAGCATCGACCAGCTGATTGCCGCCGGCAAGGATGCGATTTCGGAGCGAGGGCTTTATGCCAAGCGCTTGAACGACACACTTCTGAGCGAACAAACCATGCCCTCTCGCCTTGATCTCGACCGGATATCCGATACACTGCCGGTCATTGCCGTGCGCGTCTGCGGCCATCTTGCCTCGGTCAACTCCGTTGTCCTGGACAGCATACCGGCCTTGAAGCAGCGTTATCCGGACGGCATCATTGCCGAAAACGATCTGGACATGCTGCCGTCTTTGCGCAGCATGTACGGCAGCGACGACATGAAACAGGCAATCAGCCGCGTGATTCGCCGCATGCTGTCTCACGGTCTGACGGCAATATCGTCGAACGATTTCGGCCGTTTTGCCACTGCCGATGATGAGCTGGCCGTACAGGCGGTTCTGGCCGAATACCCCGGCTTCACCTACCGCAGCCAGTATTCCGTACCGCTTCCCTTCGATCCGAATACACTGCTCCAATTGGCAGCCAAGTCAGGTGCGAAGCCGGCCGTCAAACTGTTCCGGGACGGCAGTCTGGGCGGCCGCACCGCCTGGCTTCGTGCCCCGTACAGCGATGCACCCGACACCGTCGGACAGGATACGCTCGACGACGAGACGCACGAAGCTGTCCTGACGATCGCCAATCGGCTCAGTCTGCAGGTCATGACGCATGCCATCGGCGATCAGGCGATCAGCCGCACGCTCGATCTGCTGAAGAAGACAGCGGATGCCGAAAACCCTCTGCGCCACGCGATTGTGCATGCACAGATCACAGATGATGCCCTTCTCGCGCGAATGAAGGAACAGCATGTGCTGGCCATCGTGCAGCCGCTTTTTGCCGAAAGTGACAGCAGCATGGCGCCGGCCCGGCTCGGGGATCGTTACGCCGATGCTTACCGCTTCAAGACGATGGCCGATGCGGACATCCGCCTCGCCTTCTCAAGCGATGCACCGGTCGAATCGTTCAATCCGCTTCACACGATCCGCAGAGCCATGCAGGGCAGACAAGATGAGCCCGCGAGCCGCTTTTCGTTTGCCGAGGCGCTTCATTTTCACACCGGAGGCGCTGCCTATGCTGATTTTGCCGAAGAGCAAAGCGGTGCGATCAAGGCAGGATTTGCCGCCGACTTCTCCGTGTTCGGCGACAATCTGGCGTCCCTTTTGCCCGACGAGCTGCCGGATCGGCTGCCGCTCATGACCGTCGCGGGCGGTAATGTATATTCATTCACATAAATACGGCAATCTGGCGATATGTCTGAATTTTCATGCAGATTACTCTCATTTATTTGGACAGGAACTGCATTGACACCGATCACCCGCCTGATCTAGGCTTTATCTGAACATTGCCTCACGAATCGTGAGGTAGAGGCTGCGACATTCAATAATCAGTCCTGAGCGCGAGGCGCGATGAAGGACGGATGAGGGGATGTCGCCGAAGTACGGCACCTGCCTCGAAGGTGCTGTGCTGGGATTGCAGGACACGACTGCAATACTGTCTCGGCAGGACGACCCGACCTGCCGGGTTGAGCTATCTTACGTGGGTGGGGCTTTTATGTGCCCGCAAGGGCTTCTTTCTTGCCTTGCCTGCCGCAGGATACGGGAATACGCCGTAAATACGGCAACGGTGAGGTATCTGTTACATGAAAAAAACACTTCTGCTTCTGGCCCTGACTCTGGTCATGCTTTTGAGCGCCTGTCAGGCTGACACACCGCAAACTTCGGCCGCGCCGCCTTCAACGGCGACAGAGGCGGCCGCGACACAAGCGGCCGCCAAACCGTTCCGTGTCGGCATGGAGGCCGGCTATGCGCCGTTCAACTGGTCACAGATGGATGATGCGAACGGTGCCGTCAGGATTGACGGCTCCATTGAATACGCCGGCGGCTACGACGTCGAGATGGCAAAACGCATCGCCGCAGGCCTCGGCCGGCCGCTCGTCATCGTCAAAACCGAATGGGACGGACTCGGACCGGCTGTCGTTTCGGGCAAAATCGACGCGATCATCGCCGGCATGTCCCCGCTTGCCGAACGCAAGGAAACGCTCGACTTCACCGACAGCTACTACGCGAGCGAATTCGTGATCATCGTCAGGCGTGACGGACCGTATGCGGAGGCTCTGACACTCGACGACTTTGCCGGCGCCAAAATCTCGGCGCAGCTGAACACCAACCACTATCCGGCGATCGACCAGATACCGGGTGCGGACAAAGAGGACGCCATGGACTCCTTCGCCTCGCTGCGCATGGCGCTCTCCGCCGGGAAGATCGATGCCTACGTGTCCGAACGGCCGGACGGCATTTCCGTCGAAGCCGCCATGCCGGAACTGAAAATGATCCGCTTTGCCGAAGGCAAGGGCTTTGCCGTGGATCCGACCGACGTCGTCGTCGCCGTCGCCGTGAAAAAAGACAGTGGTCTGGCGGATGAAATAAACGCCGTGCTGGCCACAATTCCCGAAGCGACGCGCGAAGCCCTGATGCAGGACGCCATCGCCAATCAGCCGGTCGCGGAGGAATAAGCCGTGTCCGCTGAATGGTTTGTGCGCATAATTGTGCGTTACTGGCCCCTCTTTCTGCGAGGGGCCGGCCTTTCTCTCCTTCTGGCACTCGTCGGCACCTTGGCCGGCCTCCTGATCGGGCTGGGCGTGGCCTCCGTCAAATCGCTGCCGCCCGGCCGGACCATGGCGGGCAGGGTACTGCGCCGAGCGGTCAATCTGCTGCTCACGTGCTACATCGAACTCTTTCGCTCAACGCCCATGATGGTGCAGGCCATGGTAATCTACTACGGCTCCGAAATGTTCTTCGGCATCTCGGTCGATAAACTGACGGCTGCCTTCTTTATCATCTCGATCAACACCGGCGCCTATATGTCGGAAATCGTTCGGGGCGGCATTTTTGCCGTACCGAAGGGACAGGTGGAGGCGTGCCGGGCCATCGGCCTGACACACGGCCAGTCGATGCTTTACGTGGTGCTGCCGCAGACACTGCGAAACATTCTGCCGGCCACCGCCAATGAATTCATCATCAATCTGAAAGACTCTTCCGTGCTGAACATCATCTCGGTCAACGAGCTGTTCTTTGTGTCACGTTCGGTGGCAGGGGCCAACATCCGCTATTTTGAGACGTTCCTGATCACATCCGTCATTTATCTGGCGATGACGCTCCCGATGAACCGTTTGCTGAAATATTTCGAACGCCGCATGGACGGACCGCGCACCTTCAACGTAAAGGAGGTCGCCGGATGAACGGCAGCGTCATCGAGGCACGAGGCCTTTTCAAATCGTTCGGCAATCAGGCGGTGCTGAGAGGCATCGATTTCGACGTCTGCAGCGGCAATGTTCTGGCAGTCATCGGCAGTTCCGGTTCCGGCAAATCGACCCTGCTGCGCTGCCTCAACGGCCTTGAGACGGCTGATCGCGGCCACGTGTTTTTTCACGGCATCGACCTGCTGGCACACACGAAAGGGGCGTTCGAAGCAAAGAAAAGAATCGGCATGGTGTTTCAGCAGTTCAATCTGTTTGCCAACCTGAACGTCCTGCAAAACTGCATGCTGGGTGCCGAAAAAGTAAACGGCAAAAGCAAGGCCGAAGCCAGAGACATTGCCGTCTCCTACCTGACCGATGTCGGCATGGCCGGCTATATCGACGCCAAACCGCACCAGCTGTCAGGCGGCCAGCAGCAGCGGGCTGCGATCGCGCGCGCGCTCACGCTTGAGCCTGACGTCATGCTGTTTGACGAACCGACGTCGGCGCTCGATCCGGAACTGGTCGGCGAAGTGCTCGCGGTCATCCGGCAGCTGGCCGTATCCGGCCGCACGATGGTCATCGTCACGCATGAAATGCAGGTCGCGCAGGAACTGGCTGACGAGGTGATTTTCATGGACGACGGCGTCATTGCCGAAAAAGGACCGCCCGAACAGATTTTCAACCAGCCGAAAGAAGCACGCACTGCCAGCTTCCTTGCCCGTTTCAGACAAGGGCGGTTCAGCCAGCCGGCCCCGTGATACAATCGGCATAACGGAGTGATGGTTATGCTGCAGGTCAGACTTGGATAATTTAGCGGTGAAGAAAAAGACGTCGGTGATTCAAAAGACACCGGTCTGGGTGACCGCCGGCCTGATCTGCACGATCCTCTGGGGAAGCGCACCGACCGGCATCAAGTCGGCCTACACCGCTCTCTCCGTCGGCTCCAGCGATATCCCCTCCATGCTGCTGTTTGCCGGCATTCGCTTTTCTCTGGGCGGCTTGCTGACGCTCGCCTACATTGTCTTCAAAACAAAACGGCCGCCGGTGCTCGTTCGTCCGCTCTGGCTGAAAGTCATCCTGCTCGGCCTCATGCAGACAACTGTGCATTATGCGTTTTACTTTGTCGGCGCGGCCAATACGAGCGGCACCAACATGGCCATCCTGAGTTCCATGCAATCCTTCATGCTCGTCATTATTGCGCATTTCGTCGACCCGAACGACCGGCTGACAAAAAAGAAACTGGTGGCCATCGCACTCGGCGTTTCCGGCATCGTGCTCCTCAATATGGGGAAAACGAGCGACGGCGCCTCACTGACGGGCGACGCACTTATCCTCCTGGCCGCCCTGACGGGCACGTGCGCCACCTTCCTCATCCGGGCCATCGTGCGGCGCACCGATCCGTTTCTGCTCACCGGCTGGCAGCTGCTTATCGGCGGCCTGACACTTATCCTGACGGGACTTTTGTTTGGCGGGACGCTCGATTTCACCGTCGCCGGCACCCTGCTGATCCTCTATCTGGCGCTGATCTCGGCTGTTGCATTCTCGCTCTGGAGTCTTTTGCTCGAGTATCACCCGATCACGAGAGTCGGCATCTTCAATTCGCTGATCCCCGTGTTCGGCACCCTGATTGCCGGCATTTTTCTCGCTGAGGACATCTTCTCGCCGCAGACGATTCTAGCCATGGTCCTCGTCAGCCTGGGCGTCTATATCGTCAGTTCAAGCCGGGCCAAGCACGCCGAGCAGCCACACCCAGAAGGGAATGGTGATAAGACTGACAAGGGTGATGGCGGTGAGCGCACGGGCGGCGCTTAGCGTGTCCTGCTCATAGCGGGCCGCAAACATCATGATGTTCGCAGCCGTCGGAATAATCGCCGGGATGAAGACGCCGTAAGCCCAGATCCGGTCGTTTGCGAACAAAAGCGCCAGCGGCAGAAAAATCGCGGGCAGAATCAGGAGGCGCAGCGCGGCCGCAATGTACATGCCGCGGTCTTTCCAGAACGACCCGAGCGAGACGGCCGCAATTTCGGCACCGACAATCATCATGCCGAGGGGGCGGTTCAGCGACGCGATGGAGCGCACCGGTATCATCACGATCTCGGGAAACCGGATGCCCGAAACGTACAGCAGGATTGCGAACGTCACCGGCAGCACCCCCGGATTGACAAGTGCCTTTTTCCAGGAAAAATGAAAACCCGGCCGGTCCTTCTGCATGACGGACACACCGTATGTCCAGGTGACGATGTGAAAGATCATGACGAAGATCACGGTGTAAAACACACCCTCCGCACCGACCAGAAGCGACACGAGAGGAATGCCCATGAAGCCGACATTGCCGAGCACCACGGCAAATGAATAGACGCGCTTGGCGCGGTCCGGAGGGGGCAAAAGGAGCTTGGCAAGCACGATCGAGATCAGGTACGTGATCATCGCGTACAGGGCGGCCAGAAGCCCGTTCCTGATGCGCTCCAGGCTGACCGGCATCTGCATGGATTCAACCATCAGCATCGGCATGACGAAGTAGAGAACGAACGTCGTGATCTGATTGATGCCGTCACGTCCCCAGAGCTTCAGCTTCCAGGCGAGCGCTCCGATGCCGATGAATCCGAACAGAATAACGAGCTGCCGGAACGTCTCAGAAAAGCTTTCCACGCGCTAGATACGCTTCACCACATCTTCTTTTGCCGGCCGCACTGTGTGGGACGGCGACGGTTTGGCATCGGCCGCCTTATAGCCGAGCGGAAACAGGCAGACGGGAACGATGTGTTCCGGCAGCGCGAGCTTTTCAGCGAGGACAGCCGGATCAAAGGCCTTGACCCAGGTCGTGCCGAGGCCAAGCGATTCCGCCGCAAACATGATGTGACAGCCCGCGATCGCGGCATCATCAATTCCGCTGTGCGCCTGATCAAAACGGCGGACCCAG
>LSQX01130679.1_pt1 | contig 11471 bp, 11 predicted proteins | sample 654561 | NCBI WGS metagenome assembly LSQX01 (sample SAMN04489861, study PRJNA283612) | anaerobic digester metagenome | isolation source: 4 biogas reactors fed with cattle manure at either 37C or 55C with and... | place: Denmark: Kongens Lyngby | collected 2014 | reverse complement strand
TTGACGGCAAGGAAGGCAGGCGCGCTTATGTGGCGGTGGACGGTATCATTTTTGATGTGACCGACAGCCCGCTATGGGCCAGCGGCACCCACAACGGAAACCAGGCTGGACAGGATTTGACCCAGGCCCTGGCGGGGGCGCCCCACGGGCCGGAGAAGCTGGAGAATGTGGTCGAAATCGGCGTACTGGTGGAGTAACAGAATAGAACGGAATAATACGCGCTGCCGGCCTGAGGCCGGCAGATTTTGGAGGGACGATGGATTTTAGAGTGTTGGGATGGATCAGCGTTGCCCTGGCCGTGATCGCAAGTTCCCCTTATTGGCTTAAAGCGCTCAACAAATGGACGTTCAAGACCAAGGACAAGCGCTTCCTGAACCTCATCAAACGCCTGCGGCCCATTCACAAGGCGGCCGGTATCCTTCTGGCCGCCATAGCCCTGGTACACGGCTGGATGGCTCTTGGCGGCCGGATCGGCTTGCACACTGGGTTTTTGGCATACCTGGGCTTCCTGCTGACAATAATTCTTGGCATATCGTTCTATTACGCAAAGGACCGCCGCGCCTTCAAGGGCCACAAGGTGATGGCGCTTATCGGCTTTCTGCTGATTATGCTGCACCTGATCAGGCCCTGGGCGCTGGGAGAATGGTTCGGGGTATGGTGAAGCGCCGCAGTCAGCGTTTGTTTGCCCTGCGCCAATGCTCCACATGCCGCAGGAGAACCGGCTGAATGTCCGGGAACGAAAGGTTCCCGGGCATTTTGCCGCTGAGGACCAGATGGTCAATTTCTGAATGGGTGGGACCCAGGTTATAAAGTTCAGCATAATACAAGCGGCCGTAACGCTCCGGTGAGAAGGCGCCGTCCGGCTCAGGAAGGCTGATGGCGTAATAGCTGACCGGCCAGATGCGGTAGTCCCTGGCGCCGGTCTCCTCCTCCAGTTCCCGCCGGGCTGCGGCATCAGGCGTTTCCCCAGGCTCCACATGGCCCGCAGGGAACTCCAGGCCGCCCCGCTTTTTATTCATGACCCACACCCACTGGCCCTGATAGGTGCTGGGGATGAGGGCGTAGACAACCAGGCTTTCATCCGCTTGTCTGTAGAAACGGATTCGCGGTTTTTCTTCAGCCATTCTCAGCACCTCCAAAGGTTTTTCAGGGTTTGAACCGCCTGAGCCTGAGCGCGTTGGCAAGTACCGACACGGAACTGAAACTCATGGCCGCGGCCGCGATCATGGGATTGAGCAAAGGGCCTCCGAACAAGTAAAGAACGCCCGCCGCGACGGGGATGCCCAAAACATTATAGCCAAAGGCCCAGAACAGGTTTTGCTTGATGTTCTTCAGCGTCTGGCGGCTTAATTTGATGGCGGTGGCCACATCGATGGGGCTTGAACGCATCAGAACAATGTCTGCCGACTCAATGGCCACATCAGTGCCGGAACCTATGGCAATGCCGATGTCCGCCTGGGCAAGGGCGGGGGCGTCGTTGATGCCATCGCCCACCATGGCCACCGCCAGGCCTTCGGACTGGAGTGCCTTGATGGCGTCAGCCTTCTCCCCAGGCTTTACGTCCGCCAGTACCCGGGTGATCCCGGCTTCCCTGGCGATTGCCTGGGCGGTGCGGGCATTATCGCCGGTAATCATCATCACCTCAAGCCCAAGCTCCTTCAGCTTCCTGACGGCTTCAATGCTGGTGCCTTTCAATTTATCGGCCACTGCAATCAGCCCAGCGGGCTGCCCGTTGGCCGCTATGTACATGGGTGTCTTGCCGGCCCCGGCCAAAGCCTGAGCCCTGGGGGCAAGCGTTTCCAATGCCACCCCGGCACCCTTGAGCAGTGCTTCATTACCGATCAGAATTTCCTGGCCCGCCACCCGGCCCTTAACGCCGAAACCAGCCAGGGCTTCAAATCCCGAGGCTTCCTGAAGCGACAGGTCCCGCGCCCGGGCTTCCAGCAGAATGGCCTGCCCCAGGGGATGCTCACTGCCATTTTCCAGCGATGCGGCAAGGCTCAGCAACGCGTTTTCATCCATGCCGTTTACCGGCAGGATATCCCTGACCTGTGGTTCACCCTGGGTGAGGGTGCCGGTTTTATCAAAAACCACCGTGTCCACCGCTTGCGCGGTCTCCAGTGCCTGGCCGCTTTTAATGAGGATGCCGTGTTCGGCCCCCTTGCCCGAGCCCACCATGATGGCTGTGGGGGTCGCAAGCCCCAGGGCACAGGGGCAGGCGATCACCAGCACGGGAATAAACACCCGAAGGGCGAAATTGATGTCTCCGGTGGCAATCAGCCAGGCAAGCCCCGCAATGAGGGCGATTAAAAACACCACAGGGACGAAGACGCCGGACACCTTGTCCGCCAACCTGGCGATGGGGGCCTTTGAGCCCTGGGCCTCCTCCACCAGGCGGATGATTTGTGACAGCGCCGTGTCATCCCCGACCTTTTCTGCACGGAAGCGCAAGGAACCGGTGGTATTAAGCGTGGCGGCGAACACTTCGTCGCCCGATTCCTTCATCACCGGCATGCTCTCCCCTGTCAGGGTGGATTCGTCAATGCCGGAAGTGCCGCTTATGATGACACCGTCCACAGGTACCCGGGCGCCGGGGCGCAGCAGGAGGATATCGCCCGGCTCCACCTCTTCAATGGGAATCTCACGTTCTTCGCCGCCGCTGACAAGAATCGCCGTTTTGGGGGCGAGGGAGAGCAGAGCCTTCACCGCTTCGCCGGTGCGCCCCTTGGACACAGCCTCCAGGGTTTTCCCCAAAAGGATGAGCGTGAGGATGACGCCGGCGGACTCATAATAGAGCCCATGCACCGCATCATGGTTGCCCATCATGATCAACGCCGTTTCCCAGAGGCTGTAGATGATGGCGGCAGCCGTTCCCATGGCCACCAATGTGTCCATGTTGGGAGCGCGCCTAAGCGCTGCTTTTGTTCCGGAAATATAAAAACGGTGTCCCGCCCACAGGACAGGCAGGAGAAGGGCAAGCTGGGCAAGGGCGAAGCGCAGGGGATAGGTATGCATATCAAGGAAATCCGGTATGGGCAGGCTGCCCGGTATCATGGGCGCCATAGCCAGGTACAGAAGCGGCAGGCAGAACACCGCGGCGAGGATGACCCGCCGCCACATCTTTCTTATGTTTGCTTCCCGGCGTGCCCGGTCTTCCTCCGCCTGGGAGGGCCTGGCGGCCAAAAGGGGCTTGAAGCCCGCCTTTTGGATGGCCTCACGGATTTTCCGTTGGCCTGTTTCATCCGGGCGGTAGCGTACGATTGCTTTCTCCGTGGCCAGGTTTACGCTGGCCTCTACCACACCGGGCAATTGATTCAGTTCCTTCTCCACCGCCTGGGTACAGGAAGCGCAGTGCATCCCCTCGATGGGAATAAGGACACGGGCTTCCAGCGGCGGGGACACAAGCATGTAACCCAGACGGTTGATTTCCGCTTTAAGCGCATCAAGGCCGAATTGTTCCGGGTCATAACGGACCTGTAGTTTTTCCGTAGCCAGGTTGACACTGGCCTCCTTAACCCCGGGCAGTGCGCCGGCATGTTTTTCCACGCTGGCTGCGCAGGACGCGCAGTGCATGCCCCTTATGTCAAATTGCTTTGTTTCCATTGCGATCACCTCGTTCCTGTCAGGCTGGCCTGTTGACAGCCCTGCCCATCACCACTATACTACCCGCATAAAGGAGAAAATTACAAGTATGCACTATTTAGTCATATACTTACCGAAAGGATAGTGAAACCCATGGCAGCACGAACCTCTTTCGTCACTTGCCCTGTCAGTGCCATGCTTCAACTCATTGGGGGCAAGTACAAGGCGCTGATCCTCTGGCATCTGGTGCAGGGGAAAAAACGTTATGGTGCGCTGTCCCGGCTGATTTCCCAAGCCACCCCCAAGATGCTCACCCAGCAACTCAGGGAGCTGGAGGCCGATGGGCTAGTCACCCGCACCGTCTATCCGGTGGTGCCGCCCAAAGTGGAATACGCCCTCACCGCATTCGGCTTGAGCCTGAAGCCCGTTCTGGACCGGATGTATGCCTGGGGGGAGGGGTACCTGAGGGGGCAGGGCATCCGCATCAACTGTGGCATGGAGCCGCCGGAAAATATGGGGGGCTAAAGGCGGGCTTCAGCCACATCCATAAGCCGATGCCTGAACAGATCAAAGGCGTTTTGAACCGCCTGGGTACGCACATAAGCCATGTCGCGCGGGCTTGGCGCCGCACCGATCAGGGCACTGGTTCGGCCCCCAAGCCACACAGCGCAGGCATACTGCCGCTGATTATTGACCGTGATGGCGATCCCTGCGGGCACACCAAGCCGCTGGCCGAGCGCAGCCGCCATCTTTTCGCAGGCTGCCTCAGGGGATGCGGGGAGCGCTGGCCCTTGGGGCTCAATCAGACCATTTATTTCCTCAAGATGCTCTGCGCTGATGCTGGTGCCAACCACGCCCCCGGCCCCCGGGAGCGCCATCAAGCGTGATGCCGCCAGGCCCGCCGTGCCAGCCTCCGCGATGGCCACCTTCAGTCCGGCGCCTTTAAGCAGTTGCGCCAATGCTGCTTCCAGGCTGTCCACATCCACGCCATAGACATGGCGGCCCAGGCGCCGGATGATTTCATTGACCACAGGTTCGGTGAGGCGCAGTGCTTCCTCCGGGCTGTCCCCCCGGGCGGTGACGCGCACGAAGGCCTCCCCCTCCCGGGCGTAGGGGGCCAGCGTGGGATTCACCCCCTCCACAATCAGGTCCTCCAGCATCTCCGCCATGCGGGACTCACCCAGGCCGATCACCCGCACCATCCGGGAAAGGATCAGCCCTTTTGAAAACTGGCGAAGATAGGGCGCCACATGCATGCGAAACATGGCCTGAAGTTCCCGTGGAGGTCCCGGCAGGAGAATGGCAGCATGCCCCGTAACGTCCTCCACGATATAACCCGGAGCCGTGCCCTGGGGGTTTTCCAGCACCTGTGCGCCCTCCGGGGCCAGGGCCTGGCGCTCGTTATTGTTGGGCATGGGACGGCGGACGGTTTCATAAAAAGCTTTGAGGGCCCGAAGGCTGGGCTCGTGCATTACCAGGGGGCGGTCAAATACCCGGGCCACCACATCCTTGGTGATGTCATCAGAGGTGGGCCCCAGGCCGCCTGTAATCAACAGAAAGTCCGAGCGGGAAAGGGCCAGGCGGACCGCCTCTTCCATCCGGCGCGGGTTATCGCCGACCACTGTCTGAAAGTACAGGTCAAGCCCCAGTTGGGAGATTTCCTGCGCCAGGAAGCGGGCGTTGGTGTTCAGAATATCCCCCAAAAGAAGTTCGGTTCCCACGCAGAGGATTTCGCAGCGTTTTCTGGCCATTGGAAGGTCCTCCGTTCATCTGTCTGAAGGGATTGTACCACGCCAGGAGCCGCCGGATTCATCCTGATTTGTCATGTTTCCGTTTTATGTGCGTCCTATAAAGAGAGGGGAGGTGTGGGGATGCGGGAGATCGGCGCGGTATACCAGGCGTATTTTCAGGATGTGTACCGGTATGCCCTGAAACTGGCGGGAGAGAGGCAGTGGGCCCTGGATTTGACCAGCGATACTTTTATGAAAGCCTTGGACGCGCTGGACAATTTCCGCGGCCAGTGCCAGATTCGGGTTTGGCTGTGCCAAATCACCCGAAATCTCTATCTTAGCTGCCTGCGCAGGCAGGAGCGGCTGGTTTCGCTGCACAACGTGCCTGAGCCGGAAGCCATGGATGCCTTCTCCCTTCTCCTGGACCAGGAAGAGGCCAGGGAACTTGCTGCCATCGCCAGGCATATCCGGGATCCTTACCGCCAGGTATTCAGGCTGAGGGTCTGGGGAGAAATGCCGTTCCAGGAGATCGGCAGCCTGTTTGGCCGCAATGCCAACTGGGCCTGTGTTGTCTACCACCGGGCCCGGAAAATGATCCGGGAACAATATGAGGAGGAAACATGAACTGCGATATCGTTACAGACTTGCTGCCGCTGTATGCCGAGGGCATGGCCAGCGATCAAAGCCGGGAGCTGCTGGAGGAACACCTGAAGGATTGCCCTCAGTGCCGGAAGGCGCTGGCAGGCTTGAGGGCCGCGATGCCTGATGGGGAACAGGACACCCTGCCGCTTAAGGAAATCAGCCAAAAGCTGAAAACGCGGCGCCTGCTGACAGGGCTGTTGGCCATGTTCCTGGTGCTGGCCCTGGCCACTTCCGTTCTCTCAGCCCTCACCTCACCCCACTACGCGCCTTATCGGGAGGGTTTGTTCGCCATTGGGCAGGTGGAGGCCGCCCTTGAGGTCACCGTCTCGGACGGCTATCGTGCCAGCCTCTTCACTGAGGCCGTTCCCCCAGAGGAGGCCGGCGATATTCAACAGTTTAGCCTTGAGGTGTTCTCTTACCCAATGGATAAAGCAAAGGGGCAGGGCCAATTGACGCTGAAGGAGCCCATTGATGCGGGAAGGAAGCCGGCGGTCTATTATCTGGAGCCGGGACGGGAAGACAGGCTGGTCTACGGCACTGACCCCAATCCTGGCGGCGGGCGGATAACTCTGCCCCGCCTGGCGCTGGCCTATTATCTGACGCTTGCTTTGATACTGGCGGTAGTTCTGGGCCTCCTGCTGCTCATTTTCCGAAAAAAGGAAAAGGCGCATCGGGTGCTTACGGTCTTGATCGGCCTGCCGCTCTCCTGGCTTGCCGGGCATCTGATCATCAAAGGGTTCTCAACCGTTTCCTGGGAAATGGCAAGGGATTTCGTCTTTATCGCGTTAGCCGCCTCCTTCCTTTTTGGCGCGTGGCTGGTCTGGCAGGGATTTATTCGGCGCGGGAGGCTTGCCCGCTTCTGATTGCCCTTCAGGGCAGGGCATGCTATGCTTTGCGAGAGAAACGAATCTGCCGAGGGGAACCATGCATGTTTTTGCCCTGACGGAGCAAGCACTGAAAATCAACCTGCACATGCACACCAGCCAAAGCAAGAGCTGGCTGTCGCCCCTTGACGCCCTGAAATCCTATGAGGACGCGGGATATGATGCGGTGTGCCTGACCGACCACCGGATGCTGACGCTGGTGCCTCCCCGCCGGGACAGCGAGGGAACGCAGGGTTTTTCGGCCATGTGGCATCACGGGGAGGCCTTGTCTTCTTTGCCATCCCCACTGGTCCATGAACCATGTAGACGCCATAACGGGCCCTAAAGGCCTTCATGGGGCTGAGATCTTCAACTGCGTATCCCGGCCGCCCTTTAACGCCGAGCGCGCGGATGCCACCTATGTGCTGAACCTGGCTGCGTCCCGCCGGCTGCCTGTTTCCCGCCTTTGCCACTGATGACAGCCACCACTATGACAAGGAGCTGCTCGGTGGATTTATCTGTCTGAACGCGCGCAAAGATATTCAGCACATGAGGGCAGCCCTCAGGGCAGGGGATTGCCACGCCCCCCAGGGACCGCGCATTATTGGCGCCGTCTATCAGGATGGCGGGGTTACTGTTGTCACCAGCCCTTCCGGGCAAATCACCTTTCACTCCATCCTGGCCCCTGCGCCCAGACGCCGTGTTCAGGAGAGGGTATCACCCGGGGGAGCTATCAGGTCCAAGAAGAGAAGGGTGAGCGGTTTATCCGGGTCATAATAGAAGACCCAAAAGGTGAAAAGGCTTCGCTCCATCCTTTTTCACTGTAGGGAAACATCAAGAGTCAATGAAGGAGGCACCGACTATGGTCCAGATGAAAAAAAAGCCCCTGTTCAACCCGCAGGGAGATACGCAGGCGCGGCTGCGCCGGATGATTGGGGGGAACACCACCAACCTCAACGACTTCAACAACATGAAGTACCAGTGGGTTTCTCCCTGGTATCGGCAGGCAATGAACAACTTCTGGATTCCGGAAGAGATCAACCTCTCGGCTGACAAGACGCAATACCCCCGCCTGCCTTCGGCTGAACGCAGGGCCTATGACAAGGTGCTGTCGTTCCTAATTTTCCTGGACAGTATCCAGACGGCCAACCTTCCCAATATCGGTGAATATGTTACTGCCAATGAGGTGAACCTGTGCCTGTGCATCCAAACCTATCAGGAGGCAATCCACTCCCAGAGCTACTCCTATATGCTGGATTCCATCTGTGAGCCGCATGAGCGGGACGCCGTCCTCTATCAGTGGAAGGACGATGAGCACCTGCTGTCCCGCAACACCTTCATCGGAGACATCTACAACGCCTTCCAACGGGAAAAGACGCTGGAGAACTTTGCGCGAACGATCATGGGCAACTACATTCTGGAAGGAATCTACTTCTACTCCGGCTTCATGTTTTTTTATAACCTGGGGCGCAACAACCGCATGCCGGGATCCGTACAGCAAATCCGGTATATCAACCGGGATGAGGCCACGCACCTTTATCTGTTCAAGAACATCATCATGGAACTTGAGAAGGAGGAACCCGCTCTTTTCACACCTGAGAAGAAGGCCATGTACCGGGAGATGATCAGGGAGGGATGCCAGCAGGAGATTGCCTGGGGGCAGTATGCCATTGGCGGGGAAATCCAGGGGCTGACAGGAAAGATGGTGAGCGACTACATCAAATACCTGGGCAATCTCAGGGCCACCAACATCGGCCTGGAGCCCATCTATGAAGGTTTCGGCAAGGAGCCTGATACCATGCGCTGGGTCAGCCAGTATGCCAACGCCAACATGATCAAAACCGACTTCTTTGAAGCCCGCAGTACGGCTTATGCCAAGTCCAGCGCGCTGTTGGACGATCTCTGAGGGATCTTTGCTTCCCCGGGGCCGCGGTGCTGTCCGCGGCGCTTTTTGTATTCCTCCAGGCGAAGAAATGGGTATATTGAATGTAAGGGCATACCGGCATGATGGAGACCGATAAAGGAGGCACTATGATTGATAATTTGAAGCGTGATACCGTGATGAAGGATCTGTTGGCCGCGGAAGGGCTGCGCTTTTCCCTGTATATCCCCACGCACCGGATGCACCCGGACAACAGGCAGGACCCTATCACCTACAAAAACCAGCTGCGGACGATGGAGGCGGCACTTGAGGAAACCCATCCGCGCCGGGAGTGGCAGGATGCCATGAAGAACCTGACTAGCCTTCTGGATGACCAGGAGTTTTGGAGCCACACAACTGAGGGCCTGGCTGTGCTGGCGGGGGGCGGCCATGTGGCCACATTTTTACTGGAGCACACTGTGGAACCACAGCATATGGTGGGCGCGCACTATCACCTTCTGCCTCTTTATCCGCTTTTGCCCGGCATTACCCAGGCCTACCTGGCAGATATCAGCCGTGACCGCTTTTCCATGCACCTGGTGAGCCGGGAAGGAATTGCCCAGGTGGAACTTCCGGAGATCAAGGACAGCTTTCCTGAGCTGTTCGATGATTTTGACGCAAACTCTGACCTGAATGTCGGCGGCTATTCGGGCTTGGTGGGAACGCACCATGGCCATCGAACCCGGGCTGAAGAAGTGGAGAAAGACCGGGAAAAATATTTCCGTTATTTGGACAACGCATTCGCGAAGCACCATAAGGAAACCGGACTGCCCATGATCCTGGCGGGCACTGAGGAAAACCTGGCAGAGTACCGGAGCCTGGCGAAAGGGAATTTCTACCTCAATGGCAATATCACCCAGCCGCTTGACTCCCTGGATCATAAGGCTCTGATCAAGGAGGTCAAGGCTATCCTGAAGCCCCATCTGGAAAATGCGCTGGAAGCCCTGCGCACCAGGATCAGCAACAAACAAAACGAGAACAAGGCTACTGCAAACCTTGGGGAGTTTTTGGCAGCAGCCCGGGAAGGCCGGGTGGAGACTGCCCTGGTCCCCATGATGCCGGAGGAGAGCGAGCGCAAAGCGCTGGATGCAGCGGTGGAGCAGGTGCTCCTTAACGGGGGCACCGTCTATACCGCCGAGCAGGATGTACTGGATTCGCTGGGTGGCCGGGTGGCACTGATGAGATACTAGTCTGCCGCCTTGCCAAACCGCCATCTTCTGCGATACAATGATTCAGGCAAACGAAGGCGTTTGGAGCGCCAAAGCAAGGGCACAGCACCAATGTGCCCTTTTTATTGGGGGACACAATGAACAAGGGGTTTGACCATGAGTTGTACACGCGTACCCAGTCGGAAAAGATCATGGAGCGTGTGGGGCAGTTTGGCGGGAAATTGTATCTGGAGCTGGGCGGAAAGCTGTTTGACGACAACCACGCCGCCCGGGTGCTGCCGGGTTTCAGGCCGGACAGCAAGATCGCCATGTTGGCCAAACTTCGGGAGCAAATCGAAATTATTGTGGTCATTAATGCCAACGACATAGAAAAAAACAAGGTTCGGGGCGACCTGGGCATCACCTATGACCAGGAAGTGCTGCGCCTTATCGACGCCTTTGAGGCGGCGCAGATGACAGTGGGTTCGGTGGTGATCACACACTGGGCATCCCAGCGCAATGCCCAGCTTTTCCGGAAAAAGCTTCGTTCCCTTGGTGTGAAGGTGTATATGCATTATTTCATCGAGGGGTATCCCGGCAATGTGGACCTGGTGGTAAGCGAGAAGGGCTATGGCAGGAATGATTTTGTGGAAACCACCCGCCCCCTGGTGCTGGTGACAGCGCCCGGGCCCGGCAGCGGCAAGATGGCAGTGTGCATGTCCCAGCTCTACCAGGAGCATCAGCGTGGAATGAAGGCTGGCTATGCCAAGTTTGAGACCTTTCCCATCTGGAACCTGCCGCTGAAGCATCCCGTGAACGTGGCTTATGAGGCAGCCACTGTAGACCTGGGGGATGTGAACAGCCTGGACCCCTTCCACCTGGAGGCCTACAGCGTGCCCGCTGTTAACTACAACCGGGATATTGAGGTTTTCCCCATCCTGCGCACCATCCTTGAAAAAATCTGGGGAGAGATGCCCTACCAATCTCCTACGGATATGGGAGTCAACATGGTGGGCTGCTGCCTGACGGACGAAGCGCTGGTTGAGGCCGCGGCCAAGCAGGAGGTGATCCGCAGGCTGTATACCAGTCTGTGCGAGCAGCGCCGGGGGCATGTGACGGAGGAGGAAGTGGGGAAGCTTCATCTCCTGATGCAACAGCTCAAGCTTGGCGACGATGACCGCCCTGTGATTGCCGCCAGCCGCAGGCGCGCGGCTTCAACTGGTGCCCCTGCCGCCGCCATTGAGCTTGAAAGCGGGGAAATCGTCACTGCGAAGACCACCAGCCTTCTGGGTGCCTCAGCGGCTTTGCTGCTAAACGCCCTCAAGCGCCTGGCGGGCATCCCCAAGTCGGAGAAACTGATCCCCCCGGAGGTAATTGGGCCCGTTCAGGACCTGAAGCTAAATTACCTGGGCAACCGCAACCCCAGGCTGCATACCGATGAGGTGCTGGTTGCGCTGTCCATCACCGCTGCCCAGAGCAAGCCGGCTGCACTGGCCCTCAGCCAGATGCCCCGGCTCAAGGGCTGTGAGGTGCACACCTCTGTGATCCTCTCCCCGGTTGACGAGAATATTTTCCGGCGCCTGGG
>LSQX01318384.1_pt1 | contig 11472 bp, 14 predicted proteins | sample 654561 | NCBI WGS metagenome assembly LSQX01 (sample SAMN04489861, study PRJNA283612) | anaerobic digester metagenome | isolation source: 4 biogas reactors fed with cattle manure at either 37C or 55C with and... | place: Denmark: Kongens Lyngby | collected 2014 | reverse complement strand
GTGAAAAAATATACCGAGATAGCTATTTTGAATCCTCAAGAAGCCCCCTCTTTTGAGATATTGGGCTTTGCTCATGTGCTTTATATCACAGGGCATTTTGACGAACTGATTGCCCAGGTGAATGCCAATCCCGATTGGCTGCTGGAAGAAGACGTGCAATATATGGCGGTAAATTCTAACCTGTATCAGGAAAACTATGGCGAAGCAATAGCACTGCTGCACATGATGTTGACCGCTGAAACTGTTTATCCCATGGATGTGTTGCAACTGGAGGATGAGCCCATTGCCCAGCACCCGGATTGGCCTGCATTGGAAAAGTATGCCCGTGAATTGTGGGGTGATGATACAGAGGCTGAGGAAAGCTATGAAGAGGCTACTGAAGACTTCTCTCCTGCCCCGGATTGGACTTTGCCCGATATAGACGGGAATCTGATTTCGCTATCAGACTTCCGTGGCAAAATCGTAATCCTGGATTTTTGGGCTACATGGTGTGGACCCTGCATGAAAGCAATGCCTGTGTTGGATGAATGGATGAAAACAGAGATGCCTGATGGAGTCCAGGTGTTTTCCATCAATATCTGGGAAGATGACATCAATGCATCCACATATTATATGGATGAAAATCAATTTGCCATGCGTCTGCTTTTTGGTGATGAACAGATCGCTGAAAACTACGAGGTGGAAGGAATTCCCTGCATCGTAATCATAGATGGCGATGGATTGCTGCGTCATAAAAGCTTGGGCTTCAGCCCCAAACTGTCAGAAACATTATCCACTTGGGTTATGAGGCTCAAAGGAGAAATATAGGTTTCAGATGCCAGGTTTCAATGAAGAGACGAAGCCGTAACCTCTTGGTAACACAGGCTTTAGCCGGTGGTTTTGCAGACTTTGGTCGGCTTTTATTAAACTATCCAGCGAGCAAAGCGAGCTACCATCGAGCGCAGCGAGTCACCCTGACCCCAGGAACCTGATTCCCAAATGCTGTAAGCTCTTCAATAACAACCGGTTAAAACCAGTGGAACCACCGGCTGAAGCCTGTGTTACATCCCCCTGTCCACTGTCCCCTGTTCCCTGTTAACCACCCTTGTCTCACCCTTGTCTCACCCTTGTCCAGACAAAGGAGAGACAAGGGTGGCTAATGGGCAAGCATCAGGTATGCACGATGGTGCCGTTGGTGATTTTCTTCATGTTATGCACATAAAAGAACATCAATTCATCCAGCTCCGGTTCAAACTTCATCAGATCAAATTCATCTGCTAATGTGGCTGCGGTATCATGGGCAGTTTGCAGGGCTGTTTCATAGAGGTGGCTGGCATCTTCGGGACCCTGATAGTGTTCGATGGCAGGGCTGTAGGCGGCATTGATATCCAGGGATAAAGCGGGTTCTTCCGTATAGTTTTTATGATTCCAGGTTCCACAGTGCATATCAAATTCGTAAAGTGGCAAAAACTTGTGCCCATGTTCCAATACAAATTTTACGGCATCTATCAGGTAGTTTACCTCGCTTTCTTCCATGGCATAATGCAGGTTTAGCCTCACCCATCCGGGTTTGATGCCGTTAAAACGGGAGTTTACTATCAAACAGCGGTAATAATCCGATTGCTGCTGGCTGATATTCATCAGATAGTGCCCATAAGGCCCGGCGCAGGAGCAGCCCGCCCGGGTTTGGATGCCAAAGAGGTCGTTGATCAGCCGCGTTACAAACCTGGGATGCAGTATGCGATCCTTGAAAACCACGTTGAAAGGCACGATGGGCACCTTTTTGTGTGCCTCCAGATGACCGTAAAATACGATGCGCTCATCATCTGCAAAGGCATCCATAAACTTCCGGTAATAGTACATTTCCAGATTCTTGATCACATCCAGCCCCACTTTCTCTTTGATCTGGAAAGACAGCGCCACCCGCAAAGCCTGCAAAATGCCAGGAGTGCCGGGCTTTTCACGGGCTTCTATATCGCTGATATATTCCTCTTTGCTGGGGGATACATAATCCACGGTGCCGCCACCGGGAACAGTGGGTGGCAGATTTTGGGGATAGATATCTGAATTGAATACGATTATCCCGCTGGTGCCGGGACCGCCCAAAAACTTGTGGGGAGAGAGATAGATGGCATCAAAATAGCTTTCCTCATCCTTGTTCATGTCTATCTTCACATAGGCGGCGCAGGCGGCATAGTCAAAGCAAGCCAAAGCTCCGTGGCGGTGCAGGATGCGTGCCACGTCATATACGGGAGTAATGAGACCGCTCACATTGGAGGCTGCTGAAAACGAGCCAATCTTGAGCCTGTGGGCATAGCGGGGATTGCCCACGATTTCGTTCAGTTTTTCCAAATCCAGCTCGGACTCTTTGTTCATGGGGATTTCCACTATTTCACACAGGGTCTGACGCCAGAGAATCTCGTTGGAATGATGCTCGTAAGGTCCCACAAAAACCACCGGTTTATTGGCGTGGATGTGGTCAAATAGAGCCTGGTTGCATGTCACTCCGGAAGGGTTGCGCTGGATGCAGCTTCTTAAGAATTCGCTCACCCGCTCCCGGGTAGCCGGCGGCCAATATACGCCCAAGATCTGCAGCAGCTTCACTATGCCTCCGGTGGTGCCGGATTCTGTGAAGATGATTTTGCCCCGGGCACCAGCATTGACAGCCTCTTTGATGCTGTCTTCCGCTTCTTGCAAGAGCTGGGTCATGGTTTTGCCGGTATAATCATCTTCCGTGTGCGTATTGGCATAGTAACGCAGTATCTTGCGAATATAATTCTCGATGGAATTGAGGCCTCTGCCACTGGCGGTGTAATCCGCATAAACCAAGGGACGCTCCCCAAAAGGAGTGGGAATTGGCATGTTTCTGCCAATAATATCACGCCGCAGCCAATCAAGTGCGGCAATTTGAGAGGGTGCTTTTTTGATATCCATGGTTCCATAAAAGCGAATGGTTAAATTTGGGCAAGCAAAATAATTGAGCATGTTCAAAGCTTGGCATTAAAACAGTAATTATGGATAAGGAAATTGGCTGTGCTGGCAGTGATTCAGGCGTGGGTTTGGATGCGCATAATATGTTGAACATCATATAAATAGCGGAATATAATGCCATGTGTTGAATAATATCCGCAGCTTGCGGGCTCTCTGGCACCTAAAACCTAACAACTAACAACTAAAGGGTTAGTTCTTGACAGCTTGGACAGGGATGCAATCATGGGTTCGAGTGTTTGGCAATGCTCTGTTTTTTCATATAAAAGAAAGCAATATCAGTAATACAAACTTTATTGGAACCAACGATGCTACCGGATGGTGGCGCAAGGAGATAACTCATGAAAACATCTGCCAATCTGACCATGGTTAATATATGTGGCCACAGGGTGTTGTATTTCCATCATGTGGGGGATGAACCGCATGTATTTGGCAATGAATACATACAAGCGCAGCGCTTCCGTACTTTGCTAAAAAGCATGCAAGATGCGGGCTTACGCTTTATCTCTCTCAAAGAAGCAGTGCAGGCAAAGAATCCACCCAAGGGGACGCTGAGCCTGTGCAGTGATGACGGGTTTGTAAGCAATTATGAAGAGGCCTTTCCCATCCTGCAAGAGCTAAAGATTTCGCTCACGTTGTTTGTATTGGGCAAATGTATCGATAACAGGGCATTGGCTTGGAATCACGCCCTGGCTTTTGCGCGGCGGAACGCCACGGAGGAGTTTTTGCAGGATATAATGCCGGTAATCAGCGATCATTTTGATATCAAAGAGGGGGCAAGCTGGGCGCAGAGCATGTTTGGCGTCAGTCAAAAGCACAAGGACGAGCTGATCTCCTGGCTGTGGGAATATCTTCCCTTTCCCAGTCATGAGGAAATCCTGAGTCTGTTTCCGCCCTTCCTGAGCGTGAAACAGCTTAAACAGATGCACGAGATGGGGGTTGATATCGCCTTGCATAGCCACAGCCATCCTGATTTTTCCAGATTGAATTATGCCCAAATCAAAGCCGAAGTGCTTGCCAATATCGATGCGCTGGAAGCACATGACATCCCCTGGCAGCCCTGGCTGGCATTTCCCTATGGCAAAGCCTGTTCACAGAGACAAATGCAGCGTTTGCAAAAGGAATGTGGCATAAGGAAGTTTTTTGGCATCAGAAGCCGCTGGCAGGATAATAAGTCGGATGCGCTATTGTGGCAACGCAGCAGCCTGGAGGTGGCCAATTTTGATATCTGGAAGGATCTGTATCTCAAGCCTGTGTATAGAGCTATTAAGGATGTGCTGAAATGACAGAAGAGCCCGGTATCATTCTGGAAATATGTGTGGATTCGCCTGATGCGGCATTTTTGGCTGAGGCAAACGGTGCCGGTAGGATAGAGCTGTGCGCCGCTCTGGATGTGGGCGGCATCACCCCTTCCGAGGGGATGATACGCACAGTGCGGCAGGGTTTGCAGATACCCCTCATGGTGTTGATACGTCCGCGGATGGGAGATTTTTGTTATAGTAAAGATGAATTGGCTGTGATGAAAGCCGATGTGATGAGGGCAAGGGAATTGGGGGCAGATGGAGTGGTGATTGGGATGCTGTTGCCGGATAGATCCATCGATGGGGATGGTACCCAACAGTTGGTGCAGCTGGCACAGCCCATGAGCGTCACCTTCCATCGGGCATTTGATTTTTGTAAAGATCCCTTGCAGGCACTGGAGGGGCTGATATCCATGGGAATTGACAGGATACTCACCTCCGGGCAGCAGCAAACGGCGATGCAGGGTGCCGGCCTGATAAGGGAATTGATGGATAAGGCGGAGGAGAGGGTAATCGTGATGCCCGGTTCCGGCATCAATTCCGGGAACGTAATAGAGCTATTGGAGCTTACCCATGCCCGAGAGATACACCTTTCCGCATCCCACATGGTGGCTGGCAGGATGCGCTATCACAATCAATACTTTAGCCTGCAGGGTGGTATGGGCGAAGATACCTCTGTACGTACACTTAATGTAGCTGAATTGCAGAAGATAAAGGAACTTTTTTAGATGAAACACATTGCCGTGGGCGGTTTCTTTCATGAATCCAATACCTTCAATCCCATTGTGACGGGAGTGGATGACTTTATCATCTTTGAGGGGCAGGAAGTGTATACAAAGGGCGTGCATTATCAACAGGCGCAAGGGATTGTGGATTACTTTCGCAAGCGTAAGGATTGCCGCCTCATCCCGCTGGTTTTTGCCCGTGCCGTTCCCAATGGAGAGGTGGATGGGGATTTGTATCAATGGCTGAAAGAGCGGTTCTTTGCCCTCTTGGAAGATCAGCCCCAGCCCGATATCTTTGTCCTGGCGCTGCATGGCAGTATGCGGGTGCAGGGTATCGGCTCGGCAGAAAGCGATCTCTTGGGTGAAATCCGCAGGCGCTATCCCCGCACGCCGATAGTATCAGGGCTGGATATGCACGCCACCGTCACCACCCAAATGCTGGAATATGCCGATGCCTTTGTGGGTTATAAAACGGCGCCCCACATCGATGCCTGGGAAACTGGGCAGCATGCAGCACGGATGGCAGACATGATCTTGACCAAAGGGGGACAGCTTTCCATGGCGGCGGTGAAGCTGCCTTACCTGATTGCCGGAGAGAAATCGGAGACGGATACAGAGCCGATGAGGGGATTGATAGATGAACTGCGTGACGTGGAAAGTAGGGAAGGGGTGTGTGCGGCATCTTATCTATTGGGCTTTCCCTGGGCGGATGCAGAGGAAAACGGCATCACAGCCTTGGTGGTGACTGATAATGACCCGGAGCTGGCAGATGAACTGGCAGGGCAACTGGCAGAAAGGTTTGAGGAAGTGAAAGACGGCTTTGGCTTTTCGTCTCCTGCCCATCCACCGGAACAGGCATTGCGGCTGGCCCTGCAGGATGATTGTAAACCGGTGTTTGTCTCTGATTCCGGGGATAACCCCACGGCTGGTTCCACCGGGGATAATACCACCATCATTCAATTATTGAGTGGTGAGCTGAAACATCTGTCAGAATCCAAAAAGGTGTTGGTGGCAGGGATCTATGATGATGCCGCCTATCAGATATGTCAAGCCAGTGGGGGAGATGTGATCACGCTTAGTGTGGGTGGGAGGTATGATGATAAATACTCCCAACCGGTGGAACTGACGGGCAGGGTGACAAAGCACGTGGCAAGCTTTGGTCCCTTTGGCAGTGGGCTTGTCCTTTTTGATGCCGGTAGTTTTGACTTGATCATCACTTCCCGGCATATCGGCTTTACGGGAGTGGATATGTTTGAGGCACTGGATATTGATTATCTGAATAAAGATGTGATAGTGGTCAAGCTGGGGTATTTGACCCCTGATTTTAAGGAGATTGCGGCAAAATCCTACCTGGCACTATCGCGGGGCTGTACGGATGAGGTGTTGACAAGGCTGGAATATAGCGCAAGTTATGAGCTCTTGTAGGGGATTGGCCCTAATTGATGAGTTAATCATGCTTTTTGTGCTGGCTCCAATGTCACTCGAATGAATAATCTTCCCCTCATGCCGCCTTCCTTGCCTATGAGATGTGGTTGCGATGTGGTTGCGCCTCCCAGCAAACCGCTGGGTATCGCAACGGCATCGCAAGGGCATCTAATAGGGAACCAGGCAGGAAGGCTTGACCGAGATAGGGCAACATAGTCAAGAGGTGTAGTCAGGTTAAATGATTTTTGCAGTTTTCAGTGACGGTTCATCCCACAAAACCACAAATTATCAAAAAACCATTTGACAGATTTGCCTGTTTCAAATCTTATGCACTTCACTGTAAAAATATTGAATTACCGTGTAGCACAAGTCCCAGATTTTGCAGGGACTTATAGTTCTTTTAAGGAGGAACGATGTTATCCTTTAACCAGGGTACTCGTGAGAGTATCGTGGTGGCATGGGATTATATTCCCGTGCCCCGTCTAACTTACAACCATGCACAAAATGCACACCATTTTGGTGGCAAGGGCCATTCTGCCTTTGATATCAGTGGGGCATTTATGTGTAAAATGTGGAGGAACCAGTGAGTAAATCCGATAATCGTATCCGGATAAAATTGAAAGCTTACGACCACCGTCTCCTTGATCAATCCGTGGGAGAGATCGTGAAGAGCACACGTGGCACCGGTGCCAAGGTAGTTGGCCCCATTCCGTTGCCTACCGCGAGGTCTTTGTACACGATTCTTCGCTCCCCTCATGTGGATAAGAAATCCCAGGACCAGTTTCAGATGTTGGTTCACAAAAGACTGATCGACATTATGAACCCCACCCAGCAGACTACTAATGCACTCAAAAAGCTGAATCTGCCCGCAGGGGTACATGTGGAGATCAAGGCCAATGTGAGGAACTGATTATGTTGGGATTGATTGGAAAGAAGATTGGTATGACCCAGGTGTTTGATGAAAACGGCAGGGTGATTCCCGTAACCGTATTGAAGGTGGGCCCTTGCAGGATAGTATCCAAATGCCAAGAGGACACTCATGGCTATGATGCGCTTCAACTGGGTTTTGAAGAGATAAGCGAGAAAAACAGCACGCGTCCTTTGATTGGTCATTTCAAAAAGAATGGCAGTCCCATATATCGTTACCTGAGAGAATTCCGTCCTTTTTATGGGCAGAAGATATCTGATTATGAGATTGGTGGCGAGCTAAAGGCTGATTATTTTAGCGAAGCAGAACAAGTGACCATCACCTCTCGCTCCAAAGGGCGTGGATTTGCCGGTGTGATGAAGCGTCATGGCTTTCACGGCGCCGAGCAAAGTCACGGCGTGCACGAATCCTTCCGCGGTCCCGGTGCCATTGGCCAGTGTGCCACTCCCGGCCGTGTGATGAAAGGCAAGAAATTACCCGGCAGGATGGGCTTTGATCAGGTAACCCTCAGCCACGTGAAGGTGGTGAAGGTGGATGCAGAGCAAAACCTGATAATGGTGAAAGGCGCCGTTCCGGGTCATCGTAATTCCCTTGTAACTATCTATAAAGAGCAATAAGGGAGAGAGAAGAAATGGTAAAAGCATTAAGATTTGACAGCCAAGGCAAGCAGATAGATGAAGTGGAACTTCCTGCCAGCATTTTTGATGTGGATGTAAACTCCCCCAAGGTGCTCTTGCATGAGGTGGTAACCATGTATCTGGGCAACCAGCGTCAGGGCACGGTGCAAAAGAAAAGCCGTGGCATGGTGTCTGGCAGCACGAAAAAGCTGTTTAAGCAAAAAGGAACTGGCAACGCCCGTATGGGCTCCCGCCGTTCTCCCATCCGCGTGCATGGTGGCATCGCATTTGCCATCCTGCCCAAGGATTGGTATCGCCGCATTCCGCGCACCAAGAAACGCCTTGCCCTCAAGGTGGCGCTTACAGACCGCGCCCGTGAAGGCCGTGTGTTCATCGTGGAATCGCTGGACTTTGACAAACCCAACACCAAGGGCGCCATAGAGCTTTTGGGCAAGATCATCCCTGAAAAGGGACGCAAGCTGGTGGTAACCGATGGTCACCACATCCCCACAGTAAAGTCTTTCACCAACATTCCTGGTGTGATGACAGACCGTGCGGACAGCCTGCATGCTTATGAGATCCTGAAGAGCCACTATGTGCTCCTCACGATGGATGCCCTCAGTAAAGTGGAGGAGGTATTCAGCTCATGATCCATCCGCGCAATATTATAATAGCCCCCATCATCACCGAAAAGAGCAGCTATCAGATAGGCTCAAATAACACATATACCTTCAAGGTGAGCATGAACGCCAACAAGATTGAGATCAAAAAGGCTATCGAACATGTGTTTGCCGTGAAAGTGTTGGCAGTGAACACGGTGCGTATGATGGGCAAGCCGAAACGCTTGGGCCGTTACAACGGCAAGCGTCCGGATTGGAAGAAAGCCATAGTAACCCTTCGCGAAGGCGACAAGATCGCCGATTTTGAATCCTAAGAGGTAAAAAATGGGAGTTAAGAAATACAAACCAACCACCCCCAGCCTGCGCTTTCGCATCGGTTATACCTTTGAAGAGATCACCACAGACAAGCCGGAAAAATCCCTGCTGCGCCCGATCCGTAAAACCGGCGGACGCAACAACCAGGGACGTATCACCTCCCGCCATCGCGGCGGAGGCCATCGCCGTCACTATCGTGTGATCGATTTTAAGCGCAACAAACACGGCATTCCCGCCAAAGTTGCATCCATTGAATACGATCCCAACCGCACGGCACGTATTGCGCTTTTGCACTATGTGGATGGTGAAAAGCGTTATATCATCGCTCCGGAAGGTTTGAGCGTTGGCAGCATGGTGATGAGCGGCCCCGATGCCGAGATTGCCGTTGGAAACGCCCTGCCCCTGGATAAGATCCCATTGGGCAGCACCATTCATAATATAGAGCTCAAGAGCGGCAGAGGCGGTCAGATCGCCCGCAGCGCCGGTTCTTATGGCCAATTGGTAGCCAAGGATGGCAATTATGTGCACGTGAAGATGCCTTCAAACGATGTGCACCTGATCCGCAAGGAATGCCTTGCCACCATCGGTGCCGTGGGCAACTCCGATCACAGCCACACACGTCTGGGCAAAGCCGGACGCACCCGCTGGCTGGGGATACGTCCCCGCGTGCGTGGCGTGGCTATGAACCCCGTGGATCACCCTATGGGCGGCGGAGAAGGCAAGAGCACTGGCGGCAGACATCCAGTTTCGCCATGGGGCAAACCCGCCAAGGGCGGCAAGACCCGCAGAGCCAAGAAATATAGTGATAAATACATCGTGAAAGCGGTTAAAAAGAGATAAGGGAGAATAGATAATGGCACGTTCAATTAAAAAAGGACCCTTTGTGGATGGACACCTTGCCAAAAAGGTGGAAGTTCTCAACCTTAGCAACAAGAAAAACGTGATCAAGACTTGGTCGCGCCGCTCTGTGATCCTGCCCTCTTTTATCGGTCACACATTTAGCGTGCACAACGGTCATAAGTTTGTGCCCGTGTATGTGACAGAGAATATGGTGGGACACAAGCTGGGAGAATTTTCCCCCACGCGCACCTACCGCGGTCACAAAGATAAGAAGAAGAAAGGCAGATAAGGGAGAATATAAATGGAAGCAACTGCTCAACTTAAGTTTGCCCGTGGTTCAGCCCGCAAAGCCCGCTTGGTATTGGATACGATCCGTTACAAGAAGGTGGCTGAGGCTCAGAACCTGCTCAAGTTTTCCAAACGACGCTCTGCCAGACTGATCGATAAATTGTTGGAATCCGCCATCGCCAATGCCTTGCAAAAGAACCCCAAAGCTGATTTGAATCAGATGTATGTGACCAAAGCAACGGCAGACGTTGGCCCCCAAATGAAACGCTATCAGCCCCGTGCACAGGGCAGAGCATTTATGATTCGCAAGCCGACTTGTCATATCGCCTTGGAAATCCAAAGCTTGGAATTGGAATAGGAGGAAAATTTGGGACAGAAAATACACCCCATTCTGTATCGCATCGGCGTGAATAAGGATACCGAATCCATCTGGTTTGCCAATGGCTCCACCTATGTGGATTATCTGCAGGAAGATATCAAGATCCGCACTTATATCCAGAAGCGTTTGGCACAGAAGATGGTATCCACAGTAAAGATATCACGCAAGACAAATTCCATCACCATCGATATCCACACCGCTCGCCCCGGTCTGGTAATCGGTAAGAAAGGTGAAGATATCGAACGTTTGCGCAACGAGCTGAACGTTTTGATCAATAAAAAACGCCCCAATCCCATTGCGGTGGCGATCAACATCGAACCCATAGACAAGATGTGGCTGGATGCCAAGCTTGTGGGGATGGAGATAGCCCGCCAATTGGAAGAACGTGTCTCATTCCGCCGTGCCATGAAGATGGCAATGCGCAACGTGATGAGAGACGGAGCTTTGGGCGTGAAGGTTCAAGTATCCGGACGTTTGGGCGGTGCGGAAATCGCCAGAACCGAACGTTATAAACAGGGTCGCACTCCTCTTCACACTCTGAGAGCAGATATCGATTATGCCATCGTGGAAGCTAATACCACTTATGGGCTGATCGGCATCAAAGTGTGGATTTACAAGGGCGACATCCTGAATTAGGAGATAGAAGATGTTAGCACCCAAAAAGATAAAATATCGCAAAAAGATGAAGGGCAGACGCAATGGCCTCGCCTGGACCGGAAGCAATATTGATTTTGGCGATTATGGCCTGATAGCCCTGGAAGACGCCTTTATCACCAGCCGCCAGATAGAAGCTGCCCGTATCGCCATCACCCGTCATATGAAACGTTTGGGAAAGGTGTGGATTCGCATTTTTCCAGACAAGCCCATCACTTCCAAACCTGCCGAAACCCGCATGGGCAAAGGCAAAGGCTCTCCCGAATATTGGGTGGCAGTGGTGAGGCCCGGGCGCGTACTCTTTGAACTGGATGGCGTAGATGTAAAGGTGGCAAAAGAAGCCATGCGCTTAGCATCACACAAGCTGCCCATCAAGACCAAGATGATAGCCCGTGAAGGAGTGGAATTATGAA
>LSQX01175118.1_pt2 | contig 11472 bp, 17 predicted proteins | sample 654561 | NCBI WGS metagenome assembly LSQX01 (sample SAMN04489861, study PRJNA283612) | anaerobic digester metagenome | isolation source: 4 biogas reactors fed with cattle manure at either 37C or 55C with and... | place: Denmark: Kongens Lyngby | collected 2014 | reverse complement strand
GCGTCCACCATGCCGGTGAACATCACGCTCATCTGCAGCTGGTTGAACAGCAGCGGCTGCTTGACCGATGTCTTGAGCAACTCCATCTGCCAGGGGTTCTGGTTGCTTACGCCGAAGTGCCGGACCTTACCCGAGGCGTGCAGCGAATCAAACGCTTCGGCCACCTCGTTCGGATCCATCAGGGCGTCCGGCCGGTGCAGCAAAAGCACATCAAGGTATTCCATACCCAGCCGCTTCAGGCTGCCATCCACTGACGCCAGGATATGTTCCCTGGAAAAGTCAAACATGCCTTTGCGAATGCCGCATTTGGACTGGACAACGATTTTTTCCCGGAGCCCGGGCGTCATCCTGACCGCCTGCCCGAACACTTCCTCGCTTTTCCCGCCGCCATAGATGTCCGCATGATCAAAAAAGTTGGCTCCTTCTTCTAAAGCTGCTTTGATAAAAGCTTCCGCTTCTCGCTTAGTCAAAGAATTAATCCTCATGCAGCCAACGCCAATCACAGGAACCTGCAAATCTGCTGCTCCCAACCTCATAGTTCGCATCATTGATTCCTCCTTTGCAAACTTATTTCCCCTTTATTATCCAATACAAACATCTGCAGGAGGCGACTCTAGAAGCTGGCAAATTAGGTGAAGCGCCGGATCCTGTTTGAAATAATAAAAGAAAAAGCGAAAGGGTAAGGAGGAATTTAGCTGTAGATAAATAATACTAACCGCAAAAGGTGTCAGAGTATTGCGAAGTAAGTAGGTGTAGGTGATGTCCAGCAGCGCACGAAAGGGAGGACTGTGAAACTTGAGCTCAACCTGTGTTGTGATTGCTGAGGACAACTTTGTGCTTCGCAGGGTGGTAGTGGATTACTTGGCGACGTTCGGGATTAGCTGCGTAGAAGCCGAGTCGGAGGCGGAGACATGGCTTGCGCTAAAAACGTGTTCAGTTGATGTTTTGGTCCTAGATCTGATTCTCTCCAGTGACAAGCCAATGTTTTCTATTATTAGAAGAATGCAGAAAGACCCGACTCTCAGGGACATACCCATAATCGTGACCAGTGCATATTCTCGTGAGAGCTTAAGAACGGCAGACAGGGAGGGCTGTTTAGCGGTTTGTTCTTTCTTACAGAAGCCCTACGATCTCTCTCAGCTCCGATGTGCCATAATCAAGGCAATAGGCGGATCTCGAAAAACCATGACGCCGTGTGTTGGATGATGGATTGATTTTACCCGTTAAAACGGGCGGTAACGGGGCATTCTTGATGTAGAGGGAGGCTCTAAGGCAGCCATACCGTCAAGAATATAGGGAGGATGTCAGTGAGTCTGCAGGAAGTATTTGCCCCCGTGACCGAAGAGTTAGGTACTGTCATGCAGGTGATCAAAGCATCGGTACCTGATGGTTGTCTCTATGAACTATGCGCCCCATTCTTGGATAACCCCGGGAAGGGTATTAGGCCCGGGCTTTTTCTTCTTTGCAGCCGGCTTGTTCGGTCTCGCCCCAACCCAGATAAGTTCATTCCCATCGCTGCAGCCTTGGAGCTGTTCCACTGGTCCAGCCTAATCCATGACGATGTCATTGATGAAGCTGTACTGCGCAGAGGAGTTCCCACAATCAATTTCCGATATGGACCTGCTGTTGCCATCCTGGTGGGCGATTTTTTCCTTTCTAGAGCTATCCATTTCTTAGTTGGGTGTGATGGAGATGTGCTGGACACGATTTCCCAGTTGTTTCTGGACTTGGTGATGGGTGAGATACAAGAACAGCTGGAACGGGGACAGTATCGGCTCACAGAGACCCAGTACTTGCAGCTTGTCGGACGAAAGACCGCTAGCTTTCTGGCAGCTGCCTGTGCCTTGGGTGCGAAGATGGCGGGGGCATGTGGGGAGATGGTGGCCGTTGCGAAGGATTACGGCTACTGTCTGGGCATGGTGTATCAACTGAGGGATGATCTGCTTGATATCGTTGGTGACCCGGCGGTTCTGGGCAGAAAAACCGGCGTTGATGTCTTGGCGGGAGTAGAGACCTTGCCGGCCATCAGAGCCAGAAGCCTCCTTCCCCAGCAGTATTACAAGGTAGTGAACAGTTTGAGCGAAGATGGAGATACTAGCTCCTTGGGCGATCTCCTAACAGAATGCGGTGCTCTGGAATACACGGAAAGTCTGATCCAGGTCTACTTTGACCGGGCTGCTGCCAGCTTGGAGAGGCTGCCGGCTGGGTCAGCAAGAGACCGATTGCGGCAGCTCCTAGAGTATGTGGTGTTGAGAGACCGATGAAAAAAGGTATTACCAAGTGGATTGCTGGGCTGTGGATGCTGATTAGACCGGTGCCGGTGGCCGCTTGGGCAATCGCTGCTCCGGCAATCGGTTTAGCTGGAGCTTTGAAGGACATTGGTTTCCGGGAAGTGAAGTGGAGCCTAGTGATCCCGGCTTTCCTCGTGACTATCACCTTACACGGTGGTGTTTCCCATGCGGTAAACGAACGAGCTGACTGGATATCCGGCACTGATCGTCTTAGTAGCGGGATATTGTCCGGCGGCTCCAAGGTAATCCAGCGGGGGTTCTTGACCTTCAGGGATCTTGATAGAATTGGTCAAGCTTCATTGATCGGCAGTCTGATACTAGGAATTTATGTGGCACTACATGCTGGCCCTTGGCTCTGGCTGCATTTGGCTATTGGTGTTTGGGCAGCTTTGGCTTACTCACTTCCGCCGCTGAGGTTGTCGAGCAAACCTTTGCTGGGTGAGTGGCTGTGCGCATGGCCTGCTCTGATAGCGGCTTGCAGCTCCACTTATTACATAGCCACCGGACAATTGGCTTGGCGCAATTTGCTTGCCGGTGGGCTCCACGGTGTATTTAGTCTCGGTTGGCTCCTTGAGCATCACCTTTCTGATATTCCAGCCGATCTTGCAGCTCAACCTCCCAAGATTACCACTGTGGCCTACACTGCTCGGCGCTGGGGGTGGAAAGCAGCGCCGCTGATTCCCGCCTTATATTTCCTCTCGGCAATACCCTTAGCTGTTCTCTTCAAGTACTACAGTCCTGCTGTCAGCTGGGAAGTTCTCATCTCTGCTGGGTTGGCGGTAAGGGCCGCCGCTGTAGCGCTAAAGACCCAAGTCACATCCATACCCGACATCACCCGCCGTGAAAACCAGTTGACAGTAATTACCTTCCTTCATGCACTTTGGTTGATGATAATCGCTTGACCTTAGTAGGTGTAGGGGACCAAAATGGTCCCCTGTTCCTATTTGCCCTTTGGTTAATGCTACATAGCATATAGCAGACAGGTGGGAGGAGGTATCCACAGCAGTCCGGATCTCATCCAATCTGGGAAGCAAGGAAGGGAAGGTGGCTAAGTGGTTAAGAATTTTGACAAGCTTGCCGGCATGAGCCAGAATTTGCAGCCCTTGCTGACGGTCTTGACTAAGCTGCAGGCCGGCGACGCCAGTGCTCTGAAACAGGTCAAGGAGTTTGTTGAAGAACACGCGGACCACATTCTACAGGCAAGACCCCTCCTAGAGAGTGAGGGCCTTATCATGATCGTACGCCAGTTTGTACCCGATGTACAAGTGGATGACTTGAGGCGGGCGGTTCGATTACTATTGGATTTCTCTGAGCAGACAGTGGAAAAGCGAAAGTAGTAGGTGCTTGATGTGTTGGAGCTATTTCTTATGAGGGGAGGTTTCAGCTGATGGCAAGGCGCAGGCGGAGGCGCAGGACAGAATCGACTTTTGTAGATTTGACCGAGCAAGGTCTAGAGTCGTTGGAACGGATCAAAGGTGTGATTTCAGCCGCTGACAACATAACCACATCCTTACATTCTTTGTTGGGAACGTATCAGGCGATGCGGAGTGATGGGAGTTTAGAGCTGCTCCTTTCTGCCTCACGAGGAGCCGAGGAATCTGAAGAAGCTGCTGACGACTGATAGTGATGATTACCATGGTCGAGCTTGAGCGCTTCCGTTCTACCGGAAGCGTTGCTTATTATGACCTGCGGTAGGGTGGGGCAGCTAATTGGGAAAGAGATCCCGTTTCCGAAAAATAGCTGTTGCGTATAGTGAAACTGGGCCTAGGTTAGGCTGTGACTTTCGGCGTGTGGGAAGGGGGTAACAATATGTTAGATGAATTACTCATCGTCCTGCTCGTGATCGCGCTGGCAGTAGTGGTAGTATTTGTCATCGAGGAAATCGCCTAAGGCCGCTAACTAGAGACACTGTGTGGGAAATAGGAGTCCTTTCCTATATGCGAAGGGACTCCTAATTCATATCATATACAAGAATCATCATTCCTTAGGAGGCTAGAATATGGGCCGCAAAGGACATAGGAGGATAAGGGATCGTTTCTTGGACTTCTTGGATAACGACATATTATTGCTGTTACTGATAGTGCTGCTTGTCTTGGTCCTATTCCTGATCTTGATCTGAACTCTGTTTATCCTGGGTGTTACGTAACGTGTGGTTGATAATCCACCTTATAAAGGAGGCGGTATGATGCCTGAGGATCAGGAAATACGGGAAGTGTCAACGGAGAAACTGTTTCACAGTATGGGAACTCTTCTTACCGGGATTGGCAATGTTGTAGAGACAGTTGAACGCCTTCTCACCTCTCTAAACGGGATTGCCAGGAATATCCAATCCATGGAGGAAGACGGCTCTCTATCTCGTTTGCTGGAGCTGCTCCAGTCGACGGAACAGCAGACTGCTCACACAGATAGACCCCATCGTGAAAGAAGATCCCGAAGGGATGATGATGAAGACTAGCTCAGGCCTCCGGCGATATTCAACGATTGACGGCACTCGTTGGGCGGGGGCCGTTTTTTTATTCCGCAGATCAGGAAGTGTTGCGAACTGCTGGGGACCGGAAGCAATATCCCGGGAATTGCAATATAGGACAGCATTCCCGTTTCGGCAAGGCAAGGGAGTTCGTATAGTAGAGCAGGCACCCTTCAGGGTTGCTCTACGGTTTCAAAGCTGAATGGGAAAGGGGGACTTAGGATGTCAAGAGGTGGCGGGAACTTGGATGAGTTGTTGATCGTCTTGCTAGTTATTGCCCTTGCCGTTGTCGTGGTTTTCGCAATCGAGGAGCTTGCTTAGCCTAGGGTTTGTCATACGGTAAAGACTTGGAGAATTTAATACAAAGTCTAGCGAGATGCACTAGCCCTCTCTACGGCCCCCTCCTTGCGGCGGGGGCTGATTTATTCCATTTCGGCAGCATCAACCGTTTACGGAGACAACCTTTTGCCTGCCAGACCTTGAGCGCAGTTAGTTGACGAAACCAGGGGGCTGTGATATAGTAAGCCGTGGGTTTTTCTTGAAGATGCCCTTGCAGAGGGATTTGTGAATTCAGGCACTTACATAATCAATAGATGGTGTCTGAGTATTGGACAAAAGTGTTATTGGAAACAGAACGGTCTCTGTTTGACCCCACAGCTTGCTTCTGCTCAACACTCCTGGCGCTTCCGCCGTTGGAGTTTCTTAGATAAAACTAGCCTGTCTTGCGCACATGGGGAGCTTCAGGTGGGTGATGCTGCTGCAGCGCCGGATGGGTATGGGGCCGACTTTGGCAACATTGACCAGAATAGGCCTCTATGCTATAGTTATTCCGAAGGTCTAAAATTGGAGGAAAGAGCAGAAGGCTGATTTTAGGGTAGATTCTGGGGATACTGGTTATCTGGGTAGTCGTTGTCCCAAGTGTTCAAAATAGGATTGTGGGGATCAACCAACTACTCTGGTCCGGGGAGTTCTAGCCCTGTGGGGCAGCGGTCCAGCTGGGTTAAGCCCTGAAGGCCTTGAGCTGCGCATTATAAAGGAAGCAACAGGATGGAGAAGTCGGGTGAAAAGGGACAAGCAAGGGTGAAAGGCTGGAGTCCGGGTATACCGGTACTGGCCATCATGGTCTTGTTTGTCATCCATCAAAATCACCCTCTGTGGGCAGGATTTTGGCTGGGGTTGGCAGTTGGCATCATCAATTTCCATGGATTGGCTGCGGCAGTCCAGAAAGCAGTTTGGCTCCAGAAGGAACAAGCCCGGCGCTACATGATCCGCAATTACATGTTTCGCTACGGAATAAAGTTTGTTGTTCTAGCAATAGCATTTATTTCTTATGATTTGAACCCAGTGACTTTGCTGATAGGGTTGACACTGCCGACGGTTGCAGCTGTGGTTAGGTACTTGGTGAAAACGAGGTGAAGTGAAAATGGAGTTTGACATCAAAACAGCTTTTTACCTGGGCAATATCCCCATCACAGAGACCGTTGTCAATACGTGGATCATTATGGCGGTTATGATAGCCTTTGCTGTGGCAGCAGGGCGGAAGTTTAGTAACGCTGCTCCCGATGACGATTTAGGGACATTTGGGCTGCTTACGGAGATAGTGGTGGATGGATTGAACAAAATGATTGCATCCACCATGGGCGAAAAGGCAGCGACTTTTGGACCGTACATAGGTACGTTGTTTTCTTTTTTGCTTCTTGCCAACCTAAGCGGCCTCATAGGTTTTCGGCCGCCAACAGCGGATCTCAACACGACATTGGCCTTCGCCTCAATCAGTTTTGTGCTGATCCAGGGTACTGCTCTGCGGTCCAAGGGGATCGTGGGGTATTTCAAGGGCTTTTTCGAGCCGTTATGGTTCCTTTTTCCACTCAATGTTGTCGGTGAGTTAGCTACTCCCATATCATTATCCTTCCGTCTTTTTGGCAACATACTAGGCGGCATGATCATCATGTCCCTTTTATATCAGGTAGTGCCTATTCTAATTCCAGCTCCTCTCCACATTTATTTCGATGTTTTCTCTGGTGTACTTCAAGCTTTCATTTTTACCATGTTAACCATGGTGTTTATATCAAGTGCTGGTTAATCATTAATTAATAATATTGAGGAGGAAAAGAAATGGACGGGATGTTATTGGCAAAAGCAATTGTGTTGGGTGCATCGGCTATCGGTGCTGGCGTAGCGATGATTGCTGGGCTTGGGCCTGGTATTGGACAGGGAATTGCTGCAGCCTATGGTGCCCAGGCCGTTGGCCGTCAGCCGGATGCCTCTGACAAGATCACCCAGACTATGCTGTTGGGTCAAGCGGTAGCTGAGACCACAGGTATCTACTCGCTGGTTGTTGCTCTTATCCTGCTGTTTGCTAACCCCCTAATTCGGCTTCTCTCCTAGATGAGTTCATTGTTGGATAAGAGGGGAGCTGTCGGGATAAGGGGTGAGTTTGGTTGATAGAGTTAAGCTGGACCTTTTTTTTCCAGATTGTAAACATATTGATTCTCTATTTGGTCCTGCGGCGATACCTCTACAAGCCTGTCAATGATTTTATTGCCAGGCGTCGAGAGCATACAGAGGGCTTGTTGAAGGAAGCAAACGAATCCTTCGCCAGGGCGAAGCAGCTGCAGGAGCAGGCTGAAGCCCAGTTGAATGAGGCCAGGCGCGAAGCCCAAGCGTTGATCGAACAAGCCGTTGAAACAGGAAAGACCATGGCAGCTGAGATCGCTGAACAGGTCCGGGCTGAAGAAGCGGCCCGCAGAGAGCGGCTGGAGCAGGAAATCGAAGAAGCGAAGAACCTAGCTATTCAGGAGCTGCGGCAGGAAGTAGCCAGCCTTTCAGTTAAAGTTGCTGAGAAGATCTTGGAGCAGAACCTCAGTCCCCAGGCGCATATGCAGCTGATTGAGAGTGTTCTGGAGCGAATGGATGATACCTATGTCAACTAATATAGCGGCAAAGCGATATGCCAACGCATTTTTTCGCTATGTTAAGAAGCACGGCCAGGTGGATGAGGTTTACACCGCTCTCCAGCGGCTTCAAGGGGAACTTGCCATGGAACCCCGCTTGGTTGAATTTCTGAAGCACCCAGGAATTCCCCGGGCAGAGAAAAAGGCGTTTGTAGCTGACCAGCTTGCAGCTTACACCGTGTGGGTGCAGCGGCTGCTGACTTACGTAATTGACCAGGGGCGGGCTGAACTGCTCCCTGCCATCATCCAAGGCTTTATAGATAAGTATAAGGATGAAAAAGGAATTGCAGAAGTTGAGTTGGTCACGGCTACCGACCTGGATGATTCCATGCGGAACAAGGTGGTCCAGTTCTTGGAGAAGAAGCTGGCCAAGCGGGTGGTAGCTAAGACCGTAGTTGAGCCGCAGATCATAGGTGGATTGGTGATCCGCCATGGAGGTATGGTGTATGACGGCAGTGTCCGCACCATGCTGCAGCAGGTCAAGAGACGTTTGGGCGGAGGCATCGGACTATGAAATTAAGAACCAAAGAAGTTGAGGATGTTCTAGCGTTAGAGTTGGAGGCTTTTGAAAAAGAGCTGGAAGTTGCGGAAACCGGCATCGTCATAGAAGTAGGTGACGGAATCGCCCGGGTTTACGGCCTCCGGAACGTCATGGCCAATGAACTGGTTGATTTTGGCGATGGCGTCACCGGACTAGCCCTGAACCTAGAGGAAGACAGCGTGGGCTGCGTGCTGTTTGGGGGCGATGAAAAAGTTAGAAAAGGCGACACCGCTAAGCGGACGGGTCGAGTAGTCGACGTGCCGGTGGGTGAGGCCCTTTTAGGTAGAGTTGTGGACCCCTTGGGCAGGCCCCTTGACGGGCGGGGCCCCATTGAAACCGACAAGCGGAGGCCCATTGAGATTATTGCCACCGGTGTTGTAAAAAGGCAGCCAGTGAAAGAGCCCCTGCACACTGGGCTTAAGGCAATTGACTCTATGATTCCCATTGGCCGGGGCCAGCGGGAACTGATCATTGGGGATAGGCAGACAGGTAAGACTGCCATTGCCATTGATACCATCATTAATCAAAGGGATACAGATGTTCATTGTATCTACGTGGCCATTGGGCAGAAACAGTCCACGGTGGCACAAATTGTTCGTACATTGGAAGAGTACGGGGCCATGAGCTATACTACTGTTATAGCAGCTACAGCCAGTGATCCGGCGCCCCTGCAGTATATAGCCCCTTATGCAGGGACTGCCATGGGCGAAGAGTTCATGTTTAACGGGAAGCATGCACTGGTGATCTATGATGACCTGTCTAAGCATGCTGTAGCATATCGTACCATGGCTTTGCTGCTCCGCAGACCTCCCGGAAGAGAGGCCTATCCGGGGGACGTATTCTATCTGCACTCTCGCCTCTTGGAAAGGGCTTCCAAACTCAGTGATGACCTAGGCGGAGGATCGCTGACGGCCCTCCCTATTGTTGAAACGCAAGCCGGTGATGTCTCTGCGTACATCCCCACCAATGTGATCAGTATCACCGATGGTCAGATCTATTTGGAGTCCGACCTGTTCTTTGCCGGCCAGCGTCCGGCGGTCAACGCCGGTTTGTCTGTTTCCAGGGTAGGAGGCTCAGCTCAGACTAAGGCTATGAAGAAGGTCGCAGGTCGCCTGCGGCTGGACCTAGCCCAGTACCGGGAGCTGGAGGCCTTTGCCAGGTTCGGCTCAGATTTGGATGAAAGCACCCGGGAACGCCTCCAGCGAGGTCAGCGCCTTTTGGAGGTGCTGAAGCAGGGTCAATATGAGCCCATGCCTATGGAAGAGCAGGTTGTCCAGCTGTATGCAGGGATTAACGGCTTTGTCGACGAGATTGAGCTGCCCCGTGTCGGTGAGTTCGTCGACGGTTTGGTCAGGTATGTCAGGTCCAACCGGCCCGGTATACTGGAAGACATTAAGAAGACACAAGACCTCTCCCGTGAGACGGAAGATGAGCTTCGGACGGTGATCGAGGAGTACACCAAGTCCATCTGGGGAGGCAAATGACGATGAGATCGATGCTGGAAATCCGGCGGCGGATCAGAGGGGTTGAGAGCACCCAGCAGGTTACCCGTGCCATGAAGATGATTGCGCAGTCCCGGCTGCGCAAGGCCCAAGAACGGGCACTGACCAACCGTGCTTTTACCGATGCGGTCTGGGATGCTATCCAAGAGATCGGCAGCCATCAGGTGAGCAGCCGCTTTTGGTATCCTTCGCAAGGAGCCAAGCCTTGTTATATTGTTATCGGGGCAGACAAGGGATTGTCAGGCCCCTACAATTCCAATATATTGCGCAGTTTTCTTGACTCCCACCAGTCGTCACAGGGGATAAATGTCATCGTCGGCCGAAGGCTGGAGAGCCAGCTGCGGTTTCGGGGAATCTCGGTGGACTACTATGAGGAAAGCGGCGATATGCCTGCCCTCGATCAGGCGGTGAGATTAGCCGACTTTGTACTGCCCTTATATGAACAGGGTGAGGTGGGTGCTGTCACCCTGATCTACACCAAGTTCATCAATGTTCTCAAGCGGGAAGTTCAGACTGTGAAACTGCTGCCCCTCGATGAACTGAGGCAGAGTAAGGCCAGGCAGGACTTGCTTTGGGAACCATCGGAAGAAGCAGTTTTTGCCAGCCTCGTTCATCATTACGTCACATCCCTGATCTACAACGGCCTGTTGGAGGGTAAGGCCAGCGAACTGGCGGCCCGCATGGTAGCCATGGATGCTGCCACTGAGAATGCAGAGGAAATGATCAAGGAGTTGACTCAGCAGTACAACCAGGCACGGCAGGCTAGCATCACTCAGGAGATCTCGGAAATCGTAGGCGGTGCCGAGGCGCTGCGCTAGGGAGGAAGCACAATGGATACCCGTGGGAAGATATCGCAAATTATAGGGCCTGTGGTGGATGTGGAGTTTGAAGAAGGGCATCTTCCTCGACTGCACAACGCTCTGAGGGTCACCGATACAGGCCTTGTTATGGAAGTGTTACAGCATTTGGGTAATAACACGGCCCGCTGTGTGGCTATGTCCACTACCGATGGTCTGGTTAGGGGTATGGAGGTAGAGGATACCGGAGGCCCTATTACGGTACCGGTAGGGGAGTCTACACTGGGCCGCATCTTCAACGTGTTGGGAGAGCCCATCGACGAACAGGGAGAAGTCAAGGCAGAGCAGAAAATGCCTATCCATAGACCGGCCCCGCCTCTTGTAGAGCAGAGTACCGATGTGGAAATCCTGGAAACAGGGATTAAGGTTATTGACCTTCTGGCTCCCTATTCCAAGGGCGGTAAGGTAGGTCTTTTCGGTGGAGCCGGTGTCGGCAAAACTGTCTTGATTATGGAGCTCATCCGCAATATAGCTACAGAGCACGGCGGCGTTTCTGTGTTTTGCGGTGTCGGTGAGCGTACCCGGGAGGGTAACGAGCTTTGGCTTGAGATGACCGAATCCGGTGTTCTCGACAAAACAGCTCTCGTGTTTGGACAGATGAATGAACCGCCGGGAGCCCGGTTGAGGGTAGGCTTGACGGGCTTGACTATGGCAGAGTATTTTCGTGACGTAGCCGGGCAGGACGTACTTTTGTTTATCGATAACATCTTCCGGTTCATTCAGGCAGGCTCTGAGGTATCTGCTCTAATGGGCCGCATGCCTTCAGCTGTTGGTTATCAGCCGACCCTGGCCAACGAAGTCGGGGCTCTGCAGGAGAGGATCACATCAACCAAGAAGGGTTCCATCACATCGATTCAGGC
>LSQX01103969.1_pt1 | contig 11472 bp, 8 predicted proteins | sample 654561 | NCBI WGS metagenome assembly LSQX01 (sample SAMN04489861, study PRJNA283612) | anaerobic digester metagenome | isolation source: 4 biogas reactors fed with cattle manure at either 37C or 55C with and... | place: Denmark: Kongens Lyngby | collected 2014 | reverse complement strand
TTAACAAAGAAAATCTTAAAAAAAAAATCAAGTTTTTTATAAAAAAATACAATAAGCTTATTGAAAATAATGATTATTCTTGGAACAATTCAATAAAATGGAGTTCTACGTTGAAAGTTAATTTTCAAAGAAAACAACAATTTGAATTTGATTGTTTTAAAATATTAAAATGTTATTATAGACCATTTACAAAACTATTTTATTACTCAGAAAAAGCTCTAAGCGATAGACTCACTCAAAACCATTTCGATATATTTGGGAAAGATTTAAGAAGCGAAAACCTGTCAATTTATTTTAGATGTATAAGTGCTGACCAATTAGTTGTTTTAAATAGTAAATATTTAACAGATTTAAATTATTTGAAAATAGGGAATGGTGGAACTTACACTGTTCCCCTCTATCGTTACGATTCAGATGGCAACCGAATAGACAACATAACGGACTGGGGACTTGCTCAATTTCAGAAAAGATATGCGATGGGGGGCGAGGGAAGTGGGACAAGGGACGAGGGAAGTAGGACGAGTGAAGCTAAAGAAAATAGTAACAATATGAAAAACCAAACGGAATATTTTAATAATTCCACTCCCCCGTCCCTCGACCCTCGTCCCATAACCAAAGAAGAAATTTTTCATTACGTTTACGCAGTTTTGCATAATCCAGAATACAGAAAGAAATACGAATTAAACTTAAAACGCGATTTTCCACGCATTCCCTTTTACAATAACTTTTGGAAATGGGCAGATTGGGGAAAAAGGTTAATGGATTTGCATATAAATTTCGAAGAAGTTGAGCCATTTCCTTTGGAGATTTGGGTTGAGGGGCGAGGGTCGAGGGTTGAGGGGCGAGGGTTGAGGGACGGGGGGCGTGAGCAAGTTGAAAATGTTTATGATAATCATAATTTTGATATATTTGGAGGAAAAAATGGCGAATATGGAGAATGCGAAGAAAACACTTATAAAGACTTATCGAGATCTGAATGTTTGGAAAGAAGCGATGAATTTAGTAACGAATGTTTACAAGTTAACACAGATTTTTCCGAGAGAGGAGCTTTACGGTCTGACATCTCAAATGCGGAGGGCAGCGGTATCAATTCCGTCGAACATAGCAGAGGGACATCAGCGGAACAGCACAAAGGAATACATTCATTTTCTCTCAATAGCAAGAGGATCGATAGCAGAATTGGAAACTCAATTAATGATAGCGGAACAACTGAATTACATTCAAATAAGCAAGTTGGAAAGCATAATGGAACTAACACAAAAGACCGGGAACTTACTGGGTGCGTTAATGAAAGCGTTGGGACGCAAAATTTAACTTTCAGCGATCCCGCGCTCCGCGCCCCTCGGCCCAAACTAAAAGCAAATAAAGAAGAAGGAACAATAGCTTTAGACAGCCAAACAACAATTAAAGGTATTCCATTGATAGCTTTCGATTATAAACTTGGCAACCGCTCTGCTTTGGAATGGATTTTAGATCAATACAAAGAAAAAAAGCCAAGAGACCCAACTATCGCAGAAAAATTTAACACATACAAATTTATAGACTACAAGGAAAAAGTAATTGATTTGCTTATGCGAGTAACCCGAGTAAGCATCGAAACAATGAACATAATAAAAGAGATGAGATAATTTATACTGTTCATCAGAACTTGGATTAAGCAGATTAAAAGATTTCACTGATTATTAAAAAAAAGAAAATCTGCGTAATCACAGTTCAGACAGACACAATGTAAGATCCACCCCCTTCCCCCGCCAGCGGGGGACACAGGACTGTTCTGTTTTTTTTCATCTTTCCAAAATTTCCCCCTCCTTCCAAAATTCAATTTTGGAAGGAAATTTTCTTCCCAAGTTCAACTTGGGAAGTAGAGAAAAATGGTTTATCCCCCGCCAGCGGGGGATACAGGACTGTTCTATGTTTTCTCCTAAAAAGAGAAGTCTCCCCCTTTGAAAAAGGAGGCAGGGGGGATTTTGACGCTGCCATTCTGCCTTCCCCATTTTCTTTTGTCTGCACTTAAAAATAAAATATTTTTGACCATTTTCTCGTCTTAAATAGATTAATAGAAAAGCTAAAAGAAAGGTCGTAAAATGCAAGGTTTTGATAACAGTTTGTCTGAAGAAATACTTCAGCTTGTTAGCTTCAACTTGGGCGACGAGGAATTTGCAATTGACATTATAAAAGTCCAAGAAATTATTAAAATGATTGAGCATACTTACGTTCCCAACACTTACGATTACGTTGAAGGCGTGATTAATTTAAGAGGGAAAGTGATTCCGATTGTTAATTTGAGAATGCGGCTTGGTATTGAAACTAAAGAATTTGACAAAAATACAAGAATTATCGTTGCTCAATCAAATTCAAAAACTGTTGGCTTTATCGTTGATAGCGTAAATGAAGTTTTACGAATAGATAAAAGCACAATAGAACAAACCCCACAGCTTGTCTCTTCTATTGATGATGAATATATTTTCGGAATAGGGAAAATCAACGATAAAATATTAATTCTATTAGACTTAGCAAAAATTTCAAGTCATTTAAATTCTAAAGAAAATGATACAAAGATATACGAGTAAAGACATTGCGCCCATTTGGTCAGATGAAAATAGGTTTAGTGTTTGGCTAAAAATTGAAATATTAGCTTGCGAAGCACAAAACAAACTTGGCTTGGTCCCAAATGATGCATTAGAGAATATTCAAAAAAAAGCGAAATTTAACGTAGAACGCATTTTGGAAATTGAAGAAACTGTGAAGCACGATGTAATTGCTTTTTTAACAAATGTTGAGGAATACGTTGGAGATTCCGCAAGGTATATTCACTTCGGCATGACATCAAGCGATATACTCGACACCTGCTTTGCTTATCAGTGTAAGCAAGCTGCGGAAATTATTTTAAAAAAATTAGAAAAATTTCAGCAAGTTTTAGCAAAAAGAGCGATTGAGTTTAAGCATACAATTTGTGTCGGTAGAACTCACGGAATCCACGCTGAGCCAACGACTTTTGGACTTAAACTCGCGCTTTGGTTTGAGGAGTGCAAACGCAATATAGAGAGAATGAAATTTGCCATCGATGAGGTTTCTGTTGGGAAAATCAATGGCGCCGTTGGGACTTTCGAGCATATTTCACCAACAGTTGAAGAGTATGTCTGCGAAAAAATGGGACTTCGTCCCGCCCCGGTTACTAATCAAGTGATTCAAAGAGATCGCTTTGCCAATCTGCTTACAACTATTGCGCTTGCAGGGAGTTTTTTAGAAAAGATAGCAACGGAAATAAGGCATTTACAAAGAACGGAAGTTTTAGAGGCTGAAGAATATTTTTCCAAAGGTCAAAAGGGAAGCTCTGCTATGCCACACAAAAAAAACCCAATAGTTTCAGAGCAGATATGTGGTTTAGCTCGCTTGCTCCGTTCAAACGCTATGGCTGCAGTTGAAAACAATGCTCTGTGGCACGAAAGAGACATTTCTCATAGCAGTGTAGAAAGGGTGATATTTCCCGATTCAACTATTTTGATAGATTATCTTTTAAATAAAACTATTTCGCTTGTAGAAAATCTTGTTGTTCACGAAGAGCGAATGAAAGAGAATTTAGATTTGACAAAAGGCTTAATTTATTCTCAAAAATTATTATTGAAATTAGCTGAAAAAGGCATCCCGCGGCAAGAAGCATATTACATTGTTCAAGATTCTGCAATGCTAACTTGGAAAGAAAACATACATTTTTTAAATGCTCTGCTTGAAAATCAAAAACTAATGAATATTTTAACAAAAGAAGAGATTGAAGCGCTTTTCAAGCACGATGAAATTTTCAAAAATGTTGACTATATTTTCAAACGACTTAGAATTGAGTAATTATATTGGTCTTTCTTGCTTAAATTTGTAAAAAGGTAGATGCAGAGTTAACTGCTTTAGTATTTCTGAATTCATAGATGAAAGCATATTCAAAAATATCAATATCGCAATGTTTGGTGCTAATCATTACTCCACTTGCGCTGGCAAACATTTTTTTAAGTGGTAAATTGAGCTTGGAATTTGGGCTAATTCCAATAAAAGTGATTAACTATTTAGAATTGTGGCGGCTTTTTACTTTCCCATTCAGCGGCGGCTCTATTGAAAGCACTCTACTTTTTGCTCTCACGTTTTATTTTATTGCTCCCAAATTAGAGCAAATTTTAAATAAATCTCTTTACTTGCTACTACTTTTTCTTTTAATCTGCTTGCAAGGAACTATCCAAACCTTAGTATTTTGGAAATCTGAGCTTGTCTTTGCCGGTGCTGGCGGGATTTCCTTTTTTGTGCTTAGTCTGTTTGTGCTTTTAAACTTAAATAAATTTGCAGCTTTAGCTCGAAAAGATCAAAAATATTCTTCTATTTTTCCATTTGCAATTATGCTCGTTTGGGCGATTGCTTTACTTATTCATAGCTCTTTTACTTTTCAAAAGGAAATATTTCTAAAGAATTTGCCAGACCTGGTTTTCGGTGTTTTCACTGGAGCTTTGACCTTTCTCCAAATTATTTTCATTGAAAAAATATTAATTCCAAAAAAAGCAAAGCAAAAAAACAGTCAAAAGCAAATCGAGGAGATTTTGCAAGTTGTTGAGGAAGAAAAGGACTATGCACTTTTAGAGAAAGAAAAAAAAATCGTATTTAAAGCATTAGGAAAACGCAATTTCCCCCCAGCTGAAAAACAAGAAATGGTATTCACAGAAGACGGATTAAATCAGATTTTAGATAAAATTAATGAATTTGGAAAAAATTCTTTAACCTATTCAGAATTAACATATTTAAAAGAATATTCAAAAATATTATAAAAATGGAGCTGTAATGACAAAACAAGATTATCTCAACCCCGCAAAGACTATTGAGCATTTTGATATTAAAAAACACAATACGGTCGATCTTTTGGATGCGATGGGAAAAATGGCATTTCAAGCACGCAACTTAAATCGCGCTGCAAATATATACGTTCAAATGCTTCGCGATAAAGGTTGCTCAATTTACTTAACCCTTGCCGGCTCTTTGTTTGGGGCTGGGCTTAAAGATATTGTGGTTGATTTAGTTAGAAATAATATGGTAGATGCGATTGTTTCAACAGGTGCAAATATAGTAGATCAAGATTTTTTGGAGGCGCTTGGCTTTAAGCATTATATTGGGACGCAATATGTTGATGATAATGAACTTAGAGAGTTAATGATAGATAGAATTTACGATACTTTTATTGACGAGGAAGATTTACGCGTCTGCGATATGACTGTAACGGAAATCATTAATTCAATGGAGGCGAAGCCATACAGCTCCCGCGAAATAATTGAAGAGATGGGCAGATGGCTTGTTTTGAATGAAAAAGGAGAAAATTCTTTAATTAGAGTTGCTTATGAAAAAGGCGTGCCGATTTTCGTTCCCGCTTTTTCTGATTGCTCTGCCGGTTTTGGCTTCATTCACCATCAATTCCACCAAAAAGGACCAAAAGTCTCTATTGACTCGGCAAAAGATTTTCTTGAGCTAACGCATACAAAAATAAAGGCTGGAGAAACTGGTCTGATTATGATTGGTGGTGGCGTTCCTAAGAACTTCACGCAAGATGTGATCGTTGCCTGCGATGTGCTTGAAATTGAAGCAAATATGCACAAATATGCCGTTCAAATTACGGTTGCAGATGAGCGCGATGGTGGTCTTTCTGGCTCAACATTAAAAGAAGCTGCGTCTTGGGGGAAAGTGGAAACTACTTTTGAACAAATGGTTTACAGCGAGGCTACTCTTAGTTTTCCCTTGCTCGCAAGCTATGCTTATCATAAAAAAGCATATTTAGGCAGAGAAGAAAAGCGTTACAACGATTACTTAAACAAATTAAATGAAGATAATTGATGATTTAATCGTCCCGAGCCTTGAGCTACACAAAATTATTCCGAATGTCGATGGAGCTGGCGAGGAAGATGCGATTCATCTTACTCGCCAGGCAATTGATGAGATAAGAAATATAGCGGAGAACTCTGCTATTATCGAGGAATATTTTTTAAGAATCTCTTCTCAAGGGGGCGGGGCTGAGGGCTTTACTTTCAAACTTGATTTTGACACTGAGCTTGAAGAGAATGACCGTCTGTTTCACATTGAGGACCAAAAAATTGTTGTTGATCCGAAAACGCTTTTTTATCTAATGGGTGCAACTATTGATTGGGTTTCAAATGAAGATGGAAGCGGTTTTATTTTCATTTTTGAAAACTCTCTAAATTCAACAGATAAAGATGCTTAGCTCTAAGCAGCTAATAAGCTATATGCAGCTATTTTCTGCAAAAATTCTGCTTCAATTTAATTAATAATATAATGCTTTTATTGCAATTCCAAATTGCTGGTGAACTCTACGGCTTTGACGTCCATTCAGTCCTTGAAGTTCTTCCCTTAGTTAAGCTGGCGCCAGCTGATTTTTCATCAGATCTTGTTGCAGGATTTTTAAATTATAGAGAAAAACTAATTCCAGTAATTAATCTTTCTATGCTCATTAAAAATAAAGAGCTTAAGGAATCATTAAGCACAAGGATAATAATTGTTAAGTATAGCAATAAAAATAATTCTAACGCATTGATTGGCTTTTTAGCGGAAAAGGTTACTGACACCATTTTTTACAATAAAGAAGAGCTGCAAAGGCAGGGCAGAGCGATTGAGCAAGCGGAATACATTTCCGAAAGCTTAATTAAAGACGAGAAAACAGTTTATATAATTGATATTAACAAATTGATTTCAAAAGAAATTCAAGAGGCTTTTTTTGAAAAATGGACAAGTCAGTTTTCTGAAGAAAAAGAAAAAACAGAAGACGATAGCCTTGGCGTCCTTATTTTTAGAGTAGAAAATAAATGGCTTGCAATAAAAGCTGATGCCTTTCAAGAAATACTTGATTGGAAAAAAACTCACAGCGTTCCTTTTAGAACAAATGAGGTATTTAAGGGCATAGTAAACGTGAATGGCGAGCTTTTGCTTTCTATATCAATAACAGGTCTTTTATCCATTGAAAAATATAAAGATAGCGATATTGACTTAGCAAAATGGAAAATTATTGTAATAAAAAAAGACCAGCAGCGATATGCTTTTGAAGCTAATGAATTTATTGGAGTTGTAAAAGTTCCTCAAAGTCAAATTCAAAAAGGAAGAACAACCATTTCTGAATCTCAAAATCCTTTTTTAGTTGATACCTTTTCTTATCAAGACATTAAAATAAGTCTAATCGAACAAGAGCAACTATTTGCCGCAATTGAAAAGGAGCTTAAATGGTAAGTTCAAACGCAAATGAAGATTACTCAATGCTCGAACTTTTTCGGATTGAAGCTGAAAACTGCTCAAGGGTATTGGAAGCTGGATTAATCGAGCTTGAGAGCAATCAATCGACTGAAAAAGTTGAACCACTGATGCGCGCTGCTCACTCAATTAAAGGGGCTGCTCGCATTGTAGGATTAAACCACGCAGTAACACTTGCCCATAGTATGGAGGACATTCTTTCTGCTGCAAAAAAAGGTGAATTTCGCTTGAGCTCATCCGATATTGATCTTTTACTAAACTCAAATGACTTTTTTAAAAGCGTATCAATCGCTGAGCTTGATGGGATAGGCAGTTTTTTAAATGAAAACCAGCAGCAAATTGAAGAACTTGCCCAAAAAATTGAGCTTTCTTTAAAAGGAAAAAGTGAGAAGCAAGTTCTTGATACAAAAAACAATATCGACCTTAGCTTAATAGAGTTATTTAAATCTGAAATAAAAATAAATTCTGCTTTGATTAAAAAATCAATGGAGGGCTTAAGCGAAAGCTATAGCAAGGCTGAGATGTCTAATCTAATCAGGGCTGTTCATTCAATTAGAGGAGCCTCGCGGATTATTGGATACCATAGCTCTGCTGAGCTAAGTGCCGCTTTAGAAAATGACTTAGCTCCTTTTTCAAAAGACGAAAAATTATTTAATCAGAATCAAATTGCTATAGTCAATGAAGTATTTGAGTTTTATGAAAAATTGCTCGAAATAAATGAAAATGATTTTATTAAAGAAGCTGATGAACTTAATATTAATATCAAGCAGTTAATAGATTCAATTAATAAACATTTTTCTGGTATTAGTCAAGTTGAGCCAGCTCAAAGCGATGAAAGCAAAGCGAAAAAGGAAGTTCCAATTGGTGCCAATATCGAAAAAAAAGGAGCAAAGCAAGAAGAAGCTCTTGTTAGAGTGATGGCAGAAAATTTGAGCAAACTGCTGGGTTTTGCCGGGGAATGCTTGGTCGAGGCAAGAAAAGCAAAAAGCTTTTCTCCACATTTGCTTAATTTAAAAAGAAGAATAATGTCGCTCAGCTCTTATAAAGAAGATATTTTTCAAGAGCTTGCTGATTATAATATATCTGAGGAAATAATTGAAAAATTTAGCGATTCTACAAAAGAATTAGACGCCATACTCAGTTTACTCGTTAAATTTATTGAACAGTTTGAAAACTTTTCGCTGAGTATAGAAACTAGCACCGAACAGCTATACAACGAAGCATTAGCAACGCGAATGCGTCCTTTTTCTGAAGCTCTGCACGGCTTTACTCGAATGACAAGGGATCTTTCTCAACAACTTAAAAAGAAAGTAAACCTTGAAATAATTGGACATAATACACGTATAGACAAGGATATTTTAGAAAAATTGGAGGCACCGCTCAATCATCTTATTCGCAACGCAATTGACCACGGAGTAGAAAGTCCAGAAGAAAGGCTTTCAAGCGCCAAAAACCCAACAGCAACAATTACTTTGGAAGCTCGTCATTTTTCTGGAATGCTCATCATTTCTATTAAAGATGACGGAGCTGGTATTGATTTAGAAAAATTAAGAAAAAAAATAGTCGAAAAGGGATATACAAGCACTGAGCTGGCAGTTGATCTTAGCAAAAGCGAGCTTATAGATTTCTTGTTTTTACCCGGTTTTTCTACTTCAAGCAAAGTAAGTGAAATTTCTGGGAGGGGAGTCGGACTGGATATTGTTTTTTCTATGGTGCATAGTGCCGGCGGAACGATTAAAGCTAATACCGAGTTGGGCAAAGGCTCTGCTTTTGAACTGCAGCTACCCTTAACTTTGTCAATAGTTCGTGCTTTGCTGTTTTCAATTCAAAGCGAAATTTACGCCATAGCGCTTACACGCATTGACAGAGTTTTAAAAATACATTGTTCTTCCATTCAAAACCTTGATGGGAAACAATATTATACTTTTGAGAAAGAAAACATAGCTTTAATAGACGGTCGTCAAATTTTTGGATACGAGCAAATTAATCGCGAAAGTGATTTCCTAAATGTTATAGTTATAAGCGACTTATTAAGTCGCTTTGGCATTGTGGTAGATGAATTTAATGGTGAAGCAGATTTAGTTGTCATTCCACTGAATAAAAAGCTTGGGAGGATAGCCTGTATTTCAGCTGGAGCGATTTTGAGCGATGGCACAGAAGCATTAATTCTCGATGTCCAAGATTTGGTTCGTTATATTCATAGCATTTTTTCAACTGGAAAAGTTGAAAAGTTGGAAAGCAGGAGCAAAGTCTTTAAAAACAAAAAAAGGGTTTTGGTGGTCGATGATTCTTTAACGGTCAGAGAAACTGAAAGAAGAATGCTTGAAAAAATGGGCTATGAGGTTACTACTGCTATTGATGGCATAGATGGATGGAATGCGCTTCATCGCGAGGATTTTGATTTATTAGTATCCGACATTGATATGCCGCGGATGAATGGCATAGACCTTGTTAAACGCGTTAAAAGCGATGAGAAATTAAAATCTATCCCAGTGATGATTGTTTCTTATAAAGATAGAGAGGAAGACAAGCGGCTTGGGCTGGAGGCTGGCGCAAATTACTTTTTTACGAAAAGCAGTTTCCAAGGTGATGCTTTAATAGAAGCTGTTGAGGATTTAATAGGAAAAGTGAAATAAGTTTTATTATAAAATGAACTGAACTTTTAAAAACATATAAAACGAAATGTATTTTTAATAATTAAGCGAATATTTAATATGGAATCAACACCGAAATCATTAAGATTACAAATAGGAATATTTGGACGCACTAACGTTGGTAAGTCAAGTTTTTTGAATATGATAGCAAATCAAGATGTTGCCGTAACCTCGCACATTCCCGGCACCACAACTGACGTTGTTGAAAAAGCGATGGAATTGCTTCCAATTGGACCAGTAACCTTTCTTGACACCGCTGGCATAGATGATTTTACTGAACTTTCTGAAAAAAGAATTGCAAAGACCAACAAAATTATCGAGCGAAGCGATATAGCTTTTCTTATTATTGAGCCAAATTCTTGGAATATGTATGAAGAAAAGATATTTAGTGAGTTGAAAAATAAGAAGATACCAACAATTATTATTATAAATAAAATTGATGAAATCAAGGTCGAGCAATCTTTTTTCGTTAGAGTTAAAGAATTTAATAAAAAAGTAATCCCGATTTCTACTATTGATAGCGACAACCGTGAAAAATATATTCAGCACGTAAAGCAAGCAATTCTCGACATACTTCCAGCGAATTTTACAAATCAGCCGCCTTTGCTTTCTGATGTTATTGAAAAAGAGGATTTGATTGTGCTGATTGCTCCTATTGATAGCCAAGCTCCAAAAGGGAGATTGATTCTGCCGCAAGTCCAAACGATAAGGGAGATTCTCGATAGCAACGCTGCTGCTGTCGTTGTTCAAGATACTGAATATCCAGCTATTTTAAGTCGTTTTAAAAGCAAAGTAGATTTAGTGATTTGCGATTCTCAAGTCGTTCATAAAATGGTAGCCGGAACTCCCGAGGATATAAAATGCACTACTTTTTCAATAGTTTTTTCTCGCTTTAAAGGTGATTTAATTGAAGAGGTTAGAGCTGCGAGAGTTCTTGACAAAGTTGGAGTGAATGATAAAATTTTGATTGCCGAAGCTTGCAGCCATCACCCTAATGATGATGACATTGGAAGGGTGAAAATTCCTCGCTTAATAAGGAAATTTCTTGGTTTTGACGTGAAAATAGACGTTTATGCGGGACGCGATTACCCAGAAAAACTTAGCGAATATAAATTGATTATTCACTGCGGTGGCTGTATGATTACACGAAACGAAAAACTTTCGCGAATAAATCGCGCTCTTCAAGCGGCTGTTCCAATTACTAATTATGGCATAATAATTTCTTATATGCAAGCTGTTTTGGAACGCGTTCTCTCGCCTTTCCCAGAAGCATTGAAAGCCTATTATGAAGGGTAATTCCGTAAATTTGAGGTAGTTTTGAACCTTGATTTTTTTTACTCTGTCATTCTAAGCGCAGCGAAGAATCCAGAAAAGAAAATCCCCCCAGTTTCCTTTTTCAAAGGGGGAAGGGGGTGGATCTTTATACATTATAACTATTTAGGTTTTTTTTATTATAAATTTTAATTTTTACACTATTGTTAAAACAAAGAATTATGGCAACAAAGAAAACTGTCCACCCCCAGCCCCCGCCAGCGGGGGA
>LSQX01379306.1_pt1 | contig 11473 bp, 8 predicted proteins | sample 654561 | NCBI WGS metagenome assembly LSQX01 (sample SAMN04489861, study PRJNA283612) | anaerobic digester metagenome | isolation source: 4 biogas reactors fed with cattle manure at either 37C or 55C with and... | place: Denmark: Kongens Lyngby | collected 2014 | reverse complement strand
GTTTGAATTTCAATCCTACCCAACTCGATTATTTACGTTACATTCTCGGACCGGAAGTTGCTTATAGTCTGCTTGGTTTGGCAGTATTTGGCATAATTTGGGCATTAATTAAGGATAAATGGCGAGGATTTGGTGCTTGGTCCTTGTCAACATTTTTTTTTACCTTGCCTATTGGCATCCAAATTTTCAGTTTTCGCAGTGATTATTACGGATTAATTTTGTTTATACCGCTAGCAATCCTCTGTGCGGGTTTACTGGTCTGGGTCTTCGATTTTCTCACTGACAAGGTAAATATCAAAAAAACGTATTCGATTGGCATGCTGGTTCTAATGCTAGCCTTTGTTGGCTGGGGAGTGTGGAGTAACACTGATGCCGTTAATGAAGAGACCATATTAGTCAACAAAAGCGATCTTGCAGCGTTTGATTGGTTAAAGGACCACACACCAGTGGATGCGCATTTTTTTGTGAACACAACAGCCTGGGGTTACGGATTGTACCGCGGTACTGACGGTGGAGGCTGGCTACTGCCAACCACTGGACGTTGGAGCCTCGCTCCAACAATATTTTATCCATTTGGGGCAGACGAGGAAACGAGCGCCAAATGGACCGATTGGGCAACACGCGCAAGTAAAGTAGAATCTTGTGAACAGGATTTTTGGGAGTTGGTTGAAGAAGCTGAGTTGGGTTATGTTTACATACGCGATGGTTCGGGAAGCTTGCACTCTCAGAACTTATCGACTTGTGACAGATTACGAAAGTTGTATGATAATGAAGGTGTCTCGATTTGGCTGATTCAAGAGAATAATCCCGATCAATAAGACGAAGATAATAAAATGACTTTAGAAGAAATTAAAGTAATTCTAATAATTTTTTTAATGTTGCTTCTACCAGGCTGGGCACTGCTTGCGCTTACCGGATATTGGAGGAAATGGCTGCCAATCCAACGTTGGCTGTTAGCAATAACCCTCGGTATCGCATTCTGGCCAATTCTATACTACGTATCTAGAGAAATATTCCCAGTAATAAGAATTGGTGATAATAAAATATTTTTTATCCTAATCCTCAGCTTGTCAATCATTATCTGGAAGCTAAAGGGTGATTGGAAAGACCAATTCAAGTTTGAACCAACGGATTTTGCTGTCCTCTTCATATTGTTTCTAACTTTATTTTCGCGTTTCATAATGATAGAGAAATACCCCTATCCATCATGGACAGATTCGCTACATCACACCTTAATTACCGAGATTACTGCGTCAACCGGTAAACTACCTTATACCCTAATGCCCTTTGAGACTACTTCTTTGTCAGAATATCATTTGGGTTTATACGGTTTGACGGCACCGCTTCAGTTACTGGCTAACCTTCCCGCTAAGAGTACATTGTTATGGATGGCGCAATTCCTCAATGGGATCTGTGGAATCGGAGTATTTCTTATCCTGGATAAAAAAGTTTCCCGAACTGCGGGTCTGGCAGGAATGGTAACAGCTGGGCTCTTAAGCTTTCAACCGGCTTTATATTTCAGCTGGGGACGATTCACACAAATTGGCGCCCAGGCAATCTTGCTCCAGGCAGTATTGATTTTCTGGCAAATAATTGAGGACAGAAAAGACAATCAATCAGTTGCGGATTGGCGTGATTTGGCCGAACCATTTCTAGTGGCTTTGGTTTGCGCTGCGATGGCCTTGATCCATTTCCGTGTTGCGGCATTTGCAATTCCCCTACTCTTGATAATATTCGTTTGGGAACTATTTAAGCCTACCAAGAGCCGATTGTCCCGTAAAAACACACTTTTTAACACGTTAATCATATTTTTGTTCGCATTAGTATTAATACTACCCGCCTTGATTCCAGCATTGGCAGGATACCTGGCTCCCAAAGATGCCATAACTTCATCATTATTGCGTGATGTTGGTGGTTCATATTATGGAGGTTTCTCATGGAAGACATTCTTTGCCCTGGGGCTTCATAAATGGCTTGCCATTCTTTCTTTTTTGGGTTTCGTCGTTGCGCTTCTGCGTTCCAAAACTCGTCTGTTAAGCATCTTCGTTGTTCTTTGGTGCCTGGCCCTGTTAGGTGAAGGATATCTATATCAGACCGGTATTGCACGTTTGGCATTTACCAACCTTTCGGGCATCATGATTATGGCATATTTACCCGCTGGAGTGTTTGTTGGACTGCTGGTGGCTGTAATTGAGGATTGTGCATCACAACAAAGGATTGATCTACAAGTTGCTCTTATAACCCTGGCTCTCCTGACTGGTGTTATTGCATGCATTGACCGAATAAGCTTGTTTGAAGATTATCGTTACTTCATGACTGAAGAGGATGAAGTAGCGATGGAATGGATAACAGAAAACACCTCACCAGACTCACTTTTTGGAATCAATACTTATTTTTGGTTACCTGATGCAGCCCATGGTTCCGATGGAGGATATTGGCTTCCTTACTTCGCTGGACGAAGAACGACTACTGGGGTGATGATTTCCAACTATAATTCTGATTACGAAACAATATTAAAGATGGATAATGCAATAGTAAACCTGTACAGTAATCCAACACAATTGGAAGCGCTTTGTGAACTGGGCGTGGACTATCTCTATTCAGGTGCTAAAGATCCTTTCAATGGCAATGATTTCGATATCCCTCAGCTGGATATGTTGCCAGGAACCGAACTGGTCTATGACTCGGCAGGAGTGCAAGTTCTGAAGATATGCGGTAAGTAGGCAAAATATCGGACAACTTCTAAAAAAATACAGATGTGAGATACTTGCACAATGAAAATAGTATTAATCGGTCCAATTCCACCGTATCGAGGTGGCATCGCGCATTTCACACAAGCGTTAGCTGAGAAACTTGTCCAGGAGGGGCATCAACTTTTAACGATATCCTATCGTAGGCAATATCCAGGTTGGCTCTACCCAGGTAAGAGCGATAAAGACTTCAGCCAGGAAACTAAAATCAAGGATGCCGTTTTCTTGTTCAGCCCTTTGAATTACCTTGACTGGAAGAAAACTCTGCAGGCGATAAGGAAATATCAGCCAGATCTGGTGATTTACCCTTGGTGGGTGACCTTTTGGGCACCTGCAACAGGTTGGCTGCTTGGAAAGTTGAAGAATCTCGGAATACCCACCAGTGTTTTGGTGCACAATGCACTCCCACACGATGGAGGATGGCTTGATAAGAAGTTGACAAAGTACGCGCTGAAGGACGCCCGCAACTTTGTTACCATGACAGAAAAAGAAACTAAGCGGCTCAGCAGTGTGGTACACAAGACCTCCAGAATTGAAACTTCGGCTCACCCGGTTTACGCCCAATTTCCTCTGAGTGGTTTGAGCAAAGTCGAAGTGCGGAAAAAACTCGGATTGCCAATAGAAGCCCCTATTGCGTTGTTTTTTGGCTTTGTTCGACCATATAAGGGATTAAGCGTTCTTATAGATGCTATGGGAATACTGAGAAACAAAGGTGTAAACATTCATCTGGTTGTTGCTGGAGAGTTCTGGGATGATCAATCCTTTTATGAAAACCAAATCGCTGAATTGGGGATCAAGGACATGGTGACGATCCGAGCTGATTACATCCCGGATTCGGAAGCCGGTTTATATTTTGAAGCGGCTGACTGTTTTGTGGCACCATATATTGAAGGAACGCAAAGTGGTTCGATAAAACAAGCCATGGGGTATGGCTTGCCTCTTGTTGTTACGGACATAATCGCTGATCCGATGATTCGTGAATACGCCCTTGGTTCAATTGTTGTGCTTGCGGGCGACAGTGAGGCTTTGGCTAATGGGATACAGCAATTAGAAAGTAATGTTCAAAATTCATTCCAAGATGCAATAACCCACCAATTATCTTGGTCCCAATTAGTAAATGCTTTGTTAAACCATTCTTCAAAAAAGGATGATTAGGAATGAAACAGGACTCGCACAAACCTTACCTTGTCATGGTTTTGTCTCAAGATTTGAACAGTCCTTCTGGGTTGGGTCGATATTTCCCCTTAGCTAAGTATCTTGTGAGGGAAAATTATCGTGTCACAATTCTTGCCTTGCATTCTAATTTTGAATCCGAAGAGGAACGTGACTTCTGGGATCAAGGAGTACATATTCGATACGTCTCTCAGATGCATGTTCGGAAAAATGAAAATAAAACAGAATATTTTTCAACAGTAGATATGATAAAAATTAGCATTACAGCTACCAAGGCCTTGCTGAGAGAAGCCATGCAAGAAAACCCTGACCTTGTATTTGTTGGGAAACCACATCCAATGAATGGAATTGCGGGGTTGATGTTAGCATACAAAAAATCATTACCGCTGATTGTGGATTGTGATGATTATGAAGCAGAATCAAACAAAACTAATTCTCGGTGGCAAAAAACTGTAATACGTTTTTTTGAAAACTCTTTGCCCAAAAAATCCAAATTGGTCACCACAAACACCTATTTTAATAAAGAACGGATGCAAAAGCTGGGAATCGCCAGTGAAAAGATTCATTATTTACCTAATGGTGTTGATACAGAAAGATTCCAACCCGTTTCAGCTGACAAATTGAATAATCTGCGACAGAGTCTTGGCTTGAGTGACAATAAAGTTGTAGGCTATTTTGGTAGTCTTAATCTAGCAAATCACCCAGTAGAAATACTGATAAAGAGTTTTCCAGAAGTTGTTAAGAACCAGCCGGAAGTGCGTCTCTTGATTGTTGGCGGTGGGGGCGATATGGAAACACTGCAAGAATTGGTAAAGGAATTAAACATTGAAGCAAGTGTTGTGTTTACTGGCAGAGTGAAACCAGACGAAATAAATGCTTATTATCAATTGGCTGACATTAGTGTTGATCCTGTAAATGATACCTTGGCGGACAGGGGGCGTTGCCCCTTAAAGTTGTTTGAAAGTTGGCAGATGGGCGTGCCGGTGGTTACTTCGGATGTTGGTGATAGAAAAGTGTTAGGTGGTGAACCCCCAGCGATATTTTTGACAAAGGCGGGAAGCTCGGAAGCGCTTGCTGAAGGATTACTATTTCTATTGAAAAATCCCTTTGAGTTATCACGAATGCAAGAGAACGCCAAATCTCTTGCCCAGAATTTTGATTGGGAAAAAATCGCTTTGAATAGCAAATCTATGTTTGACAAAATTCTTAAGTAAAAAAACTCACAAAAGTAGATTTACCCTCTAAAAATCGCAAGACTCTGCTCAATACTCAATTAATAGACCAAAAGTATTATTGATTTTATCTGAAAATCACCTAAAATTCATGTAATCAAACTATAGGAGTAGAAATGAAAAAATTGATCAGCATTTTACTTGTTCTTATGGTTACTGCCGTAACATTAGGTTCTGTTGCTGCAGCTACCGCCGTCCCAGGTGGCCCTTTTGCGAGTTCTCTTCAAATTCAAAATTTAGGGACCGCTACCGCGAATGTAACTATTCAATATGTTAATGCGGCAGGAGTTACTGTCCACACTACAAGTCACACGATTGCTGCAAGTGATGTGCTCTCTGTTTACGTGCCTGCAGAAGCCGCTTTGGCTTCCGGTGAGTATTCAGTCGTTGTATCTGCAGATCAAGAAATTGCTGCTGTAACAAACTTCAGTGATGCTGACAGTGGTGCTGCATACTCAGGTACCGCTGGTGGTTCAGCGAGCTGGGGCTTCCCTGGCGTATATGATAATTACTATGGTTACTATAGTGAAATCTATGCTCAGAACGTTGCTCCAACTGCCCAGGACATCACGCTGCAAGTCTTTGCCCCAGGTAATGCAACCGCAGTTTATTCAAACACCAAAACTGCTGTTCCTGCCTATGCTAGTGTAAATTGGAGTCTCAAAGATTTGACCCAGTTAGCTAACAACATTAGCTACTCTGCTACGGTCACAGCCGCCGGGAATGTTGTGGCGATTGGCAATACATTTGGCTCAGGTGCAACCGCTGCTCAACTATATTCCTATAACGGATTTTCATCTGGTGCAACCACATTCTATGTGCCAGCTTTGTACAAGGCATATTACGGTTGGAATGCATCAATGTCAATCCAAAATGTTTCTGCAGCAGCAGCCGCTGTTACAGTTACCTACAGTGGCGGATTCACCAAGGATTATACAATTCAACCAAAATCAGCTGTAGCAATCTACATTCCAGCTGAAGCAGGTTTACCTAATGGGTTGATGAGTGCGACAGTAACATCAGATCAGGCTGTTGCTGTTTCAGTAAACATCTCGAATAGTGCAAACCGCGCTTCAACCTATAATGGTGTAGAAAATGCAACGATGAAAGTCTTTGCACCAAACGTAATGAAGCGCTACTATAAGTACAGTTCAGCAATTACATGCCAGAACTTGGGTGATGTTGCTGCAACAGTTACAGTCAGCTATGCTGGCCAACCTGGTGCAACCGAAACATCAGCTGCAGTTGCTCCTCAAGCAAGTATAGAATTTTATCTTCCTGCTAAGGCTGCAGTACCAAATGGTTACAATGGCAGTGCCACAATCACATCTGCACAACCCATCTCCTGTGTTATTAACAGCAATATGAATGAAGGTGCTGAAGCTACACAAAGCATGGACCAACTCTTCTCATACAACGGTGTAAATCAGTAATCAGCCAAATCTCTAGTACAATTACGGAGGTCTTCATTGAAGGCCTCCAATTTTTTGAAAGGCTGATTATGCGAAAAAAATTATTTTCCGGTTTCTTAATCCTTTTCCTTTTCTTATTGCTTTCTGCATGCGATAACAAAAATTTACCAACAGCTGATAGCGATGGAGTGGTGGTGGAAACAAGTCCATCTTCAGTCGAGACCGCTTATCCAATCTCCCAAGAAAACGGAGGGTATGTAGGTACAACTTATCCAGTGGGGCAAGAGCCTACATCAGACTTCCCGGATCAGATGGTTGGCACCATTGAACCAAATATTGTTCCGAATTCTGATCCTGAATTTGCCTCAATTTATGGCGTTCTTAATTCTTTTACTGATGAAGAACCCCTTCAAGGGGTGATAATCTATGCGGCAGATGTCGTGATTGTAGAATCGTCTGGTGACAAAATTTACACGACACAAGAAAAATCTTCACCTCATGATGCCACAGACGATATTGGGCAATTTACTTTGGTGGAAATCAAACCGGGTAATTATCTATTGATGATGGTCACACCTTTTGGTAACTATCCAATTTTTGATGAAAACAACATTCAGTTGGAAATTGAAATAAAAGCAGGGGATGTTATTAACGTGGACGAAGTCTTTGTTAATTGGCCTTAGAAGTCGGCTTTGATTTGATAAGTTTTATAAATTGAAGACTAAAGAATGACCATAAAAGGTCAGCAACTAAAAAAATTATCCGAACCTGTAAAATAATCAAGAGAAATTTTGCAGGTTCGTATTGTTTTGAGAGCAAAGCACTCAAAGAAAAATCTCGTATCAAAGCCCCACTTGGAAAGAAGAAGAAGAACATACCAGTCGCGCTGGATAAGCACCAGATTCCAAACGAAGAATTAAAAGCAACATTCCCAGAAGGATTTACCGATAATAGAAGCCTATGGAGAATTAGCGCACCCACCAACCAACAAATGGCATATGTCACCGTTAGAATAATTGATAATAGAAGAGAGCGGACCCAGCTATGATTTTCTCGGTTCACCAATGAAAAGCCTGTACCAATCGTCAAGATCAAACTAATAGATCCAAGCCAAAGATTCACAGTAAATGCATATCCAGACAAACCGGATAATATTAATAGGAGCCATTCAGTAAGATTAGCACGACGTATGGAATTTCTCTCATCGTCTACTTGAGCATCATAGAGGCTTGCACGCCCAAGCCAATGCCAAACTCCTCCCGGTAGACGTTTCATTAATACAGTCTGGAAATAGACTTTAGAATTGAACCAGAAATTCGTGAAATTCCTATCTACTAACAAAGACCAAGCAATATTCTGCAGAGCCATCGATACGTAATAGATTAGAAAACAACTCAGAAAAATTCCAAAGAACCTACCCCACTCCAATTTCAAAATTTCATTTTTACTGAAGTAAATCAAGGCTAAAGGGTAAATTATCGAAATGATATGTAATATTTTTGAAACCTTTGGATCTTTCCTGAGGGAGTTGATTTTGTTTAACAAAGAATTAGACCATTCAGGCAAGATCATCTTAAATCAAACTTTCTTGGCAATATAAGTAATAGTTGTGCCTAATTTTAACCAATCAATAATTCTTAGAGGCAGAAAAGTTAATAATCTAAAGGGCAGCCATTCGGAATCCTTAGCAAGCAACCATTCCATTATTTGCGATGGATGTTTTTTATTCCAATAAGCAAGGTTTAGATACAAAGAGCCATGAGAACCTGTAAAACAAAAACGGTTAAGCACTTCCAACCCATGACTTTTTAGAACCTTCCGCAGTAAGGAATCTGGAAAAAGATAGAGATGACGGGGAAGATCGTAGCCAAGCCAGGAATCCTTGAAAATCTTTCGGTCAAGGCTGTTTAAATTTGGGGTAGAAAAAATGAAAACGCCGCCGGGTTTTAGTAATTTCGAAACCTCTTTCATTGCATTAAAAGGTTCTGATAAATGTTCAATAACATCCCACATGCTAACGATGTCATATTCAGCTGCTTGCCCTTGATAATCTTCAAATGTTCCTGCAAAAACCGGCACATTTAGTTGCTCACTAGTGTATTCAGCCATTTCTTTTACTGGCTCAATACCAAAGAGGGACCAATGTCCATGCTCTTTTGCAGCCTGTAAAATCAAACCACTGCCACAACCAACATCTAACCATTTACCGTTTTGTTTGTATTTACGAACAGTATTGACACGTTTTCTGGGTCCCAAAGAGCGAGTAGATTCATGGAATGTCTTATTCGTTGTAGGTAATTGGGGGCTATGACAGACATAACCAGGTTGATAATAATTATGTAAATCTTCCCAATCCAAGCGGGGTTCTTGTCTCAGGACGCCACAAACATCACATCTTATGAACTGAAAAGTACCAGGCAAGTCCTCAAGCAAATCGTTCCCCCGAACAATTACCTCCCCTGAATTTCCACCACAATTGTTGCAGGGACTGTTTTTCAGTCGGTCATTTATGTTGCTAATCATTTTTTGTGTCATTATGTAGAATTACCGACAGATCTGGATAAGAATCTAACGCTTTGCTGTTACCAATTCGCATACCCTTTCGATAATTCTTCAGATATTTCAAGTTAGAAGGTTTCAAGAAAAAGTCCCTTAGAATTAGATAAACTTCTTGAAACAGTTTTCCTGATTTGGAATAATGTCGGTTCATGAAACGAGCCGTACTCTGACCCATTTGCTGCCAGTAGAAACTCATATCTTTACTTGTTGATTTTGATACTTTGTGCCATAGAAGTGCATTTGGTGCAACCCAAATATTTAAACCCTTTGATCGTATACGCTCGGAGAAATCCCAATCCTCGTAAAAGAAAAAGAAACCCTCGTCAAATAGCCCTACGTTGTCGAATGCACGTTTATGCATTAATAAACCACAGGTAGGAGCATATTCAATTTTCCGCGGGATGTCAAAATCAATCTGAGACCGGTTGTCTTTAAGTTTAATCGTTGGTGGAAATTTTCTAAAATAGCCTCCATCCGCCCAAACATCACTCCGATCAAGAGGTGCATTTTTAGGAGGATAGTAACAAATTTTGGGCATCACAATTGCACAGTCATGATCAGCATTAGCAACTTGAACCATTTCGGTCACCATTTTTGGATCACAGACAGTATCGTTGTTAAGGATTAACACGAATTTATAACCGGCAAGCAAGGCTCTAATAATTCCTTTGTTAAATCCTATCGGCACTCCAAAATTGTGCCCTAAGTCCAACACTTCAACATCAGGAAACTGTCTCTGAACCAGATCAACTGTTTTATCAGTAGAGCCATTATCTACCAGGTAGGTTTGATAAGGACCACCTTCGAGCTTGACAAGTGAATTGAGGCACTCCAAAGTATCGGCCGCATTGTTATAACTTAGAACAACGATAGCCAGGTTTTCTGACCCATCTATTTCAGTTTTCAATTGAACCTCTGCTCCAGACCGTTTCTGCAATATTCGTTTCGCCAACCGCTTTGATTCGCCAATGATATCGTCTGCTTCCCTATGAATAAATTCAGCTGATCTTCCGATGATATGGACATTTTGTGTCTGTTGGATCTGTTTAATTGCAGACGCAACAATTTCTTCATAGCCTATTTTGTAAATTGGATATGCGTAATCTTCGCGTACAACTAAACTATCTATTACATCTTTAGATTGTATGTAACCAGCCTTTTCAAGATCTTTAATCACTTTTCCTGCTGGGTCATTTTCGTAAGAGGTAACTTCAGCACAAATCACGGAAGTTCCTGGAGGTGTATTAAATCGGCTCATGTGCTTAAATTCTACTTTTCGATTGATTGCGACATCCGAATCAATATAATATACCCAATGGTAAGGTCCGGCTTCCGGTTTGTTTATCAACAAATAAACAGCATCCACTTTCTGGTAACTTAAGGAAACATCGATACCGAGCATTTTCCCCGTGTGTGTCAGGGGGAGCGTAGAAATTATTGTGTCGCATTCGAAAAATTTTGTCTCACCATTTACTTGATACTCAATTCCAACTATTTTTTCACCTTCACGTAAAATGTTGGTTACTTCCGAATTGAGCATGACAGAGTCTTTTACATTGCGATAGAATGCATCACAAATCGATCCATATCCTCCTTCGAGGGGATAATAAAAATATGCAAAATACTTGCGAGATTTGCCGTCCATTTTTTTGAAAGGATTGACAAGACGAGCTTTTTTTAATGCCCACAATACAGAAATTTGATCTGCTGGTATACGGAAGATTTTTTCTGTGGAAGGTCTAAAGAAGTTTTCGTGTAAAACTTTTCCATAGTGGTTAAGAATGTAATCTTCAAAACTTTTGGGTTCATTGATTTTGTTTGGAGGGTTGATAAGGTCTTTTAGTAATAAAAGAGCTTCTTTTTGGGGAAGCAATCGTATCAATTCCAATGGATTTATTGGATCGTTTACCCAGGCATTTCTAACGTATAGCTTGCTCCTACGTACGTGTCGTATCATTGGATTTAGCCGAAAAACAGAACGCAAAACATCTTCATCGTTAGTAAAAAATCGATGAGCTGCAAAGTCGCATGAAAACCCGTGCCAGTTAAAGCTTCTTGCCAGACCGCCATAATAAGATTCACGTTCAAACACCTGGACATCAACCCCATAAAGTTTCAGATAGTAAGCTGATGAGAGACCAGCGACACCTGCCCCAAGAATGGCAATTTTTTTCATGTTTATGTCTGACATATGAGTCCCAAATTCTAATTGACTATTATTGGCAACACAATTGTGTAAACTACTTGATAGCGGACAACCATGTTGGAAGGCTTACCAGTAACATCTATACCACCAATAAAGTAGATATTGCCACCAAGTGAAGCGATTTGAGAACCTTTGGCTGGT
>LSQX01200948.1_pt1 | contig 11474 bp, 9 predicted proteins | sample 654561 | NCBI WGS metagenome assembly LSQX01 (sample SAMN04489861, study PRJNA283612) | anaerobic digester metagenome | isolation source: 4 biogas reactors fed with cattle manure at either 37C or 55C with and... | place: Denmark: Kongens Lyngby | collected 2014 | reverse complement strand
AGTGTCCGGAAAAGTGTTGACTTCCCGATTATTATGAAGAAGCACCAGTTACTAGAGATAGAATCTCCTTCTTGCTAATAGCTAGGCTGATAGGAGAAAAAGGTATTTATGAATACGTGGAAGCTGCACGAAGGCTAAAGAAAACCTATCCGGAAGTCATCTTCAGAATATTAGGGCCATTCGATAGTAATCCTACAGCAATACATCCTGGAGAGATAGAACAGTGGCAAAGTGAAGGAATCATCGACTACCTCGGTGAAACCAGGGATGTTAGGCCCTATTTGGCGCAATGTAGTGTGTTTGTTCTGCCATCTTATCGAGAAGGAACACCAAGGGCAGTATTAGAGGCAATGGCGGTGGGTCGGGCAATTGTGACTACAGACGCTCCTGGATGCAGAGAAACGGTAGTTGAAGGCAGGAACGGTTATCTAGTGCCGATCAGGGATGTGGACAGTCTGGTGAGAGCCCTAGAACGATTCATAGAGAATCCTAACTTGATTCCGCAGATGGGCCAAGAGAGTCGGAAAATTGCTCTTGAAAAATACGATGTTAGGAAAGTAAATAGAGTTATTCTAGAGACGATGGGCTTGTTATGAAAATCCTTACGGATAGGGTTTCGGTGGTTGACTATGTGAACCGAGTCTGTATGAAGTATCAGTTATTGGCACGTTGCTGTAACGATTGCCACGATCAATCCCTCGTGGATGTGTAGAGAAATGTGGCTACGAACGCGAATAGATCATGTTCGAGAGCGGAGGGCAGACCAACAAAATGCTGGGTATTGGGAAGGCGCTCATGGACCTACTAATGCTAAATCTGGCTGTTACCGTATCATTCTGGCTTCGGTTCGGTGGCAAGGTACCCCGGGCCAACTTAGGTTCATATCTAAATATAGTGCCTACAATTTGCATAATGGGCGTCCTCGTATTCCACTTCTATGGACTTTATGATACCACACGCAAACCTTGGTCGGAAATTGTAGCATCCCTAATAGCATCCATCGTAGTACTAACACCGCTAACTGTCTCTGTGTCCTTTATGTTTCGCAGCTTTGCATTTCCCCGGAGCGTGTTTTTCCTTAGTGCCTTTGTTCAGTTCGTAATGCTCTACATATGGCGAAGGGTGCTATTTTGGTGGGAGAGAAAACGATTCTCTCCGATGAAAGCCATGGTAGTAGCCCCAGCACTCGAGGCTCTTGAGTTGGTGGAGAGAGTAACGGAAGCCGGCTACAACGTCGTTGCCTTGGTATCAGACATTAGTATAGATAACTGTCAATTGAACGCTATGCTCGGAACATACAGTAAGATCGAGTATCTGAAAGATGTATGTAAACCCACTGTAATCTTTATGTCGGGAGAGGTTCCGGACGCTATTAAACAATCACTCGCGAAGAACGCCTTCGAAACAGGAGTTCAACTCTATGTTTTTCCGTCTTTATACGAAATCATGCTAGCCAATTCCCGCCTAGACCAGATTGATGATACACCGGTCCTAGAAATCGGATTCAGGTCAGAACCAGGGAAGGAGCAAATTAAGCGGTTGATGGACATATGCTTTGCTGTAGTTGGTCTTGTTATAGCTGCTCCAATTATGCTAATCACTGCTATAGCTATAAGATTAGACAGTCCTGGGCCAGTTTTCTACCGTCAAGAGAGGGTTAGCCAGGGCGGGAGGCGCTTCATGGTATGGAAGTTCCGGACTATGACTGATGGAGCGGAGAAAAACACTGGTCCGGTGATCTCAAAGGAAAACGATCCACGGGTAACTAGAGTGGGCAAGGTACTTAGGGCGATGAGAATAGATGAACTTCCGCAGCTGTGGAATGTACTAAAGGGTGATATGAGCATTGTTGGGCCGCGGCCTGAGAGACCATTCTTTGTGGAGCAATTCGAGAAGGAAATCCCGGAGTATTCTACCCGGCACACAGTAAAGGCTGGTATAACGGGCTTGGCGCAGGTGGCAGGGAAGTATAGTACTTCTCCCGAGGACAAGCTAAAATACGACCTTCTCTACGCAAAATCAGCCTCACCATTGACGGATCTGCGCATTATTCTGCAGACTCTCAAGGTAATCTTGATGCGGGACAAAGCATCATAGGAGCAGATAGACGTGGATCTATTGAAAAAGCTGATTAAGGAAACGATACATCTCTTAAGTAGCAGGTTACGATCACTCATATCCAGAGGCGCGAAGAAAACCATCATTATAGCCGGAGCCGGTGATACTGGTGCTATGATTCTCAAAGAAATCCAAAAACACACAGAGCTGGGCATTAGAGTGCTCGGTCTAGTGGATGATGATACGACCAAGCTTGGCAAGGAAGTATACGGAGCCAAGGTTCTTGGCACTACAGAAGACCTTGAAGACATACTCAAAGCTTACCCAGTAGATGAAGTGATCATCGCCATGCCCACTGCTCCTGGTACCACGGTCCGTAGGATCGTCAATGCCTGCACCTTGCAGTCGGTGAAGACAACCATTCTCCCAGCCATATTTGAACTGGTATCGGGCGATGTCAGTATTAGCCATCTTCGGGATGTCCAAGCTGAAGACCTACTTCGCAGAGAACCCGTCAGAATTGCCAATGATGAAATAGCCGAATACCTTAATCACAAACGAGTACTTGTTACTGGAGGGGCTGGAAGCATCGGTTCAGAAATCTGCCGACAGGTCGCTAGATTTCAGCCGGACTCGATAGCGGTCTTCGATAACTCGGAAAACAATCTCTACCGGTTAGAGCTGGAGATGAAGCAGAAGTATCCTAACATTACCTTTATGCCAGTAATCGGTAGCATTCAGGACAGGGCTCGGGTTGATCAAGTCTTTGGGCATCTGCGGCCCCATGTGGTGTTCCATGCCGCGGCACATAAACATGTTCCGATGATGGAGTATAACCCCTGTGAAGCAGTCAAGAACAACATCTTCGGCACAAAGATCGTGGCAGAGGCGGCAGACAGATACCGAGTAGATAGGTTCGTCCTCATTTCCACAGATAAAGCTGTCAATCCCACTAACGTCATGGGTGCAACTAAGCGGGCTGCTGAAATGGTCGTTCAGTATATGAATGAGCAGAGCCCAACGCGGTTCATGGCTGTCCGCTTCGCAAATGTGCTAGGTAGTGATGGCTCAGTAGTACCCCTCTTCAAGAAACAGATTGCTGAAGGTGGCCCCGTCACTATCACCCATCCGGAGGTTACCCGCTACTTCATGACCATCACCGAGGCCTGCCAGCTTGTGCTTCAGGCTGGGGCCATAGGTAAAGGTGGAGAAGTCATGATTCTGGATATGGGACAACCGACCAGGATTAAGGACCTAGCTGAGGATCTGATCAGGTTCTCTGGCTATGAACCTGGAAGAGATATAGAGATCAAGTACATTGGCCTTAGGCCGGGAGAAAAACTCTCTGAAGAGCTCCTGCTGGATGAAGAGAGCTCTACCGCCACTCGGCATGAGAAGATCTATATCGCTAACCTTGCCAAGTATGATGTGGATAAGTTTATCAGCATCTTGGCTGAGCTAGAGACAGCAAGCCGGGAAGGCCGTGATCGAGCTGTAAGACTTATGCTGGAAGAGTTAATTGAGACGTATCATCCGGGCGAAACTCCGGTGGCGTTGGTGACGGCTAGATTAGATTCTTAAGGAGAAGGGATGGTTCCAGGAGAACTTGTAGATACTTTAGAGGGTTGTTAGTAGAGGAATAAGAGAGGGATGAGCATGAAACGCGTTATCACTTATGGCACATTTGATCTATTGCATTACGGACATATAAACTTGCTCCGTAGAGCGAAATTACTTGGCGATTATCTGATTGTTGGCCTCTCTACCGATGAGTTTAGTTGGAAGGAAAAACAAAAGAGATGCTATTTCTCATATGAGCAACGAAAGGTTCTGTTGGAATCTATTAGGTATGTCGACCTAGTTATTCCCGAGACTTGCTGGGACCAAAAGCGACAAGATGTTCAGGAGTTTCACATAGATGTCTTTGTGATGGGCGACGACTGGGAAGGGAAATTTGATTTCTTGGAAGAGGAAGGGGTAAAAGTTGTATATTTGCCTCGCACCCCGGAAATCAATACTACGAAAATTAAGAACGATTTGATGGTGGTGAAAAAGGCTCAGTGACAACAGTCTGCTACTGTTTCGGGGTCTATCTGGAGTCTCAATGAGTCCGACGCAATAGAGGGGGTCCAGGGGAAGAAGTATCATGAGCTTGTAGTCTTATTCCCGTATAGCACTGTAGAGTATCATCGAGGAAAAGGCTGGTGCTTCGACTGTTATTGGGTTTACAACATGATGCCCAATGTAGCAAGGAACCTTACAGAGAACCGACTGGATCTTGACGCAAGCTACATGCGTCGCAACAACCTTATACATACGCGGGTGATCAAAGAACTGGGGGACTTTCGCAGGGAATTCATTACTAGAACCCACGCAGTGATCATATGCTACGAAGGAGTCTCACTATGCCTAAGGTTAGCATAATAGTGCCGATTTACAATGTCGAGGACTACCTGACAAGGAGTCTTGATTCATTGCAGCGGCAGACGTTGACGGATATTCAGATCATCTTAGTGAACGATGGTTCAACAGATGGGAGTCTAGAACTTTGTTATAAGTTGCAGAAAAGTGATAAACGCGTTGTGATAGTTGATAAACCTAATGGAGGAGTATCGTCGGCGCGCAACGCTGGTTTAGAAGTCGCTGAAGGTGAATATGTTGGTTTTGTGGATCCCGATGATTGGGTTGAGCCACATATGTATGAGCGACTATATAGTACAATTACAGCAGTAAAGGCAGATGTGTGTATATGCAACTATGTCCTAGAATACAGGCGCTATTCTATTCCTGTAATGCTCCCTGTGCAAACAGATTTGCTAGACTCGGAAAAGGACATTATAGAGGAACTCATCTGCAACATGTTGGCGGGCCCGACGCTAAATACTGGTACCACGCCGATTATGGGTAGCGTGTGCCGCTTGTTGATACGACGCGAGCTCATTGAGACTAACAAGCTTCAGTTTGCAGAAGGCATAAGTTTCATGGAAGATCTGATTTTTTGCGTGCAGGCGCTATTAGTCAGTAGTACCGTCAGTATAGACCGAGGTTGCTACTATCATTATGTACAGCGTGAAAAGTCGGCAGTGCATGCTTATCGAGAAGGCGCTGTAGACTTTAAGGTTTATGATATTCTGGCTCTTGTACTTAAGGATAAGCTGCAAGAATATCCACAGTTGCAGAAACGCATGGACTTTAGATACGTAAGTATGATCTTGAGCCTAGTGAATAACGAACTACATAGAGATAACAGCAAGGACCTACCTGCAAAACTGGATGCCATTAGTAATCTTTGTAGAGACGAAAGGCTGAGAAAAATCCTAAAGGGTTTGGATATGCGAGGGTATACCCTGCGCAAGAGGTTGGTGTTGCGTTCTCTAAGGCGTGGTTGGTCATTATTTCTTCTCGTATATTATGGCGTTCTTGTCAGGTATTATGGCGTTCTTGTCAGGATTCTACGTGGTTCGGTTTTGTCTAGGTTTGTCTGGTCAAGAAGAAAAAGAGAGCTTTACAGCGGGCCTAGTTAGATTCAGCGTGGAATGTCTATGGGCTTGGTACTTGGGCTAAGTTAGTAGGAGAGTGCTACTGTTTAAGTATGATCGCAGGATAGATAACAGCAGATGAAGCACATGGGTGGAGCGGAGTAATGATTACTTGGTGGGAAGAGTGCTACTAGGTATACTTGCTGAAATTAACGCGGCCAATGAAATTCATAGGTGGGTGTTCCTTCTATATGAACATAAGTGTGACACACATACCAAACACGTTTAACAACGGCAGCTTGATGATGGCTATCACTGTGATATCCCATCTATATGCTCATCTCGATAATGTTAGGTTTTTTGTAGACTGTCAGACACCGCAGGATCTAGAGAGGCTCAAGGAGGAAACTGGGATTAATTCTATAGAAATGATGCCACGGCAAGTGGCACAAAGTGGGAGCAAATTAGCGAGACTGATTAGACGTGTTAGAAAGGCATGGACCGATGCTGAGTTATACGATGTCAGAATCGTGCTGGGCGGCGATGACATCTCTGAGTATTACCAAAAGCGAGGTTGGCTAGTTAGCTTTCTCTTGATGTTTGTCGACCAATTAGCATTGCCGACCATTTTCCTTGGGCAGACAATTGGACCATTCACTAGTTACCGCAGGCTCTTGGCTGGGATTGGACTTAGTAGGGCCAAGATTTATACACGAGATGACGATACTGCAGAATATGTGCGGCAGTTGGGTCTACGAAACGTCCATGCTGGGAGAGATTTGGCATTTATGCAACTGCCCAACCAAGAGGCTGCGAAAGCTGTTATGACAAAATACGGCCTTAGGAATAGGTCGTACATCGTTATTGTGCCGTCTGGATTAGTACGATGTTATACAAGTAATTACCCTACTTATCTTGAGGAGTACTCCAACATTATTCGCAGCATGCTTTCGGATGAACGACTAAGAAATATGCACATTGTACTATTGGCTCATGTCCGTGCTCCCGGTACATCAGACAAAACGGTGATTGAAGATTTGCATCAAAAACTGACTGATGAGGAACGAGAACGGGTTATTACAATTACCGACGATCTGTTAGCCTCAGAAGCGCGAGAGATTATTGGAAACGCTGCTTTTACTATAACAGGGCGCATGCACGCAGCTGTTTCTTCTTTCTACATGAGAAAACCAGCGGTTTCGCTGTCTTACAGTGTGAAGTATGAGGGCGTGATCGCGAAGGGGTTGGACCTAAGAGAGTTGGTTGTAGAAGCGTACGGCGATAAACTGTGGGAAACAGGGCAGGTAAGTGAGGCTGTACTCGATAGAGTGAACTATGTACTAAATAACTATAATGCTTTGATAAAGAAGATAGACCGAGAGGTCGGGGCTACGACATCGATAGTCATCAAGCAGTTGGACAGTGTTGTGAACGATATACGTAACATAGCGTCTCGTCGGTAGGGGCCATCAATATTCATGAAGATGTTTGCAGGAGCCAATCAACTTAAAGCAGGAGTTATTCTGTCCTATATTACAATGGCGGCAAATTACGTAATCGGAATCGTCTATACTCCGATTATGCTCCGCCTCTTAGGACAAAGCGAATACGGGTTATACAACCTCGTCTCTTCGGTAGTGAGTTACTTGGGTTTACTAAGTTTTGGGTTTGGAAGCGCCTATGTAAGGTTCTATTCAAGATACAGAGTAGAGGATAGAGAACATGATATTGCCAAACTCAACGGTATGTTTCTCATAGTCTTCTCCGTTCTTGGTATGATTGCTGTAGTGACCGGAATGCTATTAGTAGCTAATACGAGCACAATCTTTGGAGAAAAGCTCACGCCATTGGAGCAGCACACTGCCAAGGCATTAATGGCCATTATGGTGGTGAATATGGCTATATCATTTCCGGCGAGTGTCTTCTCTTCTTACATCACAGCTAACGAACAATATGTCTTTCAGAAATTAATGCAGCTGGTAAAAAGCCTCACCAGCCCATTTGTGACATTGCCGGTACTTCTAATGGGGTATGGATCAGTAGGAATGGTAGTGGCTACTACCCTGCTAAATATAGCGGTAGAGGTCAGCAATGCCTGTTACTGTTTAGGATGGCTAAATATGAGATTCTCGTTCGGGAATTTCGATCTCGCCTTGATGAAAGACATGACGGTTTTTTCCTCTTACCTATTTATGAACATGATCATCGACCAAGTCAATTGGAATATAGATAAATTCATTCTTGGAAGATTTCGGGGGACCATCGAGGTTGCGATATATGGATTAGCGGCACAGATAAATTCTTACTATTTGTCCTTATCTACTGCGATCTCAAACGTGTTTATACCTCGAGTGCATAGAATGGTCGCCGCGGAGGTCAATAATGGGGAGTTAACAAGCTTACTTGCCCGTGTCGGTAGGATTCAATTTATGCTCTTGTCCCTAGTCTGCTCAGGATTTATTTTGTTCGGTGATTCCTTTTTTCTTATGTGGGCTGGGAACGACTATCGGGGTTCTTATCCCATTACCCTGCTTCTGATTCTCCCGGTAACTATACCCTTGGTCCAAAATCTTGGCATCGAAATTCAAAAGGCGAAAAATATGCATCAGTTTCGCTCGCTAGTCTATCTATTTGTGGCAATTGGCAACTTCCTTCTCAGTATCCCTATGGCCAAACGTTACGGAGGTGTCGGTAGTGCCTGGGGCACCGCCATTGCTCTCCTCATCGGCAATGGTGCCGTTATGAACTGGTACTATCATAGAAGAGTTGGGCTAGATATGAAGTATTTCTGGGGACAGATCGTCAAGATTGTACCTTCTCTTATCCCTCCAATCTTGGTGGGTCTGGCCTTGGGGAAGTCGTTGAATACAGATAAGATAGAGTGGTTCCTAGTAGCAGGTTTATCTTACACTACGGCCTTTGTAGTCTCTTTGTGGTTCTTTGGGATGAACGAATACGAAAGAGAATTACTAGGCGGTCCTGTACGACGGATTCTTGTCAGCTTGGGCATTAGACGAGGCGGCCCGATAGGTAGGAAGCGCCACTAGATTTGGTTCGTCGTGTTACTAATAGTGCTGGGTACCAGGTTGTAAAGAGCGGTGGCCAAAATTGTCTCATGACTGTAAAGTCTAACCGAAGTCTTGGGAACGAGATGTCAAGAATACTGATTGTACCTGGCTTCTAGATCCTGAAGAAAGCAGGCAAGCGTATGATCAAGATTAATGAGAAGGAAAATTGTACGGGCTGTTATGCATGTGCAAACGTATGTCCACAGCGCTGTATAATGATGCAAGCAGATCATGAAGGTTTTTGGTATCCCGTTGTTATCACCGAGGCCTGCACGCGTTGCGGGTCATGTGTTCGGGTTTGTCCACTTTTAAATAGGGATACTAAGACAAGAAGCGGCAAGAGCGCGCCGCCTGCATGTGCGGCGTATAGTAGAGAGGAGAGTATTCGGCTAAATAGCTCATCTGGTGGAGTTTTTACACTTCTAGCGGAAGAGATCTTGGGTGCTGGTGGGGTCGTATTCGGCGCGTGCTTTGATGACAAGTTCAGCGTCGTTCATCATTTTGTGGAAAACCGAGACGAACTAGAAAAGCTCAGAGGTTCAAAGTACGTGCAAAGCAAGATTGGCTCAAGCTACGAGCAGGCCCGAAGGTTCCTTCAGGCAGGGCGAACGGTGCTTTTTTCGGGTACACCCTGTCAAATTGCCGGTCTGAAGCAATATTTAGGGGGAGATCATATTGGCCTAGTTTGCCAAGATATCATTTGCCACGGTGTTCCGAGTCCAAAAGCCTGGAAAGAATATTTAGCGTATCGAGAGCAGCGTGCTGGAGTTCGAGCCCGGAGAATTGCTTTCAGACGAAAGAATAGAGGCTGGAAGCAATACTCCATATCATTCACTTTTTCGAATAATATGGAGTATCTAGAGACTCTGGACAGAGATCTGTACATGCGAGCATTTCTAAAGAATATTTGTCTGCGTCCTTCATGCTACGTGTGCCATTTCAAGACGATAGATAGAACTAGTGACATCACATTAGCAGACTTCTGGGGCATTCAGAACGTAATGCCTGAGATGGACGATGATAAAGGTACCTCCTTGGTAATCGTGCATTCTGAGAAAGGCCAGGAGTTGTTAAGCAAAATTGTGGACAGACTTGTCTTAGTGTCTGTAGAACTCGAAAATGCTATTAGGTACAATACAGCGATGATCCAATCAGTGACAGTACATCCGTACAGAGATGAATTTTTCAAACAGCTGGGCACAGAAAGGATTGATCGTCTAATTGATCGGCTTTGTAAGGATAGATTTGCTGAAAGAGCCAAGGCAACTACTAAATCTGTTCTACGGCGAGTCTTGATCAAGTTTGGTTTATTCGATACGGTGAGGCGGTTGGTGAGACGTGATTGAAACCTCAAAGTAACTACCTACGAACCCCTTTGTAATGATTCGATAATATGAATCCATCTTTGGTCCAGCTGAGTCTTAAGTAGCCCCTATCCCCAGAGCCTAAAAAGGCACCAATGACCCACTGTCATTACACTAAACCTCTATCACCCTGGTAGAGGCTTTTTCTTGTCACAATCCCCATTCTCACCACCTAACCCCAGTCATTGATTGACTCAAGCCTTGTCAAGGTGGGGTCATTTTGAAGCTTATTAATCACTTTAGTCACCGACGTAGGAATATATCTTTCTCAATGCCATAAACCAAGAAGGATTCTTTCATTCTGTGCAGAAGAAATGAACAAAGAAATAGCATAGTGATTTTCACCACATATCGACCTTAGATTTGGGGGAGAAATGGTGCTTGAAGAACTCGGACTAGATAAGAGAGGACAAGATTGTTTGCTGAGGATTAAGAGTGAGTACGTTGAACTTTCAGATGCCCACAAGAAAGTAGCTGATTACATCTTGAAGAACCCCGCTAAGATCGTGCATCTGTCGGTAAGTGAAATGGCAGAAGTGTGTGGGGTCAGTGAAGCAACAGTGGTGCGTTTTGCTAAGAACCTAGGTTACGACGGTTTTCATGCTATGAAGATTTTCCTAGCCGGTGAGCTAAGCAGCGCTCCCAGCACGGATCAGATTCATGAAGATGTCCTTGAAACAGACGATATTCGTACACTTATGCGCAAGGTGTTTGCTAGTGAGATTCAGGCCTTAAAGGATACCCTGAATGCTATCGATGAGGTGGCTTTTGAACGGGCAGTAGACGCCATAGCGGGTGCCCGTCAGATCGGCTTTCATGCCTTTGGAAACTCCCGAACAGTTGCGATGGATGCACATTATCGTTTCTTGCGCATAGGATTGCTATCCTATGTCAGTGTTGATATCGCCAATGATCACATCTTGGCATCGATGATGACACCAAGGGATGTAGCTATTGGTATCTCTCACTCAGGCAGCTCAAAACACACGGTAAAAGCCTTGGCTTATGCAAAGGAAGCAGGAGCTACCACCATATGCCTGACGGGGTTCCCCAAATCCCCTATCACTAAAGTCTCTGATATTTGCCTGTATTCAATAGCCCGAGAGACCATGTTTCGAGAAGAGGCCATGGCATCTCGGGTGGCTCAAAACTGTATCATGGACGTACTCTATGTTGCTGTAGCTTTTCGCCGACTAGAGGAGTCTCACAAAAAAGTTGAGTCCGTATAATGGTGTAAAAATGGTTTTCTGAAAAAATAGGAGAGCCATTAACAAATTCCTCAGTTAGAATAGAAGTTGGACAAACCAAAATTCTAAGAGGAGGAATTTGAATGGCTCAATACCAGATTACCGTAGATCAAGAACTTTTGCACCGTCTATTTTTAGGAAATAACAAGGATGCCGGCGTGTCAGCGCTATTGGAATCGGTATTGAACCAGATTTTGCAGGCGCAAGCCACCGAACAGCTTCAAGCCGAACCATACGAACGCACTGATAAAAGGAAGG